>Ga0070668_100000015_pt1 | contig 106650 bp, 114 predicted proteins | sample KBSS43metaG_FD_64661 | JGI IMG/M metagenome (GOLD analysis project Ga0070668, IMG submission 64661) | Switchgrass rhizosphere microbial communities from Kellogg Biological Station, Michigan, USA - KBS S4-3 metaG | ecosystem: Host-associated > Plants > Roots > Rhizosphere > Soil ...
GCCGTAGCTCAGCTGGGAGAGCGTCGCAATGGCATTGCGAAGGTCAGGGGTTCGATCCCCCTCGGCTCCACCATTTATTTCCGCTATCTAACTGGTAATATTCAAAAATAGTGGAGTGGGTAGTCGGCGTCCCCACAATTTTCCCCACACATCGCTGCGGCTTGTTTCGGATGCACCTCCCCGCCGATAGGATACCTGTGCGACCACCGCTCTGGCGAAGCGCCCCAAACTTAAAGCCTCCCCTCGAAGGACAGATTACTGTGGCTTCGTCCAGAGCCGGGTATCGTAATCTCAGATCTCTAGTGCCGCGGGCTGTTATCGGCGAGCAGGCCGACGCTATGTGGGACGTCTCGCGGCGGATTGACTCCATCCCATACGAACCGCTTACAGTGCTTCTTTCGACTATGGGAACCGTGATGCAGACGGCGGACGAGCAGCAATTTTCGCTCTTTGATACGGACCTGGACCCAGAGGTTGAGGAGGCGAAGAGTTTAGCTGTGCCGGCTGGGCGCAATAGCAACTTTGTTGTCTATGTAGACGAGAGTGGCGATCACGGAATGCAAACTCTCGATCCCAATTATCCTATTTTCGTCTTAGCTTTTTGTATTTTCTACAAGAAGCATTACAGCGAAAAAGTAGTAACGGCACTAGAAAAGTTTAAATTCAATAACTTTGGCCATGATATTATCATATTGCATGAACGAGAAATTAGAAAAGAGACTGGCCCGTTCAAATTCGTGAATGCGGATGCGAAATGGAGGTTCGTTCATGAGCTTTCTAACATTATCGATAGGAGTAATTTTATTTTGGTCAGTTGCATTATTGATAAAAAGAAGCTGACCGATAGGATGGCAGAGGCTGATAATCCCTACCACCTGGCTCTCGCATTCTGCCTCGAAACTCTCCACGATTTTTTGGCTGAGAAGAATCAATCAGAAAAGAAGACGCACGTTGTCTTCGAGTGTCGCGGCAAAAAAGAGGATAGGGATTTAGAGCTAGAATTTCGGCGGGTTTGTGACGGTGCGAACCGGAAAGGCATACAGCTTCCGTTTGAAATTATCCTCGCGGACAAAAAGGCCAATTCATCGGGCCTACAGCTGGCGGACCTCGTTGCACGGCCCATCGGCATGAATTTCCTACGGCCAGATCAGCAAAATCGTGCATTCGATGTGCTGAAGGCGAAATTCTTTTGTTCTGGCGGGCGCGAGAACGTTGGCGAGGGCTTTGAAAACTGGGGTTTAAAAATCTTCCCAATCTAAAAAGCGAAAAGCCCCGGTGAATCTCACCGAGGCTGTGACGCCGACCGGGATCCCCCAGTCCACTTAGACCCATATATGCGCATGCGATTCCAGCTGGCAATCGGTACATGCGCCTCAGATCAAAAATATTCGGTAAACGTTTTGTTCCGGCTATCGCTACGCGATGCGGGAGCCGCCAGCTTCCTTCTCAGGCACGCTCCTCAAAGTCTAACCACGCCCAAGCCGGTAACTCCCATTCGGCGTCTTGCTCGCGCAATCTCACGATCATCGCCTTACGAAAGGAAAGTGAGGCTGCGCGCGCAGCCTTGTTGTCCGCTGCACGCTTCTGATGCGACATGCCGACATAGGCTCGAACGCGCTTGTTCACGTCCTCCCAATATGGATGATTGAAAAAGCCCTCCCAGTGGAGATATTCACCTTTGGCCCACAGCCAAGCTTTGCCCTCGCGCTCGTAGGCTACAATGCGCTCGTGGGTGACGGTATCCTCGGCTAGTCGATCTACCTCATCAATCTTGTAGCGTGGTAGCTTCTGCGCCTTCCGATCTTCCCACCAATAAAGCGCAAACGCGACCATCAGCACCGCAACGCCAGCGGGCCAGCCGTATTGGCCTCCCAAGCCGTAAACCATCGCGATCACGAAGCCGACCATGATGAGCTTGTTTATTTCAGCGGAGACGATGTTGCGGATTCGCTGATCCATGTGGAGGCAATCGGCTCGACGATCACGTTCTTTCTCGAACGCTTTTTCCGCGTCCTCATTGCGCCGACGATCCCATTCGCGACGGTCGTTCTCCCGCTCCTCGGCGGTGCGCTCACTCTTGCCGAACAAGGCTCCGAACGGCCCTCCTGTATCGTCGCGCTCATCGGCCACCTCAGCCTCCCCCGCAAAACTTCGCCCTAAGACCGGGAACTATCAATCCACGTCCCACCGCAACCGCGCAATCCCCTTCTCGTGCCGGGCCTGGCCATCGTCTTGGCTAAGGGACGGCCTGTTGTCATCATGGCGCTGACTTGTGAGGCGAGGGCGTAATATGACCAATCTAGAAATTGTGCTGTCCGTCGCCGAAGCTGTCACCCTGGCAGCATTGGTACGGATTTATCACAAGCACATGATAGTGCGGCACCTATTCATTAGATTTTCCGATTGGTGCGGTCAGAAAATTGGCGAAATGACGGAGTCCGCCTCGTGGGAGATAATGGACCAGGCGAAGGCCATCGCTGCCACCAGAGGCCACCGGATAACGGATGATCAGGCGCGCGATTGCATTCCTGACGTTATCTCCGATGCGAAAGGGGAGTGGCAGGATCAGGTCGACTATTTCCAAGCCATGTTGAAGCGCAACGGAATGGCGCGGCTCGACTTATCCGACCTTGATGGGCTGGTATTGAATCCTCGAATGGCGGGCCTGAAAGACGTGCCGATGCCGCAGCCAAGGCGGCACTTCTAGGCATGTGCTATAGCCTATGCCATCGATCGCGCGAAAGCGACGCTGTGACGCTATGGCGCTATGATATGCGCGGGGCCGGAAACTAGTCCATCGCCCGCACCAGCCGAGCCAGTGCCTTGAGGTATTGCGCCGCCTCCATGGCCTTGGCCGAATACGCTCCATGCTTCCGCGCGTTCCTGTTACCGATCGGCGCTCCCGGGTTCGTCCCGCCGTGCATCCTGCAACGCCGCTTCCCTTTCACGGCTGGGGATTGGCACTCCCCACCCGAGCGGGTCCGGGCTAGGCAGCGCGGCGCTTCCGCCCGGGCCGCCTGAACCGATTGCATAGGATTGATCCGCATTTTTCGCTGTTTCCTTCCCCCCGGTGTGGAGGTTTTCGGTGATGACGGCTTGGCCGCCGCGATTATCGACATGAATATGGCGCACCACCTGTTCGCCGCCGCGCTGCATCCGGCTCAGCGTCTCGGCGTGCATGGCGAAGGTCCGCAACAGCTTGTTGGCCAGGTTGCCGAACATCTGCATCTGAGGGACAAAATCAGCCTTGCCCATCATCCTTAAGGCTCTCATCGCCGTATCATGCGCGACTGCCATCTGGACTGCCAAGGTCGCCTCAATCTCGGTTTGAGGCTTGGCACCGTGAACCAGCGCGAGCGCCGAATTTACATCGATGTTGCTCGCGCCGCGATTGTTGCTCGCCTCGAAATGATTGACGAGATCGTTCAACCGATCCTGCGCGAAGTGAAGCGACGGGCTCGCGAACGTCTCGGTCATCTTGAGCGCGTAATAGGTCGGATGGTCGCCTTCCGCCGGTTCGAGGCTCAGCGCGCCGCTAGGAGGACGTTTGAGCGCGATTTGGAGCGGGCGGCTCGATTGGTTGAGCTTGCCGCTCAACGCGATTATGTCGCGGCGCTGGCGCTCGGACAGGTCATTCCCGCCTTCGATATGTTTGGCATAGCCGCGTTCGGCGTCTGCCGGATCGGCGGTATCGACCAGCGGCGCAATTGTCGCCGCCGATTTTTTCCTTGGCTTAGTCATTTCTGAGATCCTTTCTGTTGCAGGCGGGCGCGGGCTCTCGCGCCAATGTTCTGAGAGGTGGCGCATCGCTTGCCGATGATGCGACCGCCGGGCTCGATCCTGTTAAGGTTTGCTAAGGTGGCCGCTGCCTCCGTCGCGCCCTTCATGACGTAGGAGAGCGCCGATTGCAGGTTGACGGCGTGCAGGTCGGGATTGCCCGTCTCCAGCCCCAGCCGCCCGCCTATCGGCTTGCTGTGGATCACGCCGCGCCGATACGGCTGGCCGGTGATGCGCCGGAGCCATTCGCGTTGTCGCCGGGCCATCATCTCGACAAACCCGGCGGGGATGTGCGCCAGCATATGGCAATGGCCGCCCTTGCCGTCGCCGTTCTCGTGCACCCATAGCCAGGCGGTGCGAGCGCCATTTCTGGCGAGGGCCTTCGCCATCATGTCGGTGAAGCGCCCCGTCGCCTTTGCCATCGCCTCCAGAGGGAGCCCAGCCGCTTGCCAGTGGATCGTGACCATCCGGTTGAGGGGAAGGCCTATCGCGCCCGCATGGTGCGCAGCGGCGGCCAGATTGGTTATCTGCGCGGCGGTGAGGCCATGGCTTTCGCGGTCGGCACGGTTGCGAGCGCCGCCCCTGCCGGGCTTACGAGCGGAATACGCTGGCACACCTAAGATTAGGTAATTAATTGCAGGGACCGTGCCAGATTGAATGCGCGGCGGATTTGGGCGCTTTTTGGAATGTGCTGCCACGTTTGAAACTTCACCGAAAACCGCATTCCGGTGAAGTTTCAAAACGCCGCCATGCCGATCAGGATTCAGCGGTTTCGACATGACGGTGACCATTAAGAAGCTGGCCGTTCGGCCGGCGCGGCGATCCAGACGATCGCGGCCTTGCCGGTGACGTTGCGGCGGCGCTGGCCGCTGTCCCGGATGATGCCCTTGCGCCTCAGCTCTGAGGTGCGAGGTTGGACGGACCAGCGATCCATTTTCAGCCGGGCGGCGACCTCATCGGCCGTAAGGCCAATATCCCCCGCGTCCCTGATCGCGGTTTCGGTCATCTTTTGCAGCCGCCCCAGCTTGGGCGCGAGCGCGTCGGCCGCCGCGATGCTGGTATCAACGCCGCGATGGCCCGGTGCATCGGGATAGATCGTCATAGCGAACCTCCCTCTGCCAATGGCGGCTGGCCGTACTGATCGAGCAGCTTGGCCAGCCAATCGCGCTGGCGATCGGTCAGGACCGTCGCGACGCACACATGGCCCAGGAACCCGGCCACCTTGTGAGACAGGCCGGGAAAGCCGTTGAGCAGCGCGAGCGCCGCCGCGCGGTGATGGGGGAACGGCTTAGCCATGTGCGCTGCTCCCAAAGCAAAGCTCCGCCATGTCGCGCGCCATCCATGGGGACAGGCAGAACCGGGCAGCAAGCAATTGCGCCTGCCGATCCGAAGCGGTAGAAGAAGAATGCAACCAGCCGCCAAGTTGATTGCGCGAGACCCGGGCCTGCACGCCCGGGTTTTGCATTTCGGGGATCATCTAGCAGACCTCCCCGGCGACCAGCGCGCGAAGCGCTTCGGCTGGGATGATCCGGCGACCACCGATGCGGGTTGCGCGCAGACGACCAGCCGCGATGTGAGCATAGATAGTTGTGCGGCCTAGGCTGGATGCCTGACAGGCCTCCCGAATGCTGTAACCGATCTTCGGGGGATCGTTCTGAATGGACTGCATTGGTTTTCCTCGGTTTGGATTGAACCGAGGCAATCAAGGCCCGTCAGAAAATCCGCAGCAATTTGCGCATGTGCGGGGCGACGTGCGGATTTTTATGCGGCTTTTTTTGGCCTCCCGGCTGGCCGCCACCGCCCCTTGATCAATTCCCTCACCATCGTCGTGGCGACATTCTCAAATCCGGGCTCAAGTCGCATTTCTTTGGCTATGGTCCGCCCATCTAGGCCGCGAGCCTTCATCTCGTCAGCCTTCGCGAGAATATCTTCGTCGATGGGCGGCTTCCCGGCCTTCACCGAGGGGGACCGCAAAGGCCCATCGGAAAGCGAGGCTGGACGGAAGGCCGTCATAACTTCCGCTGATGAGAAAGTCGGCGCGGGGTTAATGTCGAGCCAGTCGATGCAGGTAGGACGCTGACCTACTCCCGCCAGCTCGTAGAACTCCATTTTGCGCGTGCCCTGAACAGCGGTCACACCTTTGGTCCGGATCGCTTCTAGCAGGGAGCGGCCCGCATTTCCGATACAGATGCAGGCTTCTAGCCGCTGTGCCGCATCGAGAGATCGTGCCGGGCACGCGCAATTATTGCGGGCGACATAAACCTGCATGCTGCTGAATACGATCGTCCGCGCAATCTCAGCCTCCCGACCAGCTTCAAGCTCGCCCATCAGCACGACATAGGCGCGACTGCGCGTGGCAATCCAGCCGATCGCTTGAAGGACCGTCCACCACGGCGCAACATCAGCCGGCGCATCCGGATCGAACGCATCACCGGGCTGAGCCGATTCGCCTAACGCGATGCCGAACAGCGTCCGTTTGGGAGCGTCGGTAGGGAGCGGGAAACAGGCCTCTACATCGGAGCGCCGGAACACCATTCCCCATGCAAAAAGAAACACCCGGTACGGCGGGTTTGTGCACTCAACCAAGAACTTAAAATCGCCGGTGACAAAGTTCGCGTTACAAAGCGTCAACGTCTCAGCGGCCTGAATCGCCGGGCAGGGAGAGCCATGATAGGCAGCGTGCAGCATCTCGGAGAAGCGCTTTGCGTCCCATTCGTCAAAGTCTCTGCGAACGGGAGCTGCGCCGTCGCTCTCCAACACAAGTTCCGTTCGGCTTGCCGAGCATCTGATCAGACCATCGTTGCCTCGGTTGATGACCGTGCTGATCGCGGTCTCATCGTCGGATACGCCCATAGAATTGCGAGCGCGCGTGACACACTCCGCAAATGTCATCCACTCGGTGAGATCAAAGCGAACCCAAGCGATGGCTGCCGTCTTGGGGGCCTCATCGATCGCCGGGAAGTGTTGCATCAACTCGGCCCGATGGACCTGAACCTCCCGATAGCCATCATGCCGCGTTCTATCGAATACGTAGCTGAGGGGAGTTGGTCGGTAGCTCGTACCCTTCCCGGCGGCCAAGCCGTCATGCATCGAGTCGAACCGACCATAGTTGGCAAAGGCGATAGGCGGCATATCGACCACCGGACCATCATCCGAGCCCGTGTAGCTGCTGACATACTTCCCCCGAGCGCGGATGAGCGGTGGATCGGCAGAGGCTTTATCGCACAATGAAGCGGCAGCCTCGGCCAGCGCGTCGATTGCCCTGTCGGAGTCGCCGTCGCTAAGCAGCTTCCATTCCAAGGCGCGCCTAAGCCGATCCTTGTCCAACCCCATGCCGAAAGCCATGAACGAGAGGGCTTCGGAAAGAGGTACGAAACTGAGGCTAGTTGGCTCCCGGGTTGCTATCCGCGTCGGTATGGCGGCCTTGTCCCAAGGGTCGGGTAGTTCGGGCAGGCCACGCGGATCGGCGAAGTCGTCTGACGCAATCCATCTCACGAAGCGGTCGGTTTCCACATGACAGCGGCAGCCGCTGAACCGCTGCCATTCGTCCGGCCATAAGGGGTCCAGCTCTAGCCCGCCTATCGTGAAGGCGTTGAGCGCAATCTGGTAGTCGGCGAAGGCTATCGAGGGGATTTGGCGGTTGGCGTTTTTGTCGCCGAAAAACGCGATCAGTTTGCCTTCGAGGAAGGCTCTTTGCAGCGCCAGTGTGGTGCGCTTCGCCAATCTGTGCGACCGAATGCCGCCGGGGACTTGATCCTCACCGTCAGGCCACGGCTCCCATGGCAGCGGATCGGGGCCGAGCCGTTCATCAAGATGTGCGTACACATCCTTGGCCCCCTCGTAAAAATCGATCCAGCCGTCGCGATCTTTCGCCCTGTCCATTCCGCCTCCCAAGCGGCTCCCGGAGAGTAGACGGGGAAGCGCGTGGGATGCGCGCTTGTCGGCTGGCCTGCCTATCCCCGTAACGATAGATAGGTTGCGAATAGGATCAGTCCAGCCGGTTGCCCCGATCATCGTTTAGCGTCAGGGGCGCGAGCGGTTCGGCCTCGTTGACCTCTTCGCCTTCATCCTCGGAATTGCCCCCGCCCGGATCATCCTCCTCAGCATCGGTCGGATCGCCGGCCTTGCCGTCGTCGCCGGCTATCGTGTCCTCTTCGAACGAGCCGGTAGCGTCCTGCTCATCGCCGTTGCATTCCAGCGGATCATCGTCCTCAAGCTCAGGGTCGTTGGCCACATCGAGCAGGCTTATCGCCACTTCGATGAAGTCGGCGAGCTGCCGCTGATCGAAGCGGGACAGGATGCGCTCGATCGGCGTGGCGGCGGTGGGAAGGGGATATGCCGTCGCCATGTCAGCGGCCCCCCTTCAACTGCATCATCCCGAGATCCCAAATCGATTCCCATGCCCGAAGATGGGCGGGGTTCGTCGGGTCGAACGGGATGACATCGGAGCGGAGGCGAGGGCTCTGCGGTCGCGGTGTGAGCGGTATGACGTTGTTTGCCACGATCAGCCCTCCACCGATGCGATGAAGTCGTGGATGCGGTTCCACGTCTCGATGCGCACGACGCGGCCCCGGCGCAGGGCGGCGACGAAACCGGGATCGCCGATAGCATCGCGGCCGAAGCGGCTGGGGGCCATCCCATGCTTCATGAGGAAGCGGCCGATGTCATAGACGCTCAGGGCGCCGCCACAGGGCGGCGGGTTGGCGCGTAGGTAATCCGCGCGTAGTGCGGGCACAGCCATATTCGACTCCTTGAAAGTCGGTTGTGGTTAGGCCCGGACGGTCGTTGGTAGCTTCCGTTCGGGCCGCTTGCTTCCATCGGGCGGAGTGCCCGGTGAAACTGGTTAGCCGGCATGAGCTTGAGATGCTTCGGTTTCCCCATCTGGGCTGGCAGCCGCTGGCTGCACCATCGGGCCCCAAATGATCTCGGTATGCGCGCCGCTCCGATCTTCATCGAGAAGTGCCGCAGCCGGATGTGAGCCGAACATTTCGCCAATATCGATGGTGTGCTGCATGGCCATGTCGAAGACATCGCCGCTTGCTAATATGCCCCCATTCAACGCGGTCACTAGCTCTGCGTCACGTCGCTCCACCTCGCGCGTGGCGGAGATTAAAACCTGAGCAATGTGTGTGGCCATCTGCGAGGGAAGATATGGCGCATAGCCTACACGGCGGCTGGCAGCCATGACACGCCCCTGGTTCGGATGGCCAAGGGCAATTACAAGCCGCTCCTCATTCCATGCAAAACCGCCGGTAATTTCACCCGGTCCGTAATGCGCAAGAGCATCATTCCTTAGTGCAACCAGCCGATCGTGCAGCGCCATCTGATCCGCATCGAAGTGTCTGGTCAGATTAATGCGGCTCCGATGGTCCGAGCCCGAATGAGTTGCGCGTGCGTAAAGGATGATGGCGTTATGCATCAAAGCGGGGACCGCCTTCTGAGCCCACGCTGTGCCGCCTTGGGCGGCCTCGAAAGCAGGCCCGACCGAGTCAACCATCTCCGCCGCGTGCATCAGGTCGCTGTGCACGGCATGGGTATCCCGGCATCGCCGAATCTTGCCCGCAAGCGGCGAATGCGCTGGTGGCAAGGCGTCCGCCAGTTTTTCCAGATCAATTGCGATGCGCCTCTTGTCACTCATTAGGCCGTCACTTTCCTGATCGGCGTAACCTTGCTGTCGGTGGCATCATGGCTCGTGCAATGGGCCGCCCAAGCCGCCATCAGATCAACGCGCATCTTACGGAAGTCGGTACGGCGATAGGCACTGCGCACCTTGTCGGCGTCCTTGTGAGCAAGCGCCGCCTCCGACACAGCATCCGGAAAGCCGGTGCTTTCCACGGCCCAATCCTTGAAGGCGGAGCGGAAGCCGTGGACCGTCGCCGACAGGCTCATGTCGCGCATCACCTTGGTCAAGGTCATATCACTCAGCGGGCGTTTGCGGTCGCTGGAAAATATGAAGGCATCGGTCAGGTTGCGCGCGGTCGGCTTCAACCGCTCCAATATGGCTATAGCGGGCTCGGACAGAGGTACGACATGCACCTTACCGCCCTTCATACGAGCGGCCGGGATCGTCCATTCCTTCGCCTCTACATCGATCTCCGACCATGTTGCGCCGCGTGTCTCGCCAGAGCGGGCGGCGGTAAACAGGGTGAAAAGGAGCGCCAACCGCCCAGCCGTTTCCGGTTCGGCGCGGACCTTGGCAACGAAGGCCGGAACCTTGCCGTAGTCCATGGCCTCGAAATGGCTATCCGCCTTCGGCTGGCGGGGCAGGCCCTTGTTGATGGCCGTCATGTCGAACACAGGACGGAAGCCTTTCGCCGTCGCCCAATCCATGACCGCTTTCACGCGCTGCCGCACGCGGCGCGCGCTTTCTGCCTTCTCAAGCCAGATGGGCAAAAGCATGTCGCGGACCATTGGTGCCGTGACCATATCGATGCGCGTATCGCCGATCGACTCAAAGGCGTAACGCTCAAGGCTCGAAAGCCAATCCTTCCGATGCTTGGCATTGCGCCAGCCGGCTTTCATGTCGGCGTGCGTGGACTCGGCAGCCTTGCGGAATGTGGGAATGATCGCCTGCGACAATTTATCGGCGCGCTTTTTCGCGACCGGATCGACGCCGCTGCGGTATAGCTTGCGAACTTCGTCTGCCTTCGTTCGTGCATCGGCCAGTCCTACCGAGCTTAGGGGACCAAGCCCAAAGTCGCGGCGCTTACCATCAACCTGCAAGCGGAGCTGCCACGATCGAGCGCCGAAAGTTGCTCCGCGCGCCTTCGCCACATCGCTGGGCGGCTTGACCAGCAGCATCAGCCCATCGCCGTCCTGATACGAGCCCGGCTCCGTTGCCGCCTTGATCGCCATTGCCGTCAGCTTGCCCATATCGACCGTCCCCACGTTTCTCCCCACAATATGCGCTGATTGTGTGGGGACGTCAACGAACGGATTGGAACAGCGGCTACCGACGATACCGCGCGTTTCCTAGCTTATTCGGCCATTATGGGATGTGGCTGGACGGTAGTTATACGGACCTCGGCTCCACCATTTCCCCTAAGCCGCTGAAATTCCTAAAATGTCCTTTTCGCTCTCTTGGTGCGCTCGTGGGCCAAATTAATCGCTCGGGGATCATTCCGGGACGGATCTGCGTGTCGACAGCAAAAAAAAGGGCGGAGCTGCTCGCTCCGCCCCTGAGGAACAGTCCTATCTAGGCTCAGAACTTCACAGTCCCGGTCACACCGAAAGTCCGAGGCTCCTGCTGCGATCCGGCGACGAACCCGAGCGGAGCGACGAAGGTCGCATTAATGAACTTCTGCTCGTTGGTGATATTGCGGCCAAAGACCGCGATCTCATAATTATCGCCGATTTCGAGAGCGGCACGGGCGCCCAGCAACCCGATCGCGGGCGCCGTCGTTGCAGCGACGATGGCGCTGTTTTGCGGGTTCTGTGGGAACTGATACGGCCAGGTCGGCAAATCGCTGCGCCACGTATAGTCTATGTGCAGGTTGAACCGCACATCGCTGGTGAAGAGCGTCGTATAATCGGCGGCCAAGGCGAACTGCCTCTTGGGAACGTATTGGAAGCGCTCAAATCTGCGATCGCCCGTGAGATCGGCGAATTTGACATACTTCGGATGGACATAGGCCGCCGAAGCGCTTAGCCGCAGCCCCTCGGCGACCAGCGCCTGGACCTCGATTTCCCCGCCACGATATCTGGCCTTGCCCGCGTTGCTGATGATCGTGGCCGTACCCCCCACCGTCGACGGCGGAATGGGCGCGGTCGGAACCAGCGTGGTACGCTGGAGCCCCTTGACGTCAGAGGTGAACAGCGCGGCGTTGACCCTCAAGCGTCGATCGAGGAATTCACTCTTGACGCCGATTTCGTGCGAGTAGGCGACTTCGGGTCCGAACGGGATGAACGAGACGATGGTCGCCGCCCGCAGATTCTGACCGCCAGAGCGGAAGCCCTTCGATGTCTTCACATAAAGGAGAATATCGTCGGTCGGCTTCCATTCCAGGCCGGCGGTGTAAGACCAGCCGCCAAACGAATCCCGCCGCCTCGTGGAACATTGCCGGGGCCCCACGATTTCGGCGCCGAGATTGATCGTCATCCCTGTAATCTGACAGGTGGTCACTCCGCTCGTGCGGTTATAGCCGTTGTTGCGCTGATCCAGCCCCTTGTCGTCGACCGAATAGCGCAGGCCGCCGGTGGCGGAAACCGTGTCGGTGAAGTGGTATGTCGCCTGCGAATAGACGCCGATGCTGTCGTTATCGATCCTGCCTTGCTGGTGCTGACTGATAGGATTGAGCAGTGGCACGGTGATCGAAAGCGACTGGTCGTAGCCTTGCTCGTGGAATGCGAACGCGCCCGCCGCGAAATCCAGACGGTCGTCAAACGCCTTGCCCGTCGTCTGGACCTCGATCGACTTCTGGGTGAGGCGCTGCTTGAACGCAGATAGCGCAATTGGGAAAGACGAGCCGTCCAGGTCGGTCAACGCACTGGTGCGAACGCGGCGATAACCAGAGATAAGCTTGATCTGGCCCCAGTCCGTATCCAGCGTGCCTATGAAGTTATACGTATGGGTCCGCGCCTTGCTATAGGGAACTTCATTAGCGCGCGTCATCCGAGGACTCTGGTTGTAGGAGGCCGCTTCGGCGGTGAGGATGCCCAGCCCCAGCGCGGTGGATGCCGCTGCATTCGCCGCACTTGTGGGCGCGGGGCCGCCGGACAATATCCCGGCATAAAGCGCCGACGTGCTCCCAACCGTGAAGGTCGAGTTCGAGGCAGTGTAGCTGGTAGTGGCGAGCCTGATCTGGTTGGCCGGCGACGAATCATCGGAGTTATAATATTCGCCCGAAACCAACAGGCTGAGTGTCTCGGTAGGCTTGAACAGAATTTTTCCGCGAACGCTCTGACGATCACGTTCATTGAACTTCCGTCCATTTGGGGAGCCCACCGGCGGACGCTTGCCGACCTCGCCAAAGGCAGCCGGATTGACTGCCGTGCTCGCGGTCGCGGCTGCCGTGTTGAGCGTGTACCCGTCTCGCTTCAACCACAGGCCGGCGACACGGATGGCGAGCTTCTCACCCAGCGGTACGTTGATGAAGCCGTCAAGCTGGCGCTCGTTGAAGCGTCCATAGGTGCCGGACAGCCTGCCGCTAAACGTCTCGATCACGGGATCATTGGTGCTGATCAGAATCGCGCCGCCGGTGGTGTTACGGCCGAACAGCGTGCCCTGGGGTCCCTTCAGCACCTGAACCGCCGAGACGTCGAGGATGCTTCCGTTCAGCCCATAAGCGCGCGCCCAGTTCACGCCGTCGACATAGGTGCCGACCGAGGGATCGAGCGTCGCGAGCTGATCGGTCTGAACCATGCCGCGAAGCGTCACATTGAAGGCCGCTGCCGATGACGCGCCGCCGCGGGTCGACAGACCCGGGGTGAATTGAGCCACATCGACCAGGTTCTGCACGTTGCGGGTCCTGAGCTCCTGGCCGCTCAGCACGGTCACGGCGACGGGGACGTCCTGCTGGTTCTCCGCCACGCGACGCGCGGTCACGACGATATCGCCCAGTCCGGTTTCCTCTGCCGGCTCGCCGGCAACCTGCGCATGAAGCGGCGCACCAGTCGCGACGATCGCCCCCAGCGAAACCCGGATCAACAAATTCCGTATGCTGATTTTAGACACGTGCCCCTCTCCTTTGATATATGCCGATCCTGTCGGATCTTATCGGTTGCGCGAGAGGCTAGCCTAAGCGGTAAAAAGCCACAATAGCGGGAATGCTTAGACGTCGAACCTCAGACGTGTGGACATTGCCGCCACGGCAAAGTCAACGCTACCTTCGACGGTCCTGCATGCGATCCCGTTTCCAGCCCGGCGGCGGCGTCATGGACACTATCCCCAATGTGCGTGACGCGCCCCGCCCCGGGGACGATCAACTCACCGGAGCGATTGCCACCGAAGCGGGCCTCAATCGCGCGTGAAGCTGCCCCCGGAAGCGGCCTTCTCCTTGAGGAGCGCCGCAGGCCGGAACGCCGGCCCATGGGCCTTCTCAAGCTCCTCGAGCTTGGCCACGATCTTGGCTAGGCCCACCGTATCCGCCCAGAACATCGGACCGCCCGTATAGACCGGCCAGTTATACCCCAGGATACAAGCCACATCGATGTCCGACGCGCGGGTCGCGATACCTTCCTCCAGCACCTTCGCGCCCTCGTTAACCACCGGATAAAGCAGCCGCGCGACAATCTCGTCGGCGCTAAGCGCGCCACGGGGCGTGATGCCCTTGTACGTGGCGAAGTCCGCTATGATCCTATTAGCTTCCTCGGAAACGGTCGGCCGCCGGTTTTCGTCATAATCATAATAGCCGGCGCTGGATTTCTGGCCGAGGCGCCCGGCCTTGACCAGATCGCCGCACACCGACCGTTCCGTTTCATCACGACCGATGACGTCCAACCCGACAAGATCGATCATCTGGAACGGTCCCATGGCGAAACCATAGTCGTAAATCGCCGCATCCACCTCGGTCGGAGGGGTGCCTTCCAGGACTAAGTCGTCCGCGTGATCCTTGCGGGGGCCAAGTACCCGATTGACGATGAAGCCTGGGCCGACACGCGACAGGACCGCCACCTTTCCGATCTTCTTGGCCAGACCCATGGCGGTCGCGACGACCTCCTTCCTGGTCTTCGCGCCACGCACGACCTCGAGCAGCCGCATCACATTGGCGGGTGAGAAGAAGTGAAGGCCTATCACCGATCCCGGGCGCGATGTCGCGGACGCGATCTCGTCGATATCGAGAAAGGACGTGTTGCTGGCGAGGATCGCGCCCTTTTTGGCGACGCTGTCGAGCTTGCCGAAGATATCCTTCTTGATCGCCATCTGCTCAAAGACGGCCTCGATCACCAGATCGACCTCGCCGAGGGCGTCGAGGCCGATTGCGGGCGTGATGAGCCTCATGCGAAGCTCAACATCTTCAGCCTTCAGCTTGCCTTTGCTGGCACTGATCTCGTAATTCTTGCGGATCACCGACAAACCACGGTCCAGAGCCTCCTGGTTCATCTCCACGAGGACGACCGGGATGCCGACGTTGATGAAATTCATCGTGATGCCGCCACCCATCGTGCCAGCTCCGATCACGCCCACCGATTTGATCGGCAAGGTCGGCGTGTCGGCTGGCACGTCGGGCACCTTGGCCGCCTGACGCTCGGCGAAGAAATAGTAACGCTGCGCCGCCGACTGGGTAGAGTCGTGCAATTCCTCGAACAGCTCCCATTCGCGCTTGATGCCCTGTTCGAAAGGCAGCTCGACGGCCGCCTCGATCGACTTGATGATGCTCTCGGGCGCAAGGAAGCCGCGGTGCGCGCGCGCATGCTTGCGGCGGAAGTCATCGAACAGTGCGCTGTTGCCCTTGTCGGCCTTCACTTTGTCCTGCCGGTCCCGTACCCGCTCGAGCGGCTTGCCATCGGCAATGACCTTGCGGATGAAGGCCACCGCGCCCTCGCGCAGCTTGCCCTCGTCGGCGAGCGCGTCGATCATGCCCAGGTCCAGCGCCTTCCTCGCCGCAACCGGCTCTCCGCCGACGATGATGTCGAGCGCCGCGGCGGCGCCGACGATCCGCGGCAGGCGTTGCGTGCCGCCGGCACCGGGAAGCAATCCGAGCTTGACCTCGGGCAGGCCGACCTGGGCGGAAGGCACCGCGATGCGGTAATGGCAGGTGAGCGCCAGCTCAAAGCCGCCGCCCAGAGCCGTACCATGTATCGCGGCGACCACGGGCTTGTTGCTGCTCTCGATGACATCGAAAACGCCCTGCAAGCTCGGCTCCTGGAGCGGCTTGCCGAACTCCGAGATATCCGCTCCGGCGAAGAAGGTGCGACCGCCGCAGATCAGAATGATCCCCTTGACCTGGTCATCGGCGACGAATGAGCGGAATCCTTCATCGAGCGCGCGCCGCACCTGGATGCCGAGCGCGTTTACCGGCGGCGAGTCGATCGTGATGATGCCGATACCGCCTTCGAACGTGAAAGTTCCAACATTACTCAACATTTGTCTCCCCGATGGCAGCCGTTCATCGCGTGCCCGTGGCGGATGGAACCTGCGCTATGGCGTGTCCGGTCGTGTCGTTGGCGGTGGTCGCGCTCGATGCCGGCCCACCCGTATCAGCAGGCCAGTTCGCCAACCTCCGACTGGCTGGCGGCGATCAACTTGAGCGCGGCATAGGCGTCGTGCACGGCGTTACCGATGCGGCCGGTGCGATGGCTGTCGCCAATGACGAAACACTGGATCTTGGGATCGATGCCTTCGACGATGTCGGCCAATGGGTCTCGCCCCTGTGCAATCACCACGCGATCTGCCGGACATTGCCGGGGCTGGCCGTCCTCACCGCGCAGTTCGGCAAATCCTTCCGCGATCCGGATGATGCGGGTGGAAGGCAGGATGGTAACGCGTTCGTTCGCGTTGAGCCGCTCGATCAACATCTTGCGATATACGAATTCCGCCGCGCGGGCGAGGTCGCCGCGCGGCGACCGCGACACCAGGGTGACCTCGACGCCGAGCTTGGCGAGAAACTCCGCGGTCTCGCAGCCTGTCTCTCCGCCGCCATAGACGATGGCACGCTGGCCAGGTGCCAGGCCAGCGTCCACCTGCCCCATGAGCAATTCATAGGAATCGATGACGTTGGGACCGTTGATGCCATCGACATCGATCGGTCGACGCTTCGTCCCGGCCGCGACGAAGACGAGGTCGGGCTTCTTTGCCGAAATCGCTTCGGCGTCGAGGCTGCTCTCGAGATGGACGCGTACATTGCTGTTTGCGATACGGCGCAAAAGGTAGGAACGATATTCATCGAACTTGTCTTTGCCCGGAGGGGCGCCCGACGCTATCAGGCCGCCTCCCAACATTGGCCGCGCTTCGTGCAGCTCCGTCTCGAAGCCCGCCTCGGCGAGCATAAGCGCCGCCGATATGCCGCCGGGGCCCGCCCCAACGACCAGCGCCAGACGGCCCTTTCCCAGATCGGCAGGAATGGGCGGATCGAGCTCATTTCCCGTGCGCGGATTCTCGGCGCAGGTCATGGGATGGGTGACGCCGCTGATGCACCAGTTGCAGCTGGTGCAGGGGCGCACATCCTCGAAGCGCCCTTCCCTCACCTTTCGGGGCCATTGAGAATCGGCCAGCGCCGGCCGGGCCAGCGCTATGAGATCGGCGTCTCCGTCGCGGAGCGCGCGTTCGGCCGTCTCCGGCCGGCGGATATGTCCGACCGCGATCACCGGCACGCCGGTCGCACGTCGCAGCCGCGCGGCATAGGGAATGCGCCAGCCCTCGGGAGCAGACATCGGCTCCATCACCCGCTCGAAACTGGCCGGCCCTTGACCGGTGGACGCATGGAAACCGCTCGTCCCCGCCGCCACCAGCATCCGGCCGTTGACCTCGGTATCGGCGATTGTCACTCCGCCGGGCAGGAATTCGTCGACCGAAAGACGGAAAATCAGCGGCTTGTCGCCTATCTCGCTGCGCACGGCTTTCGATACGGCGATAGGGAATGCCATCCGCCGCTCGCTGTCGCCGCCCCATTCATCATCACGCTGGTTACACAATGGCGAGATGAACTGCGCGACGAGATACCCGTGCGCCGCATGAATCTCGATGCCGTCATACCCCGCCTCGGCGACAAGCCGCGCGCTATATGCGAAGCGATCGACAAGGCCGCGCACCTCTTCCGACGTGAAGGCTCCCGAGACCAATTTGGTCGGATCCTTCCGCGAATAGACGGGGCTCGCGGCCTTAGGTAACGGGACGAAGCGCCGATCCGCGAAACGGCCGCCATGCTGCAGCTGCACGAAGATGGATGCGCCGGTGCTCTTCACCGCATCCACCAGCCGCTTGTGCCCGTCGAGATTGTCGCGGCTGTCGAGCGAGAGCTGATTTTTCTCCGTTCGCCCGGTTGCGGAATCGACGCAGGTGAACTCGACCACGATGAGCCCGAATCCTCCGATCGCACGCTCTCGGTAAAAGGCCAGGTGGCGCGGCTGTACGCTGCCATCCTCTCCGGCATATTCGGTCGACATCGGCGCCATCACCAGCCTGTTGCGGAGTTTGACGCCGGCGAGGTCGAACGGGGCGAAGAGGTGCGGATATTCTTGCGTCATCTATTCCTCTAACCCCATTGCACAGGCGGCAAGACTGAACCGCAGCAGCAGCACCCGTCCATCATGCTTCGGGCAGCATCCCGGCTGCACGCAGCGCCTTCGCGGCCACGGTCGCGGCGGAGCTCGCCGCGGGGAAACCCGCATAGCCCGTCGCCTGATACAGTACCTGTTCAATGTCCGAGATCGTGGCACCGTTCCGAATCGCGGCCGGCACGTGGATCGCGAGCTCGTCATACGCGCGCAGCGCGATCAGGATCGCTACCGTGATCAGGCTCCGTGTACGAAGGTCGATACGGTCGTCCGTCCAGAGAGATTCGAAGACGCCGTTGAGCGCAAGCTTCGCCAAATCGCCTGCAAAGACCTGGCTCGTGTCTTTTTCAGCAACGCGATTGAGGACCTCGGGAGGCAGCATATTGTTGAGGATCTTGAACGCTTTCTCCGTACGCTCCGGCATAAATCTCTCCTTCCGCGGCTTCCGTCACCGATCATCATCTTTGAGAATTGGCGGACGCGTTACATGCGAATCCCGCTTGGGGCAATCGTCCCGCAGCTGCCCATGTGCAGCGCGGACTCGCGGACCCCGATCCTGTTCCTTCGGTCATAACCCGCCTCGCGCGCCCGGCGGGGAAGGCGATGCGGTCCATCTGCAATCCGATGCTGCTGGACATCCGGAGCTCCGCGCCGCCGACCTGATCGTAACCGGTGAGAAGGCTCTTCTTTCCCGCCTCTCGTGACGCTTCGCGCCGCTTTCCGCGCGGGCGGCGGCGGCTATATTATCGGACCTCGATCTGAACTTCCGGAAAACGCTCGAAATAGAAGCCGAAACGCTCGCGTAGCTTTTCGGGATCGATACCGAAGTCGCCTCGCAGATCATATTCGAGCTGACCATGCTTACCGCGGGGATTGGCATCGATTGCGCGGTTGAAAGCCGCACGAGTCTCATCGTCGAAGGGGACACCTGCCTTGGTATAGACCGCTTCGAGCTGCCCAAAGGGATCGCGCATCAACTCGTGGAAGTAGAGATCGTAGCACCGATCTCGATTGAGCTGATCCCGATCTCGCACGCACCGGCGAAGCAGGCGCTCGTACCGATCCACCCAATAGGTCGCGATTTCCTGCATATCGACATGCTTGCGCTGGAGACGTGCGCCATAGGCCACCCCCGTCATCGCGGACTGAAGCGACGCCACCGGATCGCGATGGTTGACGATGATGAAAGCGCCGCCAAACGCCCGGTCCACTGCGACCATCTGTTCCATATGCTGCGGGCATTTGCCGACCCAGCGATTGGGCCCCTTTAACCACACCAGCAGCTGGATAGCGCGGCGCAGGTACCGGAGCGGTGGTTCGGGATCGTTCGCCATCTGATAATCGCGCCACGCCGGGATGTTCGCGAACCATTCGGGATAATAGCCCCCGAAATCCATACCGGTGAGTTCGATATCCTCGGTGATGTGATCCGGCACGAATTCATGCGTGAGCTTGGCGAGCGGCATCAGCGCATCGGCCTGCGCCCACTCCTCCGCCGCCATCGCAAAGCGCTGATCGACCCCATCCTTGATGTAGGGATCGGGCACCGGACGGATGCCTTCCCAATGCTGAAGAGAGCGCAGACGCGAATCGGCTCCCATCAACTGGAGCATGTAGGTGGTGCCGGATCGCGGCAGTCCGGCAATGACGAGCGGCAGTTCGAGTTCTACCTTTTCGATCTCGGGATGCCGACGGATCATGTCCTCGACCTCGAGACGTGCGACGGCAAAGCGCAGCGCCAGCGCGAAATAGGCCGCTCGCCCCGCGGAGGAGAGGTTCGGATCCGCGTCAGCGGAATCCATCCATATCTTGAGCCGGGGAAGGAAGCTCATGTCACCAAAATAGTCGAGCCCGGTCTGCGCTTTGGCCGCCTCCATGACGGCTTCGGCGGTAAGAGTAACCGGGTGCGCGGCCGTGTAGGCGAGCACCTGCTTCTGTTCCTCGGATAACACCGGGTTTGCCAAGTCAGGTATTTTCAACCGCTCCGCAGCCATCCCTCAACTCCTTGTTTATTTTATCGGTAGCAGTGCTTACCGGCCAGGCTAGGCGGGCTTTTCACCAAGGGCAGCCTTGGCGGCCATGATTCGACCCTCCAGCCAACCCAGCAGGTCGAAGATCTTGCCTTCCGTGCGATCGGCCAGTTCGTCATAGACGGCGATTTCGGTCTCGCGCACAGCCTTGTTGGCCGGTTCGGCGAACGCTGCCATCTCGATGAGGTGCAACGCCTTTTCGGGATTGCCCTCACCGAGGTGCCTCGCCGCTCGGCGCGCAACTTCCTCGGCGCCGCCCATTGCCTCGACGATCTCGGGCCAGAGTTCGTTCTGGGGCGTAGCGTATAGCTCGCTGGTACGTTCATGATGGAACCAGCCCGCATATTCCTCGTACACGGCGCGAACGATCCAGTGGATCGGGCAGCGACCCGCGCGAGGCGTCAGATCCGCGGGAAGCGTGATCGTACGCATCATCGTCGGCAGGTCCGTGCCCGCTTCCATCGCCTTAACGGTCGCATCGTGCAAATGGCTGATCGCATCCCGGACTTTCGTTAGGTCGGCGCGGATTTGCTCCTTGCCCCGGATAGGCTGCTCGTGCCCGGTGATGAGCAGCTCCGGCTCTTCCGCAAGAATATCGCGGCAATGCCTCAGCCAGGCCGGCACCGAACGCTGGCGATCGCCGCGCGCCGTGTAGAAGTTGGGCAGGGCACCATGTATCGCGCCAGCCCAGTTGCCGGTAAAGACCGTCTTCTCTTCAGGAAGCCATACGGCAAGCGAATCGAGCGTCTCACCGGACCAGATCGACCGCAGCCGAAACAGCCGCCCACCTACCCGGAACTCACGCTCTTTCTGGAATGTGACGAGCGGGCTGGGGTCACCAGCATCGAGGCTGCCGACCGTCTGTCCCGGCGGAAGCATGGCCGCGATAACCCGCGCGTTGCGCTTCCAGAAGAAACCGTCGAGCGCCCGGCGCTCGGCGACCAGCCGAGAAAACATGCGCTGTGCGCACATCTCCGTTCCCTCATCATAAAATGCGCGCCAGCCGCCGATGTGATCGACATGGTCCTGCGTGAAGATGAGTTTCTGTATCTTCAGAGGCCGGCCGATCAGCTCTTCGATCTTCTCGCGAATTCGCGCGCCCTGATGCAAGGCACCGCTGTTGATCACGACGTCTCCCGCCGGATCGGTTACCGCGTAGACGTTCGACGTCGCATGGACCATCACGATGTGGTCGTTGACCCATTCCGCAGGTCGCTGCGGATCCCACATGATCATGCGGACAACAGGGTGATCGAGCGTGCGGAACCGGGTCATTTCGGCTCACCGCCGGCAAAAGGGCCGACCGTCGAGGCCGGATACACATGACCTTTTCTCATTCGGCTTCCCCTCATCCAAGACGGCTGACCGGCCTTTTCACGCCAGCGCCCCGCGCTTGCTATAGTTGCTGCGGAAAGTGTCAAGGGTCTCGCGGGCGAACCGCTTGCGGCCATCAATGTGGAGGCGCGTAGCGCTTGCGAGCAAGCGGCGGTCGTGCAACTACTCGACTTCAGGCCACATACAATTGGCACTATAGAGGTGGTGGAGAGGCTGGATGAGCGCTGCGGGAGATCTGTTCAGTTTGCATGGCAAGACCGTGCTCGTCACGGGCGGGAATGGCGGCCTGGGGCTGGCCTATGCACGCGGCATGGTTCGCTACGGCGCCAACGCCATACTCTGGGGCCGGGATGCCGCAAAAAACGAGACCGCCGTTGCGGAATTGAGCAGCATGGGAGCGAAAGTGTTCGCTCAAGTGGTCGACGTCGCGGACGAGGCGCAGGTTATCGAGAGCTTCGCCGAAGCCGTTCGCCGGGTCGGCAAGATCGACTGCGTCGTTCAGAATGCTGGGCTCTCCAACCCGGCGCCATCGTTCGCGGAGATGACCACCGAACAATATCACGCGCAGATGAATGTCGCCCTGCATGGCGGCTTCTACACGCTGCGCGAGGCTGCTCGTCATATGACCGACCGGGCGGCCAAAGGGGACCCCGGCGGCTCGATCATCCTGTGCGGCAGCGGTACCGTCTTTGGCGGAGTCGCCGGAATGGAACATTATGGTGCCGCGAAGGCCGGTCTGGCCGCAATAATGCGAGGCATGGCGACGGAACTGGCTCCGATCGGCGTCCGGGTAAACATGATCGCGCCAGGATATATCAAAACCGATCTTGCCGGCGACGCTGCGGCGGCGGCCGACGAGATGTTCTCCCAGCGTACACCCGCCCGCAGGGTCGGCGTTCCCGCCGATGTGGAAGCCGCGGCGGTCTACCTCGCCTGCGATGCCTCGTCTTTTCACACAGGCGATATCCTCAACATCGATGGAGGTTGGCTTGCCAGCTATTTCTGAGGGCCTGAGGCCAATGCTCCAGCCGGGTTTCGCCCCATTTCATCAGCTCGCCTGGGTGACACCGGATCTGGAGCGCAGCATCGAGCAGTTCCGCACATCTTATGCGGTTCCCTCCTTCCATGTCCTGGAGGCTAGCTTCCCCGCGACGATCGGCGGTGAGGTAGGCCCCATGGAGTTGCGGCTCGCGCTCGCCTATGTCGACGATGTCCAACTCGAGCTGATCCAGCCGATCAGCAAGGGCCTTTCGCGGATATATACGGACGTCCTCCCGAAGGATGGCAGCCATCGCAACGTCTTCCACCATGTCTGCGTGAAGGTGAAAGGAACTCTCGAGGATTGGGATGCTCATCTTGCAAGCCTGCCTCCCGAGCGGCCCGTCTATTATTCTGGCGATTCAGGCCCCGGCATCCGCTTCGTCTATACCGACGAGCGTGATCTTTGTGGCATATATGTCGAGCATGTCTGGTTTTCGCCGGAAGCAGAGGCTATGATAGAAAGCCTGATCCCGCGCTACCACAGCCGCTAGTCGCTTCGACCGGCGCAGCGCAGGGGATTTTATATCGGCGCGGCGCCGATCCGAATAGCGCGAGAAAAGCGCTGGGAGAGCAATATGTCCGACTTTGACCTTGTCGTGCGCGGCGGCACGATCGTGGATGGCACCGGAACGCGCCCGTTTTCGGGCGATATCGCCATCAAGGACGGCACCATAGTAGCGATAGGCGAGAAGCTCGGCGCTGGAACGGAGGAAATCGACGCGCGCGACCGGCTGGTCACGCCCGGTTTCGTTGACGTCCATACGCATTATGACGGCCAGATCACCTGGGAAAATCGGCTCGCGCCGTCCTCCAACCATGGCGTGACGACCGTCGTCATGGGCAATTGCGGCGTGGGCTTCGCGCCTGTGCGTTCCAGCGATCATTCTCTGATGATCCGCCTGATGGAGGGTGTCGAGGATATTCCTGCCGTCGTGATGGCCGAGGGCGTGCCGTTCAACTGGGAAAGCTTTCCTGAATATCTGGACGCGCTGGCGCAGCGTGAAAGCGACATAGATTTCGCCGCGCAACTGCCGCACAGTCCGCTGCGCGTTTACGTGATGGGGAAGCGCGGAGCCGACCTCGAACCGCCGACCGAACAGGATCTCGCCGAAATGCGTCGCCTGACGACCGAGGCGATCAAGGCCGGCGCCGTGGGCGTCACGACCTCGCGCAGCATGACCCACCGTTTCCGGGATGGTCGTCCGGCCCCCTCCGTCCCGACCGAAGACCAAGAAGTGTTGGCGCTGGCCGCCGGTTTGGGTGACGCCGGCACCGGTGTCTTTCAACTCGTCCTGAACCACGACATCCCGGCTACCGAACGATTTAAGCTGGTCCGGCGCATCGCGGAGACTTCGGGGCGGCCCGTGTCGTTCACCTTCATGCAGAGCGCCCACGCGCCCGGCGATTGGCAAGACACGCTGCGCAGCTTGGAGGCCGCCAATCACGATGGCTTGCCGATCAGGGGCCAGATCATCCCGCGCCCGGCGGGCGGCATGCTCGGGCTCGAGCTTTCGTTTCACCCCTTTTCACTGAATCCGAGCTACAAGGAGGTAGCGGGCCTGCCTCTCGAACAGAAGCTTGCGCGGATGCGGGATCCGGAATTCCGTCGCCGTCTGCTTTCGGAAAGACCCGAAGATCCGTCGCCGTTCTTCGAGAGCGTCGTGTCCGGCATCGAGCAGATGTACGTGCTGGGCGATCCTCCCAACTACAACCCTCGCGCCGACGAGAGCATCGCCGCTCGGGCGAGGCGCGCAGGGGTGGACCCCAGGGAGCTGATCTACGACACCCTGTTGGAGAAGGATGGTCACGAAATCCTGTACCGCCCGCTCGGCAATGCCGAGGGCGAGCGATTCGAAAGTTCCGGCCGCAATCTCCTCAGCAACGACTACACCTTCCCGGCACTTGGCGACGGCGGCGCCCATTATGGCATGATCTGCGACGCCGCCTACACCACATATCTGCTCACATATTGGTGCCGGGACGCGGATGGCCGCGGGATCGAGCTTCCCTACGCTATCCGGAAGCTCACATATGAACCGGCACAGGCACTCGGCTTCGCTGATCGCGGCCTTCTCAAGGTCGGCTATAAGGCGGACATCAACGTGATCGATTGGGAGAAGCTTCATCTCCATGCGCCGCGTCCGACAGCCGATCTTCCCGCCGGCGGCGTGCGCCTGTCCCAGCGGTCGGACGGATATGACGCAACGATCGTGAGCGGCGAAGTTACATATCGCGCCGGACAGCCGACGGGCCGACTGCCTGGCAGATTGATTCGCGGCACCCGGCCCGCGCCTGCGCTACACGCCGCCTGAAGCTCACAAGGCTTCCGCCAATTCCCGGGTGAGCGCGGCGCAACCGTTGGGCCGACACTCCCGGCCCCCTTGGCGGAGCGCTGTTCAGCGCGCGGACGTTCTGGCCTTCTCCGGGAGCGAAGGAGAAAATCCGGCTGTGCCAGCCTTGGATTATCGGTTGCCTTTTGACTGCCGTCGCGCAACTTTCGCGGCACTTATCGCGGAGGGGGTTGGAGCGTGAGCAAGTCCGTCGTCATTACCGGAGCAACGCGCGGTCTCGGCCGGGGCATGGCGCGAGGCTTGGGCCAGCGCGGCAATGTGGTGGCCCTGACGGGGCGCGATGAAGCAGCCTTGGCGGAGGCGTGCGCCGAAGTGGAACAACGCGGTGCTCGCGCAGTCCCGATTGCATGCGATCATGCGGACGACGCGCAGGTGGAGCGAGCCTTCGCCGAGATCGCCGACAAGCTTGATGGCCAGATCGACATCCTCGTCAACAATGCGGCTGCCGTGTATGGACAAGACCTGACGATGCCGGGCCCGTTCTGGCGTAAGCCGCTCAGGCTTGCGGAGATGATCGATGTCGGCTTGCGGTCGGCCTATGTCGCCACCTATTTCGCGGCGCCCCTGATGGTGGAGCGGCACAGCGGCTTGATAGCCAATATCTCCTTTTACGGCGCGCGATCCTATTTTCACGGGCCTGCTTATGGTGCGGCTAAGGCTGGCACCGACAAAATGAGCTTCGACATGGGCGTGGATTTTGCCGGCACGGGCGTGACAGTCGTATCCTTCTGGCCTGGCTTCATCTTGACCGACGCCGTCCGCGCGATGCCGCCGGAGATGTTCCCGGAGGAGTTCCGCGAGCAGCTGCCGCTCTGGGAAACGCCAGAATTTTCGGCAGCAGTCCTTGATGCGTTGGCAGACGATCCAGCGCTCACGGCATTCAACGGACAGACCGTTATCGGCGCCGAACTCGGCGAGCGCTATGGCATCAAGGATGGCGACGGCAAGCAGCCACCCTCCTATCGGGCCACGATGGGTGCGCCGATCGATTTCATGCAAACGGCCTAACGAATTCAGCTCCGAGCGGTGAGGCGGCGGCCAACTCGCTTGTGTGAAAGGACGGGAACGCGGGTGGAACGAGCTCTGCCGGATCATCACTCGCGCATCGGCTAAGCTAGAGGAGAGGTTGATGGTGCCATCCCTTGAACAGCGCATTCAGAAGCTGGAAGACGAGCAGGCTATCGCGAAGCTTAAGGCAACCTATGTCAACTATAATGATGGTGGATGGAAAGGGCCAACGCACGCCCATCCGCAGGCGGTAGCGAATTTATTCATCAAGGACGGGATCTGGGACGGGCGGCCGAGCGCAGCATATGCGCGTGGCCATGAAGAGATCAGGCAGCTCTTCGAAGACTTCGGCAGCGTCTCCTTCATCTTACATTATATCACCAACCCATTGATCAACGTCGATGGAGATCGAGCCGACGGACACTGGCACATGCTCGTGGCCATGACGACGCCAGACGACCGCGCGGTTTGGGCAATGGGCCTGTATATCGACACATTCGTTCGCACCGATGAGGGCTGGAAATTCGAGACGCTGCGATTTGAGCCGGCGGCCACGACGCCTTACGAACTCGGTTGGGCCAAGCAACGCATGTTGATAGGCGGTTAGGCGTCAAGGACGGACGAACTCTGGGCCGATTCCGGGCGGGCGTGCGCGTCGCGGAGACCTGCCCTATCGACGCCGCATCCTCATAGGTCCCAACGCAGCGGGAGCCGGTCGAACCCTGGAACGGCCCCGCAATGCTGGATCGGCGGGCGGTCCGGATCGAGCCGGAACTCCGGTAGACGCGTCACGAACTCCTCCAGGAAAACCTGAACTTCGGCCCGCGCAAGGGATGCCGCCACGCACTTATGCGGGCCATTGCCGAATGTGTTGTGAGATGGAGCGGCGCGGTCGAAGTCGACGGTCATCGGATCCGCATATAGGCGGTCATCGATCCCGGAGATGTTGATCGGGACAAGAACCATCTCGTCCTTCTTGAACTGTACGCCCTTATATTCGAAATCGCGGGTGATGATCCGGCCCGTGTTGGACAGGCCGAACCGCCGGATGAATTCCTCTCCGGCGCGTTCCGCTATCCCGGGCTCCGCGCGCAGGCGTCGCTGCAATTCGGGGTGCGTCGCAAGATGGTGCGCGATAAAGGAGAGTTCGGAAGCAACGGTGTCCAACCCGCCAAAGAAGAGCAGCGATGCCATCGACAGGCACTCGTCGTCCGACCGAAAGCGCGGATTGCGCCTCCAATTGGCTATGCGGGTCAACAGATCCTCGCCTGCGCCTCCTTCGCGCTCGTCGAGAATGACCTTCAGATAATCGCGAACCCGCTTTTGCGAGGCGCGCCGCTCCTCCGGATCATAGGACGAGAGGAAGGCGAGCCCCCATTCGATGAACTCCTCACGCTGATCGAGAGGGAGGTCGACGATCTGGAGAAACAGGGTAACCGGCATGACGCGACCGAAGTCGGCAACGAACTCGCAGCCGCCATTCGGTTTCATCTTTTCGGTGAGCTCGATGGTCAGCGCGCGAGCGGCCTCGCGCATCTTCGCGACCCGCGTGGGTGTGAAGCCGGGGTTGATGACCGCACGATATTTGGCGTGGTCCGGCGGATCGACAGTCACGGGAACCGATTTGAACTGCTGCAATTCACGCGGGATCATGAAGATCTCGTGGCTGAAGATTTCGTAATTCTCCTGGACGAAGCGCACATCGGCTGCGCGGGTCATCACCCAATGACCACCATGGCGCGGTGACCAGATGATATCCGGTCCCTGATGCAAACGCTTTACCGCCCCATAGACGCCCAGTTCGTCCAGGCCCTTGGGATGGACGTAGTCGAAGTCCACGACCAGCTCATCCGGCACATGGTCGGGCTGCGGCGCCAATTTCGAGTTTGTTGCGACCGGTTCGTTCATGATCGACGCCTCGCTCTATAGTTTACCAAATCGGCCAGCCGCGGCCCTGCCGGTGCCGGCACTCAACCAGACAGGCTGTTGGTGACCACCATACCTTCGTTCAGCGTCCAGCGACCAGCCCGGTCGCGCAGCCAACCGCGGCCAGCCATCGTGCCGCCATCGACCGCCAGGGTTACGCCCGTGACATAGGAAGACAGCTTGGACGCCAGAAACAGGGTCGCATCACCACACTCCTCGATCAGGCATTCGCGCTTCAGCGGGATCAGCCGATTCACGGCATCCACCTCCTCGGCGGAGCGCTTTCGCCAGGTGCTTGGATCGACGCGGCCGGAGCGATTGCCCATGGTGCCCGGTGTAGGCGTATGATCCGGAGCGATGGCATTCACCCGGATGCCATGCTCACCCAGTTCGAGTGCCATCGTGCGCGTGAAGTTCTCGACGCCCGCCTTGCAGGCAGAATAGACCGCGAATGTCGGCGCCGCGCGTGAGCCTTCGCTGCTCGTGACGCTTATGATCGATCCGCCACGGCCGTTGCGGATCATGATCGGCGCGGCCGCAGCCGTCGCGGTCACGACGCTCATCAGGTTCATGTCGATAAGCTTTCGCCAGTTCCGCTCCTTCTGTTGAAGGAGCAGGCGGCTCGAAGTTCCACCGGCATTGTTGACGAGGATATCCAGGCGACCGAATTTCGCGTCCAGATCTTCGATCGCGCGGACGATTTGGTCTCCCTGCATGACGTCCAACGTCACCGCCGATGCTTGTCCCCCTTCGGCCTCTATCTGATCGACGGTGTCACGGCCTCGCTCCGGGACGATGTCGCCCACCACGACATGCGCCCCGGCCCTTGCAAGGATAACCGCGATTCCCTGGCCGATACCTCCACCGCCACCCGTCACGAAAGCGACCTGATCTTTCAGCGAAATTTTCTCGACGACGGAGGGGTGCACCATTCTTAATTCCTCTCGCTATTGCTGCGTGCGCGCCAGAAAAACCCCGCCGCACAACCAGCGCCCGATCTGGGACGGGCGTTCACCTTCGCTAAGCCAAGCCCCGAGCGCGATCAATTGCTTCGGACCACCTCCCGTCAGATATGAGCCTGGCAGGAAGGCGGCGAGCAGCAGAGTGCCAGCGACTCCCGCCCGGCCGCACCGCACCCCGGAAATCGAAGCCAAGGTCGACAACGACGGTTGCGGCGCGTTTCAATTGTACGCCGGCGGGTGACGAGTGACTGCGCCGGCCGATCATGCGCGCTATTTACCCGCCATAGTCGACACGGTAGCCATGCTCGCTCCCGTCGATACGGAGCATCGGAGGGCATCTTTCCTGAAGCAGGGCGCTGTGGTCTTCGTCGAGATAGGAGGCGGGTAAGATGTCGAATCGGTCGATGATGATAACAAGCCGCAACAAACAGACGGGGATCATCCTAGACAATCGCAAGTGGACGCTGTGGGAATGATCGATAACTTCAGGCTTGACGCCCGCGTCGCAATCGTGACGGGAGCTGCCCGCGGGCTCGGGCTGGAGATCGCGCGCGCGCTGGGGAGCGCCGGTGCCAGAATATATATCAACGGAACCGACGAAGTCCGGCTGGCGGCCGCGATCGAACGCCTTGGCCGCGAAGGAGTCGTAGCCCGGCCGGCGTGTTTCGACGTCTCGGACGCCGATGCTGCGAAAGCGTCCATCGATCGCATATTTGCGGCCGAGGGCCGCCTCGACATCCTCGTCAACAATGTCGGCGTGCGCATGCGTAGGCCGCTCGATGAGATCGGCGCGACCGAGCTCCGGCACATGCTGGATGTGGATCTGGTCTCGGCTTTTTCGCTTTCGAAACTCGTCGCGCCAATGATGGCGGACGCAGCATATGGGCGGATAATCAACATCAGTTCCGTCGCAGCGCTACGCGCCAAGCGAGACGATGCAGCCTATATTATAGCCAAGGGTGCGATGAACGCGATGACGCGCAGTCTCGCGTGCGAATTCGGAAGATCCGGGGTCACCTGCAACGCAATCATGCCCGGGCCGTTCCTGACCGAAAGCAACCCGCACATGCGGACGCCCGAAATGCAGCGTATGTTCAGCGAGAAAAGCCCGCTGGGTCGTGCCGGCGAGCCTTGGGAGATCGCCGGACCGGCCATCTTCCTGGCTTCGCCGGCGGCAAGCTACGTGACCGGAGCGTGCCTTCCCGTCGACGGCGGCACCCTGGCCCAGATCTGACCTCCCTTTACTCAGTCCTCGATCGGGAAAAGCGGCGCGACAAAGCACGCGCGCTTACGCACATGGTCGATTGGTGCTTGCGGGATCGCCCCCTCTCAGCTCTTATTTCGGCTCGTCTATCAGGACCGACTAGTTGAGGATCAGCATTCCGCGGCGAGGCAGGCAGACCAATGTGCAGCGCCTGCCGCCATGCACGGCGCAGTGTAAGCTGGCCTGTTAGGCTAATGATCATAGGAGAGTAGGATGGGAATATTGGCGGGCAAGGTCGCGATCATCACCGGATCGGCCAGCGGTATCGGTCGCGAGACGGCGATACGGATGGCGGCGGCTGGCGCACATGTCGTCGGCGGCGACTTGAACCGTCCGGGCGGCGAGGAGACGGCGGCGATGTGCAGCGACGCTGGTACTCCGGGCGCATTCGCGAGAACCGACGTGACCAGCGAAGCCGATATCGCCGCACTCGTCACGCTGGCCGTCGATCGCTTTTCGCGGGTAGACATATTGATCAACAATGCCGGGGTGGCTGGCGCATCCGGCCCGATCGAGCTGACCGCGATCGAGGACTGGGATCGTACCCAGCATATTCTGCTGCGGTCGGTATTCTTGGGCATCAAGCACGTCGTCCCGCATATGAAAAAGCAGAAGAGCGGCTCGATCATCAACGTTTCTTCGTTGGCAGGGCATCGCGGGTATAAGCGCATCCATGCCTATAGCGCGGCCAAGGCTGGCGTCGTGAACTTGACCCGCTCCGCCGCGATCGAACTCGGCAAGCACTTTATCCGCGTTAACTGCATCTGCCCCGGCGATATCCTTACGCCGATGCACGGCAATCACATGAGCCAGGAAGAACTGGAGAGCCAATTGGCGGGGCGCCAGCCCATAGGTCGTGCGGGCCGCCCCGGCGATATAGCCGGCGCGGCGCTCTACCTCGCGTCAGATGACGCCGAGTGGGTGACCGGAGTGTCGCTGAACGTCGATGGCGGGGCGCTGACCGGGGTTTGGACGTACCAGCAAAACGACTTTTATTCGCGACATTCGAAGCAGCCTTTCATGGGCCCCTCCTCCGAGCCGCAAGCACAGTCCTCATAACGCCCAAGCTGTCCCGCTTGCCCGGCCTGAGCGCTTGGGGTCGGGCAAGCCCCACGTCAGGCAGTTCCGCGCCGGATCATATCCGCTGCCTTTTCGGCCACCATCAATGTCGGCGCGTTGGTATTCGCGGTCGGCATAGTCGGCATGACAGAAGCATCCGCCACCCGGAGTCCCGCTACGCCACGCACGCGCAGCTCCGGATCGACGACGGCAGCCGGATCGCCACCCATGCGACAGGTACCAACCGGATGGAACCCGATGCCCGCCGAGGCGCGCACCGCCGACGCCCATTCCGCATCATCCGCGGGTGTCGTAGCCGGGATGTTGCGGGCTACCAGATAGGGAGCCAGCGCCGGCATGTTGAAAATCCTGTCGACCTGTTTGAGGCCCTGAACGATAGCCCTCAGATCGGAGGGATCGCCGAAGAGCCGGTGATCGATCACCGGCGCAGCATGAGGATCGGTACTGCGCAGCCGAATCTCGCCCCGGCTGCGTGGTGGAGAGACGTTGACGAACACGCTGACGCCTGGACGGCTGTGCATGGCCCTTTTTGCCAGGTCCATGCAGAAGGGCGTGAATTGAAGCTTGATGTCCGGCGATGGCAGATCGGGCTGCGAACGGATCAACGCGGCCGCGTGAACTGGCGACGCCGTCATCATTCCCGTGCGCGTGACCATGTAGCGCAGCAAATGCGAGGCCAGATGAAACGGCCCCTGCATGGCGTTGTAGGTAGGGATGTTGACGAAGTAGCTGAGCGGGAAGCTCGCATGCTCCTGGAGATTACGGCCAACGTCGCCGGCGTCGCGCTGAACGTCGATCCCCATCCGGGCGAGACCGTCGGCAGGTCCAACTCCCGATCGCATCAGCACCGCTGGAGACTGGAGCGCACCTGCCGCCAGCACGACTTCTCCGCGAGCGCGAACCTCATGGGCGCCGTCTCGCAGGTATCGCACGCCGACAGCACGATTGTCTTCGAACAGGATCCGATCGACCGTCGCGCCGGTAAGTATCTCGAGGTTCGCCCGCCCCTTGGCGGCACCGAGATTCCCGCGCGCAGAACTGCACCGTTCGCCGTTGCGCTGGGTCAGGTGGACGAAGAAGAAGCCATCGAGATCGCCCCGGTCAGGATCCGCGATCTCACGCAATCCGGCCTGCCGACAGGCCTCCGCGAATTTCTTCGCCAGCGGATGCCTCACCCGCGGCAGTGAAACCGCGACAGGGCCGCCCTGGCCGTGCCACTCGGATGCGCCTTCGCTAAAGTCCTCCGACCGCCTGAAATAGGGCAGCACGTCGTCCCAGCCCCAGCCGCCGCAGCCGTTGGCGGCCCACCCGTCATAATCCTCGCGTGCCCCCCGCATGTAGACCATGCCGTTTATACCCGAGCCACCGCCTAGAAGCTTGCCCGCCGACCACATGAGGGCGCGATTATCGATCGACGGATCAGGCTGGGTCATGTGCATCCAGTCAACGGCGGGATTGCCGACCAACTTGGCGGCGCCGGCGGGCATGCGGACCAAAAAGCTGTCGCCCTCATCCCCCGCCTCGAGGAGAACCACGTTGCTCCGGCCGTCCTCCGAGAGCCGATTGGCGAGAACACAACCGGCGGTACCGCCGCCGATTATCACATAGTCCGCTTCGATCATCGTGCTACCTCGGTGTCCGCGTTCAACCGGCGCGATCACAGCTCGCCTCCACCCGGCTCCGCCCTATTCTGCGGCTGCAACGGCCTCGACCGGCTGAGCCCTGCCGTCACCGACTCGGAACAGCCTTTTCGCTATACCACCGAGAATCTCTGCCTTGTCGCCCTCGGGAACGTCGGCGAACAGGCGCTCGATGACCCTGTGGGACTCCGGATAAGTCGTCTCCGAGTGGGGATAGTCTGAAGACCACATGATGTTCTTCCCACCCGGAAGACGACGATTATGTATCCCCACGACGTCGTCAATGAACGAACCATAGACGTTTCGGTCCATGAAGAAGCTGGGTGGCTCCGTGAGAGGGCTCTTCGTCCAGAAACGCTGCTTTTTCCAGGTGGCATCCATATAGTTCGCGAACCACGCGAACCACCCCACGCCACTCTCAATCGTTGCGAATTTGAGGTCGGGAAAACGTTGGAAGACTGCCCCGTAGATCATGATTGCGATCGGCTCCGCCATGGCCACCTTGGTCATCGGCATATCGGCGAGAAACTTGTCGGGATCGGTGAAGCGGGCGGTGCGGGCGCCGAGATGGATTGTCAGCGTCAGACCAAGATCGACCGCGGCCGCCCAGACCGGATCGAATTCGGGCTGGTCGAATCGCCGTTCTCCCATAGGGTCGCCGGTAAGCGCCGCGATCTGGGCAATTCCGGCCAATTGCGGATTCAATGGCTCGGGACTCTGGGGAAATGCGGGGATATTAACCGCCGTGAACCCCAGGCTCGCCGCCTCCTTCATCATGGCGACGGTTTGATCGACGTCCCTCATCGGCACATAGGCAACGCCGCAGAACCGGGCTGGCGCATAGCTGCAGAAATCGGCGAGCCAACGATTATAAGCGGAGAAACTCGCTATATAGAGCTCGTCATGGCCCGTGCCGAGCGGACCGCCGCCGAACAGAACGGCCGCGTCCATTCCGTCCCGATCCATATCGGCCAGCCTCTCCCCCGGCATCCAGCCTCCCTTGCGGGTGTCCGAGAGTCGACCCTCAATCTTGAAATCCTTGCCGGCGCGGCCTGCCTGGGCGCCGAGGAGGTTCATCTTCTTGCGCCGCCCCTCGAAGACTATATAGTCGGCATCGTCGGCATGTTCGACCTTCGGCGCCAGTTCGCGTAGGTGGGAAGGAAGATAGTCCTCCCAAAAGGTAGGCACCGGATTTACGTGAGCATCGGCGTCGACAATCTGGTAGGGCGGGCGCATGGCCTAGTCTCCTCTCTTTTCCGCATCTATCGCCCACAGGCGTGGAGGCGTCCAATATCAATACCAGTTCAACTGAAGCCGTCCGCGATATGTGTTTGGGTGAATCGCCGTTACGGGCGGCTGAAATTCGGCCAGTCCAAAAGCTGTCTCCGATTACAGGCCGAACTGTTGATGCGAGCGGGCGCGGCTGGCCTGTTCGGGATCGTTCGCTCCTGCTTCGCCCGACATTTTCCCGACGGAGATCGAGGCATTATCAGCCGGATGGTAGCGTATGGCGGCTCCTCGATCGAGCAATGGCCACTTGGCATCGCCGAAGCAATGCCGGATAGACGCACCGTGCCCATGCGGCGGAGAGGAGACATCAACGTCGCAAGTTTTTCAGATGGAGTATCACAGGCATGACGAGCAACTACGCGCCCGATGGTGCGACACAACTGGAGATCTACAAGCGCGTCGCCCTGCTGAAGGCAAACGACGAGCGCAGCCGCAAGGTGATCATGACCGGCCGTCTGGTCATGCCATATTATAGCTATCGCGGGCAGGAGGTGATTCCCGCCGCCATGGCCACCGCGCTGACCGATGACGACTATTGGGTCACGATCTATCGCGGCATCCACGACATGCTGGCCAAAGGCATGCCGCTGAACGACCTTTGGGCCGAAGTCGCAGGCCGCGTCGATGGAACCTGCAAGGGCAAGGGCGGCCCGATGCACCTGACCTATCCCAAGAAGGGGATCATGGTCACCACCGGCATCGTCGGTTCCTCCATGCCGATCGCCAACGGCATCGCCTGGGGCTCGCAGCTTTCTGGTAACCGCCGTGTCGCCGTGGCGACCTTCGGCGACGGCGCGACCAATATCGGCGCGTTCCATGAAAGCCTCAACCTCGCTGCCGTCTGGAAGCTGCCGGTGATCTTCCTGTGCCAGAACAATCTCTATGGGGAGCATACCACCTATGAAAAGGCTACCTCCGCGAAGCGCATCGCGGACCGCGCCATCGCCTACGACATCCCCGGCGTGCGGGTGAACGGCAACGATCCGATCGAGATGTTCGCGGCTGCGCGCGAGGCGGTGGAGCGCGCGCGCGCAGGCGAAGGACCGACCCTGATCGAGGCGATGACCTTCCGCTTCAACGGCCACGTGTTCGGCGACGCCGACGCCTATATGGACAAGGAGCAGAAAAAAGCTGCCATGGAAGCCGACCCGGTGCCGATTTTCCGCGCTCGCCTGATCGCCGAAGGGATCGCGTCCGAAGAACAGCTCTCCGCGATCGAAGCCGATATCGAAAAGCGGATCGACGATGCGGTGGAGTTCGCCCTCGCCTCGCCGTTCCCCGAACTCGATGAACTTACCAAAGATGTTTATGCTGAAGGAGTGGCCGCATGAGCGATACCGCAACCAAGGCCAAGCCTGTGACCATGCTCCAGGCGATAAATACTGCCATCGCCGACGCCATGGAAGCTGACGAGACTGTGCTCGTTCTAGGCGAGGATGTGGCCGACCCCGAAGATGGCGGCGTCGTCGGCGTCACCAAGGGCCTGTCCACCCGTTTCGGGGATCATCGCGTGCGCTCCACTCCCATCGCGGAACAGGCGATCATCGGCGCAGCGATCGGCGCCAGCTTGGTCGGCTACAAGCCGGTGGCGGAGATCATGCTGATGAACTTCACTACGGTGGCGATGGACATGATTGTCAATCACGCTGCCAAGCTCCGTTACATGTCCGGCGGCCAGACCAACGTGCCGATCGTGATCCGGACCATGACCGGCACCGGCTTCGGGTCGGGCGGCCAGCACTGCGATTATCTCGAAGCCTGGTTTGCCCATACGGCGGGGATGAAGGTGGTGGCCCCTTCGAATCCCGCGGATGCCTATGGCCTGATGCGCGCCGCGATCGACGATCCGGATCCGGTCCTCATTATCGAAAACCTGCCGATTTATTGGGTTCCGGGCGAGCCCCCAGAAACCGGACATGTGGTCCCGCTCGGCAAGGCGAAGGTGGTCAAGGAAGGCACCGACGTCACGATCGTCAGCTACTCACGCATCATCAACGAGGCGCTAGCCGCCATCGAGGAGATGGAAGCCGCCGGCGTCTCGGCGGAGATCATCGATCTGCGCACGATCTCGCCATGGGACAAGGAAACGGTCTTCGCTTCGGTGGCCAAGACCGGCCGCTGTCTGATTGCGCATGAAGCCGTGACGCAGTTCGGCGTCGGCGCGGAAATCGCCGCTACTCTTCAGTCACAATTCTTCGGCAAGCTGAAGGCACCTATCGCGCGGCTCGGCGCGCCCTATGCGCCGGTGCCCTTCTCCAAACCGCTGGAAAGCGCTTATGCACCCGGTGCCAAGCAGATTGCCGAAAAGGCAATCTCTCTCACGAAGTAGGAACGACTATCTATGGCAACTGAAATTCTTCTGCCCAAGCTCGGTTTTTCCATGAACGAAGGTACCTTGTCCGAATGGCTGGTGGCCGATGGCGGCAAAGCCGTGGAAGGCCAGCCGCTGTTCGCTCTGGAAAGCGACAAGTCGACCAACGAGGTCGAGAGCCCCGCGACGGGCACTTTGAAAATCCTGAAGCAGCCAGGGGAAGTCTACGAGGTCGGCACCGTGCTCGGTATCATCGAATAAGTCGATCCCGCGGTCACCCGTTGCCGGCCTTCCGGGATATCTCCCTTCTTGGGGAAAGCGATATTCCGGAAGGTTCGCGCACGAGGCCGCCACGGCCCATTGCCTGCACCACCCTAAGTCAGGAGACACAGCGATATGACCGCACGCAGCATTATCATCACCGGCGGTTTCGGTGCGCTTGGACGTTGCGTGGCCCGCGCCTTCGCCGCGGCGGGGGACAAGGTGGCACGGATCGACTTTGCTGGCGAGCCTCCGGAACCGCTCGCCGGAGCGCTTGATCTTGGCGGAGTTGACCTGACCGACGAGGCTGCTTGTGCTCGCGCGATCGACGCCGTGAAGAAAGCCCATGGCAGCGTGGATATCCTCGTCAATATCGCTGGTGGCTTTACATGGGAGACCGTGCAGGACGGCAGCGTGGACAGCTGGCAACGCATGTTTGCGATGAACGTGCAGACGGCCGTCACGATCACCAAGGCTGCGCTCCCCGCGATCCTCGCAAGCCCGGCCGGGCGCGTGGTCAACATCGGCGCGGGCGCGGCACTTCAGGCGGCGACCGGCATGGGCGCCTATGCGGCATCCAAGGCCGGGGTGCACCGGCTGACCGAAAGCTTGGCGGCCGAGCTCGGCGGCACCGGCGTTACCGTCAATGCGATTCTCCCCAGCATCATCGATACGCCGACGAACCGCGCGGACATGCCCGATGCCGACACCAGTCAGTGGGTCCAGCCGCAGGCGATCGCCGAGGTGATCCTGTTCCTCGCCTCCGACGCGGCGCGGTCGATCAGCGGCGCCTTGATTCCGGTGACGCGGGGCACGCCGTCCTAAGGATATGTGCGATCGTAGCGGCTCGAGTTGATTGTCCAACAGCGCCAGCACGAGACGCACCGCCAGACGGCCAGCGCGCGGCACTGTGCGGCATGTCGACCCAGTCGTTGCAATTTCTGCTCGGTTAATGACCATGAAGATCAGGAGACCATCTGTGAGCGCCAGCACCATCCAGTTCACCAGCAAGGGCACATTGTGCGAAGGCGATCTCTACCTGCCTGCTGGTTTTGATCCCGGTGGAAGCTATCCCGCCCTCGTCATTGGCCACGGTTTCACCGTTGCACGCACCAGCCTCGCGGAAGAAGGGCGACTTTTCGCGGAAGCCGGGTTCGTCACGCTGGCTATCGACTACCGCCATTTCGGAACGTCCGGGGGCGAACCGCGCGGTCGCCTCTATCCGCTCCAGGAAGTCGAAGATTTCCGTGCGGCGATCGACTGGCTGGAAATCCAGGCCGGTGTGGATGCGAACCGCATCGGCATCTGGGGGACCAGTTTCGGTGGCGGCATCGTCACGCAGGTTGCCGCCCATGACATACGCGTGAGAGCGTGCGTCGCCCAGGCGCCGATCCTCGATGGCGATGTTTGGATTCGCTCACTCAACCGGGAATACGAATATCTTGCCGTTCGCAAATATCTGCTGGAGGCACGCCGCAAGCGCTTCGTGGAGGGCGATGATCCGTCGATGCCGCTTGGAACGCCTCCGGAAGACGGCTTCACCCCCATGCCAACCGACCCGACGATGCTGCAGGACGTGACCGACTGGTTCGCCAAGACCGGCGACCTGCTGATGCATTCCGCCCCGCAGACGACCATCGAGAGTTTCGAATATCTGATGCAGTTCGACGCGACATATATCGCACGCAAGATCGCGCCGCGAGCATATTGCATCGTCCAGCTGACCGGCCATGACGTCTATCACCCGAACGAGCCGATCCAGACCGCATATCGCGTGGCGGGCGAGCCGAAGCGGATGGTTTCGCTGAAAATGGACCAGCTCGATTGCTACAAGCCGGGCATGCGCGAACGGTCGATCGGCGCCGCCGTCGACTTTTATCGCGAATATCTGGTCTGATCGGCAAGAACGAAGCGAGTCGTCGAGCAAAAGGAGGCGACGGCTGAAGCGTCCCACCCTATACTGTCGATGGGTGGTCGCCGCGACGCCCCACCCGGCTAATGATGGGGAGAGATTCGCGATGGCTGTTTACGGACTGGACCATGTCAACATCCTGACCGCCGACCTGGACGCGACAAAGCGCTTCTACATGTCGCTGCTTGGCCTCGAGGAAGCGATACCCCCCGAACTGCCCGCAGGGATCGTGCCCCACTGGCTGGTCGACGCAGCCGGCCAGGCGATCATCCATCTGCAGAAGATCGACGCTGAGAGCGTGGAGAACTCCACCGGTTCCATCCATCATGTCGCGCTGAAGTGCGAGGATTATGAGGGCGTGCAGGCCCGGTGTGAGGAGATGGGACTGCCATATAGGGTCAACAGCTTTGAAGCCGCCAAAATTCGCCAGATCTTCGTGACCGATCCTAACAATGTCCGTCTCGAAATGAACTTCGCCGGCTGAGCCGACGTTCGAGCGTGTCTCTCGCGGATCGGCTGAGAAGAACCGCTACAAATAATCGCCGAAGCAGCGCTTTCGAAGCTTTATATAGGCTCCCTTCGCGCTACACTCGCGCCAACACATAATAGCTGGGGAGTGGCGCATGGACGATTCGAGGAGATGGGTGCGGCTCGGTATCGCGGGGAAGGCGGCCTTGATCAGCGCGGGTGCCTTCACCTCGGTCGGCCTGTTCTCCATGGGATCGGCGCTGCCCAGACTGGCAAGTGATTTCGGACACGCGCCCAATGCTGCCCTGCTGGTTCAACTGGTCGGATCCGTCGTCGCGCCGATCTTCGCTCTCGCATCACCGCTGGCGGCCGCGCTGGTCAACCGTTTCGGCGTCCGCCGCATCTATATCGCCTCGATCGTGCTGACGGCGGTCGGGGGCGCGGGCCCGGCACTGTGTGATAACCTCGCCGCGATCTTGGCCCTGCGCGTTCTGCTCGCCGCGGGGGTTGCCGGAGCGTTCACCGCTGGCATGTCGGGAACCGCCCTGCTCCCCGACGCTCAGCGACCCACGGTAATCGGCCTTATCAGTTTCTTCGGAGGAGGGATTTGCATCCCGCTTTTCCCGCTGGTGGGCATCTTGGCCGAGGAGAGCTGGCGATCCGCCTTTCTGGTCCATCTGATAGCTCTCCCGGTCATTTTACTCGCGCTTGGTCTGCCCGGCCCCAGCACCGACATCGCCGCGGATGCCGCGCGTTCAGCCGACACAGACCGGCGGGCGGCAGGTCTGTTGGCCGGTATACCCGCGACCTCAGCGGTCGTCGCCGCTGTGGTCGGGCTATCCATGGTCGCGAGCTCGATGTATTCGCCATTTTTTCTCGCCTCGATCGGCATCGCTGAACCCGCGCGGATCGGGCAGATCCTCGGCGCCATGTCGCTATGCTCTCTCATCGGATCGGGCAGTTACGGCTTCGTCCATCGCCGCGTTGGAACCCAGGGTTTGCTGAAAGTGGGGCTCGCCAGCATAGCGGCAGGATGCCTGATCATGAGCATGTCGACCGGCATATCGGCCGTCCTGTGTGGAATCGGACTGCTGGGCGCAGGCCTTTCGATTTTCGTTGCTTCGATCTACGCCTCCGCGATCGAGAGTGTCAGCGCGGAGAGCAGCGCGCCTGCGGCGATGGGGGTCATCACCTTCTGCCTTTATGGTTCGCAAATGCTGTTCCCGCTGATCAGCGGGCCGGTCGGCCAGTGGGCGGGGCCTGCGGCGGTGTTCCTTCTGCTCGCGATCCTCGTGCTGCTCGGGCTGGTCTTGACGGTGACAATGAAGCGCTCCAGGGCGGTGCATAAGGCCGCGTCACCCGAACCCAATTGCGAAGCGACATCATGACAACCGCCACCCAGCCGCGTGTCGCGGCCACGATCCTCGTCGTCAGAGACGATCCGTTCGAGGTTCTGATGATCGCGCGCCACGCCGATCAGGATTTTTCCTCGGCGCTGGTCTTTCCCGGCGGGCTCGTCGATGCGTCGGACGCCGACGATGCCTGGCTGCCGTACATTTCCGACACTGAGGGCCTCGCCGCCGAGGCGCGGGCACTGCGGATTGCTGCTTTCCGAGAAACCTATGAGGAGTGTGGACTGCTACTGGCGCGCCGACGTGACGGGACTCTATTCGATGGTCCTGTCCCGTCGGCTGCAGCCGACTTCCGCGAGTTGGTTGAACGATGCGACGTCGTCCTGCCGTTGCAGGACCTCGTGCATTACGCCCACTGGATCACGCCGGATATAGTACCGCGCCGGTACGACACGCATTTCTTCCTGGCGAAGGCGCCGGCCGGGCAAGTCGCCTGCTGCGACGGGAAAGAGGCGGTCGACGCCACGTGGGTCCAACCGCAAGCCGCGTTGGCGCAGGCCGCCTCGGGCGCGCGCAAGATCATATTTCCGACGCGAATGAATCTTGGGATGCTGGCTCAGAGTAGCGATGTGAACGGCGCCCTGGCCGCTTCGCGCGCTCGTACGGTGCACACGGTGCGGCCACGCGTCGAGAAGCGCGAAACCGGCACTTTCATGGTGATCCCAGAGGGCGTCGGTTACAGCGAGACAGAGGAGTTGCGGGCCGACCTCTGAGACAGGCGGTCGGCGGGGCCCACGGGCCATCGTGAAGGCTTTGGATATCCGCGGACAACCGAAGCTCTGCCTTGGCATTCTAGCTCGCGGCCAGCGTCCTCATGTCGATCACGAAGCGATATTTCACGTCAGATCGTTCCATACGTTCGAACGCGCTATTGATGTCCTGAATGCCGATCGTCTCGCAGTCGGGCAGCACGCCCTTCTCGGCGCAGAAATCGAGTAGCTCCTGGGTTTCCTGCATGCCGCCGACGATCGATCCCGCCAGCGTCTTGCGCCCTCCCAGCAGCGCGCCGCTGTGAAATGCCGGCACCATGCCGATCACGCCGACGAGCACCACCGCGCCCTCGAGCGCAGCGATGCCCAGATAGGGGGCGACGTCGTGGGAAACCGGGATCGTGTCGATGACGATATCGAATCGGCCCCGAGCGGCGGCCATCGCATCGGTGTCGGTCGAAATCAGCACGTCACGTGCTCCCAGCGCTCTCGCGTCCGCCGCCTTGGAAACCGAGGTGGTGACGACCGTCACCTCCGCACCGAGCGCCACGGCCAGCTTGACGGCCATGTGACCCAGCCCACCCAAGCCCGCCACTGCGACCTGCTTGCCCGGTCCCGCGTTCCAGCGACGGAGCGGCGACCAGGTCGTTATCCCCGCACAGAGCAGTGGCCCGGCCCGTTCAAGGTCAAGCCCGTCGGGAACGATCGCCAAGAAGTGTTCGCGCGTGACGATATGGTCTGAATACCCGCCATAGGTGATGTCCCCCGTCTCCCTGTCGCGGCCATTATAGGTCGTCGTCGCCCGGTTCTCGCAATGCGGCTCCTGCCCGTGTCGGCAGGGTGAGCAGGTGCCGCAGCTGTCGACGTAGCAACCGATCGCGACTTTCGCGCCGGGCTTCACCTTGGTCACATCGCCTCCGACGGCGGTCACCTCACCGATGATTTCATGTCCGGGCAGGCAGGGGAAGGCCGTGTTCTGCCAGTCGTTCCGCGTTTGGTGAAGGTCGGAATGGCATACCCCGCAATAGAGAATGCGTACCGCCACGTCGTCCGGCCGCAGGTCGCGCCTCTCGAATTGGAACGGTGCGAGTCGGGCACCCGCCTCTGTTGCGGCATAACCGACGGCCTGAGACATGATCTCTCCTGTGTGACGGATCGGCGGCCGCAACGGGCGCGACGAAGATTAGGACGGTGGATTGTATGAGCGGCCCGGTCCACGGCAAGAGATTTGTGAACGGGCCGCGATTATTTCGCGGCGGCCGGGGCGCCGGTCGCGACGCAGCCGCAGCACAGCCGGTCACAAAAAAAGGACCCGGCTCGAGGCCGGGTCCAAAAAACATCAGGTCTTGCGGGAGCAAGCGATGATTAGGATGCCTTCATGTTGTTCGAGACATTCGAGAAGGTGGTCTTGAGTTGGTTGCCGAGGCTCGTCATCGCGGTGATCGCCGCAACGGCGATCAGAGCGGCGATGAGGCCATATTCGATTGCAGTGGCGCCACGACGGTCGCGCAGGATCTGAACAAGCTTCTTCATGGTGAAACCCCGATTGCTGAGGCCATCCTTATATCGCGCGCCCATTAATTAAACGTAAATCGCAGATTCGCTCCAATGCGGCGCGCGATCAGTTGCGGGCCGGGTCGTGAACTTGCCGTTCGAACTGAATTTCGTCCCGCATCACAGGAAAAATAATCGTACGCGAAACTCTTTCTGCTCAACGATCCGCCCTACATGCGCAGCTCGGAACCCCCTAATCGTCGCCATCGATCTCGCGATCGGCCATATCCATGAAATCGCGCGCGGCTTCACGATCGGCCTCATCCTCAAAGGCCGTCGTCAAATCGGGCGCCGCACCCAGCATGTAAAGCAGGCACCACAACGCGAACCGACGGCCGCTGTCGCGCTCCAACCCGAACTGTAACCTCAGCCGATCCAGGCTCGCGAGCAGCTGCTCGGGGGCAAGCGCGGCGATATCCGCAGTGCCGAAAAACTGGACGAGAAGCTGGTCGAAATCCATGAAGCAGCAGGCGTCCTGGTTGATCATCCCGGCCCGAACACGCCGTCGCCGTTGTTCCTAGGACCTCGGCGCACCGAATGGAAGCGGCGCGACCCAAGGCGTGAGGGTCGGCAAGCTTTCCGCTTGGAGGCCCGAAGAGCCTCGATCGATGCGCTCCCGATTGTCTGTTGCACAACTGCCGCGGCCCGCTATGTCCAGCCCGTTTCAGATGGAATATATCCTGACCTTGTCCTGCCCGGATCGACCGGGCCTGGTCGCCGATGTGGCGAGCCTGATCGCGCGCGCATCGGGCAACATCGTCGAAGCGGCGCAATTCGACGATGTGGAGATCGGCCGCTTCTTCATGCGGGTTCGCTTCGTTCTGGCCGCCGAGCGCACGGTATTCGAGGTTCCGTTCGACCATTTCGCCAAAGGTGCGGAGATGGACTGGTCGCTGCGTCCGTCGGCCGAGCGCCGAAAGGTGCTGATCCTCGTCTCGAAATTCGACCATTGCCTCGGCGATCTTCTCTACCGGGTCCGCATCGGTGAGCTCCCGATCGATGTGGTCGGGATTGTGGGCAATCATCCGCGCGAGACGCTGAAGATATCCGAGATTGGTGATGTGCCGTTCCACCATCTGCCGGTGACGGCGGAGACCAAGCCGGCCCAAGAAGCCGCCGTGCGCGCGATCATAGAGGAAAGCGGCACAGAACTGGTGATCCTGGCCCGATATATGCAGATATTATCCGACGAGATGGCACGCTATCTGGCGGGCCGCTGCATCAATATTCACCACAGCTTCCTACCCGGATTCAAGGGGGCCAAGCCCTACCATCAGGCGCACGCCCGCGGCGTCAAGATGATCGGCGCCACCGCGCATTATGTGACGTCGGACCTCGATGAGGGACCGATCATTCACCAGGACGCCGAGCCGATCACCCATGCCGATACCCCCGACGATCTCGTCCGCAAAGGTCGCGACATCGAGCGCCGCGTGCTGGCGGCCGCGGTGCGCTACCATATCGAGGATCGTGCGCTGATCAGCGGCAGGCGAACGATCGTCTTCGCCTGAACCGGAGGGGGAGTTGTCTTCCGGCCATCTGCCACGAGTCGGACGGGCGCACTTTTCGTGAAGGGCGATAGTGTCCCCGACAGCCTGGCTCGCGCTTCATGTCGCGACGAGGGCGCTGGACGATTGCTACGAAACATCTGCTCCCCTATAGCGGCCCCGCCTCCGCTGATCGGCCAAGCTTCGCTGATCGAATGCGGGCAGGCGTCGGTGTCGGGGAGTAGCGCAGTCTGGTAGCGCATCTGCTTTGGGAGCAGAGGGTCGCAGGTTCGAATCCTGTCTCCCCGACCATTTTTCTAACACTTAGCGACCTCTCCCGATCGTTTCAGTCCGGCGAGCATGCAGCGAGTCGCGAACGTCCCGCGCAGGTCGTGGAGATGAAGGTCGATGTTGAAGCCGAGCTTGCTGCGGGCGTCCTGGAAGCCGCTGCTGAAAGCCGATGGCCTACCGCTTCCAGGCCGCGATCATCGCGCGGTGCGCGCCATGCTTGGCAGCCAGCTGAGCGAGTGTCAGGTCGCCCCGGATCCCTTCGCCTTGAAATCCGCGCCGTAGCGCTTCCTCATCGCTTCATTCCCGCATCGTTCCACAAGGTCGGGAGTAGCTTAACACCTGTCCGGAAAGCACCGCCTCACTCCAGCAGCGCAGGCAGGGAGGCCGTAACTGGACACTGCGCTGCCCGCTCGCTAGCCGATCCAAGGTCAGATGCATATTGATATAGAATAGGAGGGGACCGGATGAGCGAACTCGACGGCAGGGTAATCCTTGTCACCGGCGGCGGAAACGGGATCGGCCGAGAGTGTGCGCTGGCTGCGGCGAGGGCAGGTGCCAGCATAGTTGTCAACGATATCGGTTCCAGCGTGACAGGCGCTGGCGGCTCCGAGGGTCCCGCCGAGCAGGTTGCGGGCGAGATCGAGGCGCTCGGTGGGCGTGCGGCATTCAATAGCGAGTCCGTCGTCTCGCTTGATGCCGTGCGAAGGATGGTAGAGCAGGCGCGCGATGAGTTTGGCGGACTCCATGCTGTCGTTCACCCCGCTGGCATCGTGCGTCGCGCCCTGCTCAAGGATACCAGCGAGGAGGATTGGGATGCAGTGGTCGATACGCATCTGCGCGGCGCATTCAACGTAGCGCGGGCTTCGATACAGCACTTCCTCGATCAGGATGATGGCGCCTATGTCTTCTTCACATCCACGGGTGGCCTCTACGGCCAACAGACGCTAGCCCACTACGCTGCGGCTAAGATGGGGGTGGTTGCCTTCAATAAGGTGATCGCGAGGGAAACCGCGGGTACTGCTATACGCAGCAATGTGGTAGCGCCTTTCGCGTGGACGCGCATGTTTGAAACGCTGCCGGCCACGGATGAGGCGGCGGCGAAGGCCATTGAGCAGGCAAAAGTGAGAATGCGTGCCGATCAGGTCGCCAAGCTGGTTGTGGCCTTGTGCAGTCCGCGTACGAAGGCGACTGGACAGGTGTTCGGCGCGCGCGGCAACGAGCTGTTCGTATTCGGCGATATGATGCCGACGCGATCGATCGCGACAGCTGAAGGCTGGACACCCGAAGGCATCGTGGAACAAGCGCTGCCAGCGATGAAGCCGGGCTATTCGAAGCTGGAGACGTCCAGCGACATATTCAGATACAAGCCGCTTTGATCCGCTTCGCCTCGATCGAGCGGCGCCTTGGCGATTGCAGGCTTCAATCGGAACCTTCCGCGCGAAAGGAATCTGGGATGGCATTGAATGATCTGCTTTCGTATAAAAAACGCGTCGCGCGCTCGTGACTGGTGGATCACGCGGCATTGGAAGGTCGATCACCGCCAGCTTCGTCGCGACTGGAGCGAAAATCTATATCCGCCGGCCGCGAGGCCACCGATTGCGAGGCCACCGCAGAAGAACTTGGGCCGCATTGTTTCGCGTTGCCGGGGGACGTTTCCACCGTGACCGGCATCTCCGCACTGGCTGAGAGTTTCCGGGCCCTGTTGGGACACTTTCAAAATCCCAGAGAATCCCGCTTTCCAGACTCGGTCGATCATGGACTGGTTTACCGATCTCGACCGTGGCAGCGCGCGCCTCGGCGTAGCCGGAAAATTGACCTAGGCGCACAATATCTTTGAATGCATGCGGCGTGGTGCGGATTTTGTCCTGATCGGACGAGGAGCCATCCTGCATCATGACTTCGCACGCCGAGTCTTTTCGCAGCCCGACTTTAGCAGCACACCCTTGCCCGTCAGCCGCGATTATCTCGCACGCGAGGGGCTCGGAGCGCATTTTATCGACTACATGGCCAGCTGGGGAAGGTTTCGTTGCAGACTAGGGGTGTTTAGTTGGCCGACCCTTTTCGTAGCAGCCTTATAGCTTGCCTTTATAGCGCTCTCCCATCACCTCGATGTCTCCGAGCGTCCACAGGTTCGTGAGCTTGCGGTAAGCGATGCGCCACTTTCCGTCCTCACAACGGACGAACTCGTCGTCATAGAGGCCTCCCATGATCAGGTTGGCGCCATCCTTGATATGGGAGGCGATGTAATAGGACCGCATTGTCGCGCGGCCATTGAAAAGCTCCACGGTCTGGTTGGTGGTGACGTGATGAGTAGCGTCGAGATGAGCGATGGCAGCCAGGCCCTTGCCGATCGCGGTGGCGCCCTTGGCGTCCCCCACCGGTGTTGACCAAACGCCGTCGGCCGTGAAGCAGTCCTGAAGAACGGCGCGATCACGCTTGTCGATCGCCGTTGCGTAAGCCAAGCCCACCTGGACGATTTGGTGGTGAGCGAGCAAGGTTTCCAGGTCATCAATCACGACGTTTCTCCCCTTTTTCGGCATCGAGCACTTCCCCTTGCAGCATATAGTTCAAAACTGTCGCTTGATTCTCATCCTGTCTCCCCGACCATCATCCCGATGTCCGAGCCGGACACAGGGGAACCATAACGTTTCTAAGACAAGGGTGACGACCTCGGGTCGACCAGGTTGTCGAGGGCTTCCGAAGTCCTCTACTCCCGTTCGATATATCCGCGCCGCTAAGCCTCGAAAGCCTGCTGAAGCTGACTGACCGTGAAGGGCTTGGCGAGGAACGCCACGCCCGCGCCGAGGTCGCCCGGCCTTGGATGGCCCGAAATCAGGATGACTCGGACTGCGCCTCGGTCGAGGGCTTCGCCCATCAGCCGGAGGCCGCTCGGTTCGCTATCGAGATTGATGTCCGTGAGCAGACAGTCGAAACTGTTTTCGGCGAGGGCGCGGCGCGCCTGATCAAGCGAGAAGGCGGTGGTGACGGCGAAACCCAGCGACTGGACCATATCCCCCAGCAACTGGTTGACCAGCAGATTGTCCTCGACGACGAGCACCCTCTCGGGACGCTTTTCCATCCACCCGCAGCTCCGGCTCCTGTCCACCGACTTTTATGAAACTCACCGTGGGTCCAACGGGTTCCGCCAAAGGCAAAGGCCCCCGCTCCGGGGGCGGGGAGCGAGGGCCGACCTGACGTTCGTCACGCAGGCGGGGCGCGATGAGCTCCCCGAGCAACAGGGGGGAATCCCGAGGGTCATCGCAACCGCCAAGCCCTTCTAGGCCGCCGAACCTGTCGCCTGTATGAACGGTTCGGTCATTTGGGGGTGCCTTTCGGGCGTGGATCGTCCCAATTGAACGCCCTGTCCGATACGGGCCCTCCATAACGCTGATTCGACAGCCTGACGATCGAACGGCCATTTTGCGCGTCCACCACCGTCCATCCCTGAAGAATGAGGTCGGCCGGTCCGGACCCGCGAGCGAAGGCAATGGTTATGGTCCCGAATTCAGGGTGCTTCGGATCGCGCGCCTCGACTGCGACAATTCCCGGCGGGGGCGAGGCTGTGATGCGCGCGAACCTGCTTATGTCCTTGCGCGGGTCGATGAGCACCGAAAGCGGCGAATCGCGCACGGGCCATCGCGATACCTGTCGCACCGAATAGTCGATCATCCACAGCGCGCTGCCGTCACCGACGATCAAAAGGGGGACACCCTTCTGATATTGGAAGCGCACCCTGCCAGGCTGCTTGAGGCTCAGCTTGCCTGAGACCGTCCTGCCCTTCTGGTCCGTCTGCACGAAGTCCGCGGTCATTGTGGTGACGGCGCGGAGATGCGCGGAGACCTCAGCCAGCGGGCTGCTCTCGGCGGCGGAGGGAGCGGCGGCGATCACGACCGCGATCAAAGGAGCGAACAAAGCACGCATGGTCATCCTGTATATAATTTGGAGCGTTATGGCGCGGACGCCCTGAATTGGAAATGAAGGCGTCGGGCCGAATGGTTTCGCAACCGGACCTCGCCTCCTATGTTCAACTCATGAGCAAACGCCCCCTGACCTCGGCGGAACGCGCCCTGGTCCGATCGGTATTCGGAGAGGCGCTCGATCCGGAACCGGTACGCATCCATCGCCGGCGCTGGTGGCGCTTTCAGCCTAAGGACGTGGTGATGGCGCCCGACGGCAATATCTGGTGTCATCCGCAAGGCACGCTGTGGCGCGACTGCTACGCGTCGACGCCTCTGCTGATGAAGGCGTTTTTCATTCACGAGATGACTCATATATGGCAGTCGCAGAGGGGCGGACGCTGGTATCTGCCACTGATGCGCCATCCCTTTTGCCGATATGACTATGTGCTGAAACCGGCCAAAGCCTTCGACCGCTATGGCATTGAGCAACAGGCAGAAATTGTGTCAGATGCCTTTCTGCTGGCTCACGGCATGGCACGCAGGGGCAAACCGGCCTTGAGGGAATATTTGGCCGTCCTGCCCTTCCCGATCATCCATCTGGAGACCAGGGTGGACGGGGATTTTGATAAATTGCCCATTTCCCCTAAAGCTTGCCCATGATCCCAACCGGTCTGCTCGGCGGCAGCTTCAATCCCGCGCACTACAGCCATCGCCATGTCAGCCGCTTCGCGATACGAGCCCTGGCACTCGAAGAGATATGGTGGCTCGTCTCGCCTGGCAATCCACTGAAGAATGAAGCGCCGGACATGGCGCCGCTGCCGGCCCGGCTCGCATCGGCTCACAGGCTGGCTCGGCGCGCGCCGATCCGGCCGACGACCATCGAGACGCAGCTGGGCACGCGCTACACCGCCGATACCGTCCGGAAACTCGTTCGCCTGCATCCGGAGCGGCGCTTCATCTGGTTGATGGGTTCAGACAATCTTGCCCAATTCGACCACTGGCGCGACTGGCGCGGTATAGCGCGCACGGTCACCATTGCTGTTTTCGCTCGCCCAGGTTATGATGGGCGTGCCCGCACCTGTAAGGCGATGGGCTGGTTGCGGCGTTTCGTCCGGCCCGCTGCCAAGGCGAAAGAGTGGACGAACTGGAGACCGCCGGCCCTCGTGCTGCTGCACTTCTATCCTGATCGCGGTTCCGCAACGCGGCTCCGAGCCAAGGACCCAGGCTGGCATCTTTCCCATAGCAACAAGGGCCTGCGTGATCGCGTGACGCGCCGGCCGCTTCCCCAGGAGGTACATTGACCGCCCATAGCAGCATCAGGTCGACGACCGACGATGCAGATTCTTCGGCCCGTCTCCACGAGATCGTGCTGAAATCCCTGGACGATGATCAGGCCGTCGAGACCGTCTCGATCCCGCTGGCCGGCAAATCGTCGATCGCCGATTATATGGTGATTGCCTCCGGTCGCTCGACCCGGCAGGTAGCTTCGATGGCGACGAAACTCGCCGACAGAATCAAGGCGGAGACCGGCAGGGCCGTTCGCATTGAAGGCCTGCCCACCGCCGATTGGGTGCTCATCGACGCGGGCGACGTCATCGTCCACCTGTTCCGTCCCGAGGTGCGCAGCTTCTATAATCTCGAGCGGATGTGGAATTTTGGCGACGCGCCTGCGGCGGTCGCGGCGCAAGCCTGATCTGTCCGACGGCGGCAAAAGGCTGAGAGCATATTGCTGCTGCATATCGTCGCCAGGGGCAGGATAGGCCGAAGCCCCGAAGCCGAGCTCGTCGATCGCTATATGAAGCGGATCGCCTGGCCGACGCGTCTGACCGAATTGGCGGACAGTGGCGGCAAGATGCCTGCTCGCGAATCAGGAACTGTCCTCGTCATGCTCGACGAGCAAGGCGAACAGCTTGGCTCGACGGCTTTCGCCAAAAGGCTCGATCGCTGGCGCCAGGAGGGCCGACGCGAGGCGCGTTTCCTGATCGGGGGCGCTGACGGCTTCGCCGAGTCCGAGCGGCGCGAGGCAGACCTGCTGATCGCATTCGGCCGCGCGACCTGGCCTCATCTGATGGCGCGCGCCATGCTTGCCGAGCAACTCTACCGCGCGACGACGATCCTGGCGGGTCATCCTTATCACAGGGAAGGGTGATGCGCGCGCGACACGTCCCGGTCTGCCGGCGCCGTGAAGCGGGCGAGGCTTTGCTGTGCAGGCCGTCGGGCTCGCCCTCGCACGCCATACCCCATCATCCGACTATCCGATCTCCCCGGTTCCGTCGCAGCGGACTGTTGGCTTTAGCCTTCCTCGCCCTGCTGCCCAGTCCGGCGCTCGCCCTTAAACGCGATCCGGTCATCGCCGAGCAGCAGCGCGCGCTCGCCTCGGCCAAACGGGGCGCGGAGGCGGCCGAGCGGCGGGCGGCAATGCTGGAGCACCAGGCACGCGCCGCCCGTCGCGCCGCCGAACGCACCCGCGCCGAGCGGGCCGCCGCCGCCGCCGCTATCCAAGCGGCCGAGGCGCGCATCGCTGCCGCCGAGGCGCAGGCGGCGATCATCGATCGGCTGCGCGCCCGGCAACATATCCGCCTCGCCGAGCAACAGGGCCCGATCGTGCGGCTCGCCGCCGCGCTCCAGATCATGGCGCGCCGCCCTTCCGCTCTGGCTCTGGTGCAGCCTGGTTCGGTCGAGGACCTCGTTCATGTCCGTGCATTGCTTGGCTCGGCGCTTCCGGAAATCCGCGCACGGACCGCGGGCCTCCGCGCCGAGGTGGCGCGCGGCGACGCGCTTCGGCGCCAAGCGGACCGGGCTCTCGAAGAGTTGCGCAGGGAGCGACGGCGACTGGAGATCGGCCGAGCCGCTCTCGCGCGGATCGAGGCCGATCAGCGTCGCCGCTCGCAAGGACTTGTCGATGACGCCATGGCTGAACAGGACCGCATGATTGCGATGGGAGAGAAAGCGCGGGACATCGCGCAGCTGATCGACGACCTCGGTGACCAGGCCGATATTCGGAACCGGCTTGCCAGCTTGCCTGGTCCGCTGCGGCGCCCGCTCGTGCCGGGGCAAACGCCACCTCCGCCCCCCGAAATGGTCCGCCTCGCCATGGACGCCCGGCGACCACCACCTTATCGGCTGCCGGTCTTCGGACGGATCGTCACCGGCATGGGAGAAATTTCCGAAGCGGGCGTGCGCGCGAAAGGCATCACGCTTGCCGCAGCGCCTGCCGCGCTCGTGGTCTCCCCGGCGCAGGGGCGGATTGCCTATGCCGGCCCCTTCCGCAGCTATGCCGGGATAGTCATCATCGACCATGGCAATGGCTGGTCGAGCCTGGTGACCGGGCTGGACCGCCTCGCTGCGCGCGCCGGCCAGGAGGTCATCCAGGGAAGCCCGATCGGCCTGGTCGCTGCCCGCTCCCGCCGGGTGACGGTGGAGCTGCGCCACCGTGGCCAAGCCGTGGACATCATGCCGATACTCTCGGACGAATGACCCCGATGCGCCGAAATCAGCCCGAAACAACCCCCGCTTCGCGCATCAGCATAGCGGCAGACTGCACCGAGGCTCTTCCGGACCACATTTATCCCATGGTCGAACAACCGCTCACCCTATTTCGCGCTCTGCGAAAAAGCTGTACCATAGCCCTCTTTTGATGGGGATCGCCCAATTGATGACCAAGACCCTGTTGCGTTCCGCCGCGCTGTTTGGTGCCGGCATTTTGGTGGCCACGATCACGCCCGCGATCGGTGCGGTCGACGTGGGGACCTACAAGGAACTCGACCAGTTCATGAACGTGTTCGAGCGGGCGCGCTCGGACTATGTGGACAAGGTCGATGACCGCACGCTGATCAAAGGCGCCATCGAGGGCATGCTCGCCAGCCTCGATCCGCACAGCAGCTATCTCGACGCACGCGACCGGCGCAACATGCGTACGCAGACCGAAGGCGCCTATGGCGGCCTCGGCCTTTCGGTCACGATGGAAGACGGAGCAGTCAAGATCATGACGGCGCAGGAGGACACGCCGGCGCAGAAGGCGGGTCTCAAGACCGGCGATTTCATCACCCATCTCGACAGCCGGCTGCTATACGGTGGCACGCTGGACGAGGCCGTCGATCAGATGCGCGGCAAGCCCGGCAGCAAGATCACGCTGACCGTCGTCCGTCCCGGTCGCGACAAGCCGTTCGATGTCACGCTGATCCGCGAACTGATCCAGCTCAAGCCGGTCAAGTGGGAGGTCAAGAATCAGGTTGGGATCATCAACATCAACACGTTCGTCAACTCCAACACCGGCGACTCGGTGAAGGCGGCTATCGCCGGTATTCAGAAATCGCTCGGGCGCGATCCCCTCGGTTATGTGGTCGATCTGCGATCCAATCCCGGCGGGCTGCTCGACCAGGCGATCGAGGTTTCCGATATCTTCCTCGAGCGAGGCGAGATCGTCTCGCAGCGCGGTCGCGAAAAAACCGATATCGAGCGCCGCTACGCCACGCCGGGCGATCTCGCGCACGGCCTGCCGATCATTGTCCTCGTCGACGCGGGCTCGGCATCGGCGGCGGAGATCGTGGCGGGGGCGCTTCAGGACCAGAAGCGCGCGCTGGTGATGGGCGAGCGCAGCTTCGGCAAGGGCTCGGTCCAGACGGTGATCGAGCTCAGTGACGAGACGGCGCTCAAGCTCACAACCGCGCGCTATTACACGCCTTCCGGCCGGTCGGTCCAGGAGGGCGGAATCAACCCCGACATCGTCGTGCCGCAACTGAGCGACAGCGACTATAAAAGCCGGCCGCGCCTGCGGGAAGCCGATCTGCGCCGCCACTTGATCAACGAGGCGAAGATCGACGACAAGGTGCTGGAGGATGATGGCAAGCCCGATCCCCGTTTCATCCTTACCGCAGAAGCGTTGAAGAAGCAGGGGGTCGACGACTTCCAACTCGACTATGCGGTCAAGGCGATCGCCCGGATGGGCCAGCCTCTCCTCCGCACGGCGGAGAACTGGCCGAAGGCGGGCGCGCGTTAGGGCGCGCCTCCCTTGGCAGGCAGGGTCGTTGAAACTATACCCTGCCGATGACCCGCTTCACCCAGGCCCGGCTCGCCGCTTTGCTCCTGCCGGCCGTGTTGATGGCCGGCGCGCTGGGGTCGCAATATGTCGGCGGACTTTATCCCTGCGAGATGTGCCATTGGCAGCGATGGCCGCATTATGGCGCGATCGTACTGGCGTTGCTCGCCTTCCTTCTTCCCGAAAAGCCGTGGGGACGGGCGCTGCTGGCACTCGCCATCCTCGCGATTCTCGGCAGTGGAGCGATCGGCACCTTTCATGCGGGCGTCGAATATCACTGGTGGCCCGGCATCACACGCTGTGCGGCGGCGCTGGCTGGCGGATCGAGCGCAGACGTCCTCGCGCAGATCATGGCGATGCCGGTGATATCCTGCGATCGGCCGCAATGGACGCTGCTCGGTATCTCTCTCGCGGGTTTCAACGCGATCTTCTCGCTTCTCGGCGGCGTAGGGATCGCCCTTCTATGGAGACGTAGGGCATGAGCGGGGAGAAGCAACGCGAGAGCATGCTCCGGGTCGATCAGGCGGGCGAATATGGCGCCACGCGAATCTATGCCGGACAGCTCGCGGTCATGGGCCAGCGCGGGCCGGCCGCCCGTTCCATCGCCCGCATGGCCGAGCAGGAATCGCGTCACCGCGCACTGTTTGACCGTATGATCGCCGAGCGCGGCGTCCGGCCGACAGCGCTCCAGCCGCTGTGGAATGTCGCCGGCTTTGCGCTCGGGGCGGCCACGGCGCTGATCGGGCCCAAGGCGGCGATGGCCTGTACCGCGGCCATCGAGGCCGAAATCGACCGGCATTATGGGGAGCAACTCGATCAGCTGGGGGATTCCGATCCGGAACTTCATGCGACCATAGCCGCGTTCCGCCGTGAGGAAGCCGAGCACCGCGAGATCGCAATCGCGGCAGGCGCGGAACAGGCGCCGGGCTACCCGGTCTTGTCAGGTGCGATCCGTCTCGGATGCCGCCTTGCCATTCAACTCTCACGCCACATATGATGCCGGATACTATAGGAGCCGCGCCGATGAGAATGTCTCGCTTCCTGACATCGGCGTTGGCCGTGGGCGTTTTGACGACCGGCCTTGTCGCCGCACCGGTCGCGGCGCAGCGCAGCGAGAAGGTGCTCACCATCTTCGGCAGCGATAAATGCCCGACGAGCAATGGCGACGAGATCGTCATCTGCCGCCGTCTGCCCGAAGAGGAGCGCTATCGGATCCCGCGGGAGCTTCGCGAGACCGGTGAGCGCGGCAACGAGACCTGGGGGGATCGCGCTGCGAGCATCGAATATGTCGGGCGCAGCGGCACGAACAGCTGCTCGCCCGCCGGCGCGGGAGGCGCGAGCGGCTGTTTCCGCGAGATGGCCCGCAAGGCCTGCGAGGAAGATAAGGCCCAGGGCAAGAAGTGCGGGATAAAGTTCTGATCCGCCCGCGCTCGGCCAACAACGCGCACCCGGCTCATCGCCGCCTCGACCTTGCCGCGCGTACATGGCTTGAGCAGCAATTGGTCTCCGCGCGCACCGTCACCCGATCGTCGTCGGTCATGAAGATCACCGGCAACGACGGACGCTCTTGCCGGGCCAGCTGAGCCGAGGACCAGCCGTCGCCGCCACGGCCTAGCCGCACGTCAGTGATGAGGAGATCGAAGCCGCCGTGCGCAAGCCGATCCAACGCTGCGATCCCGTCGTCGACCCAGAGCACCTTCATATCCTCGCACCCGGATGATCCGATTGCCCACTTGGCGGTTCATCGCACGCGGGCTATCGCTTCCCTGAGCTTGCCGAGCGAGAATGGCTTGTGCAGCACCGGCCCCGGTGCCGCCAGACCCTCGCCATAACCGGTCATGTAAATGACGGAAAGGTCGGGGTTCTGTTGAGCGGCCTTGCGGGCCAGAGCGAAGCCGGTCATCCGCGGCATCCTGACATCAGTGATGAGGAGATCGACGGCGAATCCGCACCGTGCGAGCCATTCGAGCGCGAGAGTGCCGTCCGGCGCTTCATAAACATCATGCTTCAGCTCGCGAAGCATGTCGCCCGTCGATTCCCGGATCAAAAGATCGTCATCGACGCATAATATCCGCATGATCTCCGGCTCCCGAATTACGTCAGGGTATACGCCCGAAAATACCAATCCGATGATCCCGCGTTTCTACTTAGGTCAGGCTCGATTGATCGCCGGAGCAGGTGCCCTGACAAACGCCCGAGGCTGGAACGATATCCTGCCGGCACGTTCACCGCGCCGAAAGGCGAATGGAGTTAATCGGCGCCATGAAGTCGCTCAACGTCCTGGGCCTGCTAATCGCCGCGATTCCCGCCCATGCTGCGCCAAAGCCGGCCGAATCACACGAACCTCGCATCAGCACGCTCGTGGTGTTCGGTACCGATCCCTGCCCGCAAAGCAGCGATGAGGAGATCATCGTCTGTGCCCGACAACCGGAGAGCGAGCGCTACCGCATTCCCGAGCAGTTTCGTAACAAACGGCCGGAGGAGCCCGGCCTGAGCTGGGCCACGCGGGTACGTACCCTGGACATGGTCAGCCGGCGCGGAATTCCGAACAGCTGCTCACCGATCGGCAGCAACGGTCAGACCGGTTGTCTACGTCAGTTCCTGGAGGCGGCGCGGGCAGAGCGCGAGGCGGCCAAGCGAGACGAGTAGGGTTGCACATCACCGCTCATATTGCCGAGGATGGCGAAGCGTTAACTCTTCCGCTCCGCGATGCTTTGCCTATACTGCGCGCGCGAAGGACAGATGAAAGCGATCGATCCGGACTTGCTGCTCAGGGCCTATTCCATCGGCGTGTTCCCGATGGCGGACAGCCGCGCGGCCGACGATGTCTATTGGGTCGAGCCGAAGAAGCGCGGGATATTGCCGCTCGACCGCTTCCGACTCTCGAGGTCGCTTGCCAAGACGATCAGGTCGAACCGGTTCACTGTCAGCGTTGACCACGCTTTTGCGGACGTCGTCGCGCAATGCGCCGCGAGCACCGAGGATCGCCCGGACACCTGGATCAATCCCGCGATCGAGCGGGCTTATGCCGATCTTCATCGGCGGGGACATGCCCATTCGATCGAGACGTGGCAAGGTGGCCGCCTGGTCGGCGGACTCTATGGTGTGAAGCTCGGCGGTGCCTTTTTCGGCGAAAGCATGTTCAGCCGCGAAAGCAACGCTTCGAAGGTCGCGCTCGCCTGGCTGGTGGCGAGACTGCGCGCGGGCCGCTTTCGGCTGCTCGATTGCCAGTTCATCACCGATCACCTGCGCTCTATGGGTGCAATCGAAGTCAGCCGCGATGATTATGTCGCATTGCTGGACTCCGCGCTCGGTTTCGCCGGCGCGGGTTCCGTCTCCGAAGCAGCCTGGCCGCGCGCCGATTTCTTCGCGCTCGACGTTGTGCCCCCGCCCGACGCGGCCGATCCCGAAAGGCGCACGGTATCCGGGCCGATATCCGGATACACCATCGTGCAGCTCTTGGGCCAGACGTCGTAGACCGGATCCTCCACGGCGTTGAGCGAGGGCGACTCCTTGAAAAGCCAGCCCGAGAACACGCGACGCCAGGTACCATCGCGGCCGCGCACGTCGGTCTGGATGAACGCCCCCGTCAGCTGTTGATCCTCCCACGGCGCAGTCGTTTCGCAAGCACGGAGCCGCAAGACCACGTCGCCGACGCGGATCGCCTGCCCCGGCCGCAGCGTGAACTCGCGCGAAACACCATTGCGTTTGTTGAGCAGTCCGATCACCGCAATCCGCTTGCCCAGCGGCGTTCCTTCGGTCACGAGCGGCTTGCCCGACACCTTTGCGGTCGTCGGCGCGGCGGCCTCGGGGACCGGTCCATCGGCTGCGGAGCTGGTATCTCCCGCGGGCGCCAAGGCTGTTTCCGGCGAGGGAGCCTGCTCCTCCGATTGGACTGCCTCCGTCGGCGCCTGCTCCTGGCTGACGGCCTGCCAGCCGATGATGCCGGCCAGGCCGCCGAGCGCTATGGCGCCCAGCGTCCACGGTCTCACGGCTTGGGAGCCTCCGCGGCGCCGGTTTCCGGGGGTGGCGTACTACCGCCCGACTTGTTGATGAACTGGCCCACCATGCTCATCAGGTCCATCGCCCCCTGCGTGTCGGCGATGGTATCGCCATCCCTGAGCGCGACGCTATCGCCGCCAGGGATCAGCGATATGAATGTCGAGCCCAACAGCCCTTCGGAGGTGATCGCGGCACTGCTGTCCGAGGGCAGTTTCACGGCCGGATCGATCGCCATGGTCATCTTGACTTGGAAGCTCTGTGTATCGAGCTGCTGATCGATCACCGTGCCGACCTTCATGCCCGCCACCCGGACCTCGCTACCGATATTGACGCCGGTCGAATTGGGAAAGAGCGCGGAGATATGGATCGCGCCCTCCTTCGTGCCACCGCCGGTCCTCGCCCAGGCGAACCAGACGAACCAGACGGCAAACAGCACGACGAAAAGTCCGACCAGCGCCTCGCCGACATTATCGCGGAACAACGACTTCATGATTCAGTTCGGGCTCCAAGCCTCATAGTCGCCGGTGGCGGCAGCGCGCACGCCTCCCCGCTCCAACGCGCCGGCGGGTCGATAAGCCTCGTCGGTGCCGGTCATGTTGGGCAGAGGCGCCTTCTGCCAGTCGCGTGGCTCGGGCATGCGGTCCGGGGTGATATCCGTGCTGTGATGCAGCCAGCCATGCCATTCCGGCGGGACTCGGCTCGCATCGTTCGAGCCCGAATAGATGACCCAGCGGCGCTTGCGGCCGTCGGTGGTCTCGCCGCCCTCGAAATAGACGTTACCGAGCGCGTCCTCGCCGACGCGGGAGCCGTTCCGCTTGCTCCACAGCAGCGTTCCGATCGTCGCGCCGTTCCACCAGGTGAAGATCTTTTTGAGCATCGACTCTCGCTTAGACGTTGCGCCCCATCGCGCGCAACCGTTTAGGGATTTTTCCAGATGACCTTGTCGCCCGGGACGATCCCGTTCGCCGCAGCAAGACCGCCTCCGATCTCCAGTACCGCACCGGCAGGTCCGATCGAGTTCACCGGCACAAGATCGTTGGGAGTACCATGTACGATGTTCGAGATTGTGCCGTCGGGGCGGATGAAGATGATATCGAGCGGGATATAGGTATTCTTCATCCAGAAGCTCGCGAAGCGCGGCGGCACCATCGGAAAGATCATGCCATGGTCGGGCGGCAGGCTGTCGCGATACATCAGTCCTCGAGCTTGCTCCGCATCGGTTCGGGCCACCTCGACCTGGAACTGGACCTTGCCCTTCGCGGTCCGTACCTCCAGGGGAACCAGCGCGGGCCGACCTGGCAGGTGCCGGTCAGCCGCACGAGGCTCTCCCGAAGCACATCCGGCGACCGACAGAAGGCCGAGCGCCAGAACGGCCGGTAGCCATCCCGCCCTTTTCATGGGATCAGCCGGCGATCAGTTCGACCGCGAGTGGCCCCTTGCGGCCTTCGGCGATGCGGGCCTTCAGCCTGGTCTCCGGAGCAAGATCGGCGAGCCCGGCGCGGCGCACGGTCTCCATGTGGATGAAAATGTCCTGGCTTTCGCCTTCGCGCACAAGAAAGCCATAGCCTTTCAGGCGGTTGAACCATTTGACGATCACAACCTCGGGATCCCCCGCCTGGTCGATGAGCTGGGTGGGGTCCACCCGATCTGCCGCCCGTTTAGCGATCATGTCCGGATCGGGCCCCGTTGCCGTCGAAAGATCGATGGCGAGAATGCGGCGGGCCTGCAGCCCGCGATCGCGCACCACCACCTCACAGGCCACACGCGCTCCCTCCGGCAAAGTGCGCCGGCCATGATCGCGCAGCACCGAGAAATGAACCAGCACGTCGCCGCGATCACCGTCGCCCGCAATGAAGCCGAAACCCCGCGTCGCATCGAACCATTTCACGGTCCCAACAACGGTTTCGGCGGGCTCGCCTGTAGCCATCGACGCACGTTCCTGTCCGTCGGTCGAGCTGACATCGCGCAACGTCACAGACGCGACAGACTGTTCATTCATCGTCAGACACCTGCTGCTCGGGACTGAAGCCTAGCACATAACGCCATTGAAACGAAGCTATTCCGGACTCACATGACGCCATTGCGCGCTTTCGGCTATAGATCAATATCCGCGTCCGCCGGATCGGCCTCAAGAATGCGAAAAATAAGGTCGAGCGAATGGCCCGCCCGCGCCATCGCGGCGATCCAACGGCGTTTCTGGTCGCGATCGGGCGGCGTTTCCGCAAAAGGGCCGATCCGTCGGCGGCGCGCATAACGCAGCGCGGCCCGCTCCGCCTCCTCGGCATTCTCCTCCATGACCTGCTGCGCCAGCTCGCTGTTCACACCGGCTATCCGCAGCGCGCTCCTGACCCGTGCCGCGCCATAGCCGCGCCGCAACATCGAATCCGATCGGACGATGGCGAAGCCACGGTCGTCGATGAAGCCCTTATCGGCGAAACGGCGAACGAGCAGCTCGACTTGGGGCTCTCCCGGTCCCTGCCAGCCACGTTCTCGAAGCTTGCGTGCCAGATATCGGGACAACCTGGCACCCGTCGTCGCGTAACGCGCGACATAATCGAGCGCCGCGCGTTCGAGAGCTTCGGCATCAAGAGGCGTACCGGCTTTGCAAGGTGATCGAGGCATGCGCCATGATTGTGCCACAGTCGGGCCGGATTTTGAACGCGCGCCTCGGTTTATGGTGCATATGAGCAAGGCTGGTCAACGTTAGGCGCCGCCCCCGGAGGTGCGATGCCGGCGGATCGGTCCGGCAAGGCTTCTGGAAGTGCAAAGGAACGACACCCTGATGGCCCTGGTGCCCACGCCGACAGTCGATACGCTGCCGCGCCGTTTCTCGGATTTTGACACGCTCACCGCCGCGCTCGACTATGCGGCGACGGGCGCTCGCGGGCTGAACTTCCATGATGCGCGCGGAACCCTGACGCAGCCCTATCCTTATGCGACCCTGCGTGCCGATGCGATCGCCAATGCCGGACGGCTTGTCGCAGCTGGCATAAGACCAGGTGACCGCGTCGCGCTGGTCGCCGAGACCGGCCCTGACTTTGCGGCAATGTTCTTTGGGGCGGTCTACGCCGGGACCTGGCCCGTGCCGTTGCCGCTGCCGACATCGTTCGGGGGCAAGGGCAGTTATATCGATCAGCTCGCCGTCCAACTGGGCAGCTCCGATCCACGGCTGTTTCTGTTCCCGGCGGAGCTCGAGGAAATGGCATCGGAGGCGGCCCGGCTGCGCGGCGTCCAGGCCATCAGCTACGAGGCCTTCGGCGAGCGCGACCCTCTCGATGCGAAGCCAAGGCAGGCGAGCCCCGACGATGTCGCCTACTTGCAATATTCGAGCGGATCGACGCGCTTTCCCCATGGCGTCGCAGTTAGCCATCGCGCGCTGCTGAACAATCTTGCGGCACATGCCTGGGGGATGGCGGTCGAACCGCAGGACCGCTGCATCAGCTGGTTGCCCTGGTACCATGACATGGGATTGGTGGGCTGCTTCCTGTCGCCTATCGCGAACCAGGTTTCGGTCGACTATCTGAAAACAGAGGACTTTGCTCGCCGTCCGCTCGCCTGGCTCGATCTTATCAGCCGGAACGAAGGCACCTCGATCAGCTATTCTCCGACTTTCGGCTACGACATCTGCGCGCGACGCATGTCGAGCCAGACGCGGGCGTCCGAGCGGTTCGATCTTTCGCGCTGGCGTCTGGCCGGCAATGGTGCCGACATGATCAGGCCGGACGTGATGCAGGCATTCGTCGATGCATTTTCCGAGGCCGGTTTCAAGGCGACGGCGTTCCTGCCGAGCTACGGACTGGCCGAAGCGACGCTCGCGGTCTCGATCATGCCGCCCGGCGAAGGAATCGTCATCGAACTGGTCGAGGAAACCGAGCTCTCGGGAGGCGACCACCGCCAGGATCGGCCCCGCCGCTATCGTTCCGTCGTCAACTGCGGCAAACCGGTCCGGGACATGGCCGTCGAGATCCGCGACGAAGATGGATCGCCATTGCCTGAGAAAATGATCGGCAAGCTCTGGGCCCGGGGGCCGTCGATAATGCAAGGCTATTTCCGCGACGAGGAGGCCACCGCCGCCTGCCTGGTCGACGGGTGGCTCGACACCGGCGACATGGCATATATCTCGAACGGCTATATCTACATTGTCGGCCGCGCCAAGGACATGATCATCATCAACGGCAAGAACCATTGGCCACAGGATATCGAGTGGGCGGTGGAGCAGCTGCCGGGCTTCAAGGCAGGCGACATTGCGGCCTTCGCGATCACGACGCCCGGTGGCGAAGAGACGCCGGCCGTGCTCGTCCAATGCCGGACCTCCGATCCCGAAGAGCGTGCGCGGCTACGCAATCAGATTCGCGAAAAGGTCCGCGCGATAACAGGCATGCACTGCGTGGTCGAACTGGTGCCGCCTCGGACCCTTCCCAAGACCAGTTCAGGCAAGCTCAGCCGCGCCAAGGCCCGCAATCTCTATCTTGCCGGCGAGATTCAGGGCTACGACATCGCCGCCTGAGGCGGCGGATCTCCCCGCACGATCGGCACCCACTGCGACCGACGCTCCTTGGCTTCGTTTTGTCGATGACGACGCCGATGTGAAAAGCCCTCGCCGGCCACGATCGACAATGCGGCGACTTGGACGTCGATCACGGAGCCAAGTGCGCCGACGCTTGATCCGTTACGCCAGCAAGTATCTGAAAATACGCCAGTAAACCTAAATCCCCGGCAGTCGAGGGTAAGGAACAATACTAATATAAATTGCCCCTCCTCTAATCGATTGTCGGACCTGCACAAAAACCGACGAAAGAGGAAAGATGTTGCTGGCCTTCTCCGGGAATCTAGCCGCACTGAGCGAGCGGCAGCATGACTGGGCCGGAAGGAACCATTCCGCGTCATCCTGCGGGATCAGATTGGAATATACCGGCATCTGCAACTCCAGCCTCAGCCGGCGCTTCGGTCTTCCGTTCAATCACCGGGCTCTGGGTCATGAAATCGCCCTCCGCGACATCCTGGCATATCGCGAGATCATGGCGACTTTGACCAACAACGCGCGCCTCCTCGCGGAAGCCGCCGATCATTGCCGAGCGCTCGACAGCCACGTTGCGCTCAGGCGCGCGGCCATCGAACGGGCGAGCTTCGCCGCGCTGGTTCGGGCGAGACTGGAGCTACTCGGTTTCAGGTTGACCATTGCTCCGGGCCGCCTCCAGTGGATACGGTTGCTGCTGTCGGGACTGATCTATGGCCTCGCCGGCGATGATCGCTCGCTGATACGCCGTCTCGCGCGCGCAGAGGCCCGCATGGGCGACACATTGCGACTGCGGCTTACCGATGCCGCGCTGGATCCGGAGATCGCCAGATGGGTGGAGGCAGCTTTGCAGACGGTGCTGCCCGCAGGGATCTCCCGCGCGTCATGATGCTGCGGTGCCGGCTTTGTGACCGACCGGCGGGCATCGGCGATTTGGGGTAGTGTGGGATTGGGCATATATCATGCAAGACGAGAGATATCCGGCCCATGTTCGCCGTCAGGGCGCTCTGTACGAAGCCAAGCTCGTCGATTTGCCGAATTGTCTGGCCTATGGTCCGACGGCCCGTGAAGCAGAGCTTCGCGCCGAAGCAGCGCTCGTCATCTACCTCAGGGCAGGTTTCAGAATGCCCCCGCCTTCGCTCGTCCGAAATCACCCCAACCTCAGTCATGATTATATCGCCTATCTCAGGGCACCTTCCCGCGAAGCGACCATCGCTACCGCCGTCGGCCCGGCGCCGCTGGATCGCGCCGCAGTTTAGCTGAAGCTTCCGGCCAAACGGGCCAGCCCCTTGCGCTCAATGACACCCGCCGCTATGTGCGCGCCTCTCGACCCTGGAGGAGTGTAGCTCAGTTGGTAGAGCATCGGTCTCCAAAACCGAGGGCCGTGGGTTCGAGTCCCTCCACTCCTGCCATGGTCCGCAAGGTCGATGGCTGGCGGGCCAAAGGGGTCGAGAGAAGGTAGCGAGGTCAGGTCCGACGGCCGCAGGCTGATAAAGTGGACCGCGACCTCATGCCGCATTTATATGGGTTATTCGAGCTCGAGCAGTTCGGGCAGGACAGGCGAGGACGTGGCGAGGACTTCACCCGGCGAGTTTATCAACCAGGTCAAGGCCGAGACGAAGAAAGTCGTTTGGCCGTCCCGGAAGGAAACCGTGACAACCACCATCATGGTGGGAATCATGACGACGCTGCTGGCGTTGTTCTTCTTCGGAATCGACCAACTCTTCGCGGCGCTTGTGAAGTTCCTGCTTTCGCTCGTGGGCTGAAGCCTTTTGGATTACCGCGATCTCGAGCCGGCGATGAAAGCGTCCGCCTCAAAATCGCTCTGACACGGAGACGTTGGCGTTCATGGCGCGCTGGTACATCATTCACGCCTATTCGGGCTTCGAGAACAAGGTCAGGGAGACGATCCTGGCCGATGCCGCGCGCCTGGGACTGGAGCAGCTCGTCGAGGCGATCGAGGTGCCGACCGAGAAGATCACCGAAGTTCGCCGCGGCAAGAAGATCACGTCGGACCGGAAATTCTTCCCCGGCTATGTGCTCGCCAAGCTCAGCATGAACGACGACGTCTATCACCTGGTAAAGAACACGCCGAAGGTGACGGGCTTTCTCGGTTCATCCGGCAAGCCGCAGCCGATCAGCGAGGCCGAAGCCGCGCGCATTCTTCACACCAAGGATGAGGCCGCCGCCGCGGCGCCCAAGGCCAAGCTCAAGGTCGATTATGAGATCGGCGATCAGGTTAAGGTTCTCGATGGTCCCTTCGCCAGCTTCAACGGCACTGTGGAGGAACTCGATTTCGATCGCAGCCGCGTCAAGGTTTCGGTTTCGATCTTCGGTCGTGCGACGCCGGTCGAGCTCGAATTTGAGCAGGTCGAGCGGGTCAAATAGCCGGCGCGGGAAATAAGCGGCATCCCGGCGAAGCCAGGGATCTTGTTGGGCGGGGACGGGCTGAAGCTCCGAACCCACTCCCGAGATGCCAGCGGCCGCTGGTATGACGATTCGGAATTCCGGCTAAAACCGGAATGTGCCTTTGAGGCACGAAAGCTGCGGGAGGCGCTCCGGAAGGGCGCCGCATGAACCGCTAAACTTGAACGGGAGGATCGCAGGAAAGTAGCTTCACTTTCGGCTTCGCGATCGGGCCCACTAAAGAGTGAGTGAAACATGGCTAAGAAGATTACGGGCTATATCAAGCTCCAGGTGCCCGCTGGAAAGGCGAACCCGTCGCCGCCGATCGGCCCCGCGCTCGGTCAGCGCGGCGTCAACATCATGGATTTCTGCAAGGCGTTCAACGCCCAGACGGGCGACCAGGAGCCCGGCACGCCGCTGCCGACGATCATCACCGTTTATGCGGATCGCTCGTTCAGCTTCACGACCAAGCAGCCACCGGCCACCTATCTGATCAAGAAGGCGCTGAATCTTAAGTCGGGCTCGAAGGAGCCGGGCAAGGCAAGCGCGGGCAAGATCAAGCGCTCGCAGCTGCAACAGATCGCCGAAGTGAAGATGAAGGATCTCAACGCCAACGATATCGACGCGGCAACCCGCATTATCGAAGGCTCCGCCCGCGCGATGGGCCTCGAAGTGGTGGAGGGCTAAGACGATGGCCAAGCTCAGCAAGAAACAGAAGAACCAGGCCGGCTCGGTCGACCGGGACAAGTTCTACGCCGTTGACGAGGCGATCGCTCTCGCCAAGGCGAACGCCACGTCGAAGTTCGACGAGACGATCGAGGTGGCCCTTAACCTCGGTGTCGATCCACGCCATGCCGATCAGATGGTGCGTGGCGTCGTTACCCTGCCCAAGGGTACGGGTAAGGACGTTCGCGTTGGCGTATTCGCCCGCGGAGCAAAGGCGGACGAGGCGAAGGCCGCGGGCGCCGAGGTCGTTGGCGCGGAAGACCTGCTCGAGACGATCCAGGGCGGCACCGTCGATTTCGACCGCTGCATTGCCACTCCCGATATGATGGGTCTGGTAGGCCGTCTCGGTAAGATCCTGGGGCCGAAGGGCCTGATGCCCAACCCCAAGCTTGGTACGGTAACGATGAACGTTGCCGAGGCGGTCAAGGCGGCCAAGGGCGGCCAGGTCGAGTTCCGCGTCGAAAAGGCCGGAATCATCCACTCCGGGATCGGCAAGGCGAGCTTCCCGGCGGAAGATCTGCGCGCCAATTTCGACGCGTTCGTCGACGCGATCGTCAAAGCGAAGCCGACCGGCGCCAAGGGTAAGTATCTCCAGAAGGCAGCGGTCAGCTCGACCATGGGCCCAGGCGTCCGTATCGACACCGCCGACCTCGGCGCCTGATCGATCTCCCGCGCGAGCGGGCGACGCGAAGTAGGAAGGAGCGGCTGGTCGGCGGACCGGTCGCTCCTTTTCTTTTGAACCTCGTCTTCTTTTGAACACCGTTGCCATGGCGAACCGGCTATCGCGTCCGTCGGAATTCTTTACACTTAGCTGACGCCTAACTGACAACTAGCCGCCGAAAGTCGCACTTTTCCGCTCTTTCTGAAATTGGCACGCTTCTGGCATAAGACAATATGAACTCGCCTTCTGTGGGGGAAGGGTGGGGAGGTGATCCGATGGTGAGTGCCGCATACCGGGGGGTAATTGCGTTGGCTGTCGCCATTGCGATCACCTCTCCCGCCTGGGGCCTGCGCCAGGAGAATTCGACGTGGCTGGAAACCGTTCTCCAGCCGAGCAGTGGTGTTGTGTTTCTGTTTGCCGTGCTGGGCGTGGTCGTGGGGCTCTACGCCAGCCGCAAGCGGCGGGAACCTTGAGGTTCCGCTTCTATGTAGCGTTTGCGTTTGCCAATTCCCCTGTAGTGTAGCGATGCGTACCACCCCCCCGCCCCCGGCCAAATGGATCGGGCGGCGGGGGTTGTTTTTTGTACCGGGCGATTGACCTGATCCGCGTCCCGCGCTTCAAGCGGCGCATGACCGCAACCCTCGAAAAGCTCGAAGCCACCATCGCCGCACGACGCGGCGGCGACTCCAGCGCGTCCTACGTCGCGTCACTGTTCCTGCGGGGCTTGCCCAAGATCGCGCAGAAACTGGGCGAGGAAGCGACCGAGATCGTTATCGCCGCGATGATGGGCGATCCGGTGGCGGTAAAGGCCGAGGCGGCCGATCTGCTGTTCCATCTTCTCGTCCTGCTCGCTGCGGCTGACGTGCCGCTCGCCGATGTCATGGCCGAGCTCGAACGCCGCGAAGGCACCTCGGGCCTGGCCGAAAAGGCAGCCCGCCCCCAATAATCATCGCGTGGAGCAAAGTGATGCCGATCGATCCCGCCGCCCCCTATGACGACAGCAATGTCTTCGCGCGCGTCCTCCGCGGCGAGCTTCCGTCGAAGAAGGTCTATGAGGACGAATTCGCCTTCGCCTTCCATGACATCAGTCCCCAGGCGCCGGTCCATCTGCTCGTTGTTCCGAAGGGCCGCTACGTCTCCTGGGACGATTTCAGCGCGAAGGCGAGCGATACCGAGATTGCCGGCTTCATCAGGGCCATCGGCCACGTCGCCCGCGAGGCTGGCCTCGTCGAGCCGGGATATCGGATGCTCGCCAATGTCGGCCAACATGGCCATCAGGAGGTTCCGCACCTCCATGTTCACCTGTTCGGCGGGCGTCAATTCTACGAGATGGTCTCGCCACCACGTTGATGAAAAGGGGCCGGATCCAGGGAGATCCAGCCCCTTCCCAACGATAGGCCTATTCGCCTCAGAAGCGGAAGCCGAACCCGGCCACGACCTGATTGCGCGAAAAGCCCTGCTCGTAATTGGAATAGCGATATTCGGCCTTCACGAACGCGTTGGGGCTGACCGCATATTCAGCACCGGCACCCACGCGGTAACCATCGAAGTTCCGGCTCCCGCGCACGACGGTCGTGCCGTCATCCAGCGTCCCTTTCGCCCGTGCGTTGGTGTAGCCTGCCTTGGCGTAGAGCAGGGTCCGATCTCCCACGACGGTGCCGATCCGCCCGCCGACATAGAGATCGCGACCCGCCTTGGCGCACAGGCGCGGATCGGCAGCGGTGGCGGAACCAGCGCAAGCCTTGGCAGTCGAATCGCTCGCCTCGGCTTCGATTCCGACCAGACCCATGCCGGTCTGGAAATCATATCCTGCGCCGATGCCGTAGGCCACGGCGTCGTCATGGCCGTTGTTCGACACCCGATCCCATCCGACCAGACCCTCGACGCGGGGGCCGGTGAACGGGGCCCGTCCGCTTGCGTCCTGGGCAAGGGCGGGGGTCGCTGTGCTTGCCGCAAGGAGAGCGGCGACAACGATGCTGCGCATGTTATACTCCATCTGTAATTTCGTCTTCGGAAGATGGTGAAGACGTGGGAGCGCTAGTGCACCACCGCTGCGATAGTTGCATGAACGTCAGATAAACAGCCGGAAATGTTGCATTTTTGCCACGACCTGAGAGCGCGAGCGGGCGGAAGGATGCGCCGGCTTTGCTATATGGTGCTCCTGCCACCGCTGATCGGCGCGGCCCAGTCCGACCGTCAACCGCTCGGCGTCTTTTCCGGTTGGGGGGCGTTTCGCGACGCCCGGCCCGCGCGCTGCTATGCGATCGCTACTCCGGTTCGACGGGCCGGACGCTATCGGAGCTTCGCGTCGGTCGCAATCTGGCCGCGCGAACGAATCAGCGGGCAGATTCATTTTCGCCTGCGCGAACCACGAGCGCCGCGAAGCCCGATCCGGCTGTTCGTCGGGGAGCGGCAGTTTTCGCTGGTCGCCGGCAGCGTCGATGCCTGGGCGCCCGACGCGCGAGCCGACGCCGCGATCATCGCGGCGATGCGCAGTGCCACGTCGATGCGCGTTGCCTGGGTCTCGGCAGACGGCCGCGATCGGTCCGATGGATATCTGCTCAAGGGAGTCGCGACCGCCATCGACACGGCGGCGCTGGGCTGCACACGGCGGTGACCCTGGTTTCCGCCCGTCAGGGGAGGAAATAGATCATTCCCGCATCGCCTCCGCAGCCAACGCATCGGCCTCGATCAGCAGGACATCCTCCGCCAGGCCCTGCGCCACCGTTTCGCGGCCAATCAGGACCAGGACGGGCACCGCCAGCGGTGAGACGCGGTCGAGCTTGACGTGGACGATATGCTCGGCGGCGCGCTCGATCAGTGAGCCGAGGCGCCCCACATCGGTCATCTTCGCCCGCGCATCGGCCCAGGCCGCATCGAGCAGGAGGTGATCGGGCTCATAGCGGCGGAGCACGTCGTAGATCAGGTCCGTTGAAAAGGTCACCTGGCGGCCCGACTTCTTCTTGCCCGGATGCTGGCGCTCGACGAGCCCGCCGATGACGGCCACTTCCCGAAAGGCCCGCTTGAGCAGAGCAGAACCTTCGACCCACTGGACGAACTCCTCCTCCAAGATCTCCGCGGAAAACAGGCTCTTCGGATCGGTCACCGGCTCGAGCGAATAGCAGGCGATCGCATAGTCGCTGGCGACGAAACCAAGCGGCGAAAGGCCCTGGCTTTCCATGCGCCGCGTCAGCAGCATGCCGAGCGACTGGTGCGCGTTCCAGCCTTCGAAGCTGTAGATCACCATATAATGCCGCTTTTCGTGCGGGAATGTCTCGACCAGCAGTTCGGCGGGCGCAGGCAGGCGTGAGCGCCGCTCCTGCACCTCCAGCCATTCGCGCACATCGTCGGGGAAACGCTCCCATTGCGAGGGATCGTGAAGATAGGCGCGGACGCGGTCGGCGAGATGGGTCGAGATCGGCATGCGCGCGCCGCCATAGGTCGGAATCCGAGCCGGCTTCGAGGTCGCGCGGACGATCAGATCGGTGAGGTCGATCTTCTGCACCTCGAGCGCCATTCCCATGAAGAAGAAGCAGTCCCCTGGCGACAGGGTGACACCGAATCCTTCCTCCACCTTTCCCAGCGTCCGGCCGTTCTTGAAGCGGACGTCGAGCATCGGGGCCTCGACGATGATACCAGCGTTCAGGCGATGCCGGGCGGCGAAGTCGGGATGGCTGACGCGCCAGGCGCCATCGGCGGTCCGTGTCAGCCGGCGGAACTTCTCATAAGCCTTCAGGGCGTAGCCGCCGCTGGCGATATAGTTGAGGACGCGATCGAACTGCTCGGCCGTCAAGGTCGCATAGGGCGCCGCCCGCGTGACCTCGGCATGCAGGTCTTCGGCCCGAAAAGCACCAGCACAGGCGACGGCCATGACGTGCTGAGCAAGAACGTCGAGGCTGCCCGCGCGGAACGGCTCATTGTCCAGTTCGCCTTCCTCGATGGCATCGAGCGCGGCGCGGCCCTCCAGATATTCGAAGCGGTTGCCGGGCACGAGCATCGCCTCGCTGGGCTCGTCGAGACGGTGATTGGCGCGGCCGATGCGCTGAAGCAGGCGCGAAGCCCCCTTGGGCGCCCCCATCTGTATGACCAGATCGACATCTCCCCAGTCCACACCGAGATCGAGGCTGGCAGTCGCGACGAGCGCACGCAGCCGCCCCTCCGCCATCGCGCTTTCGACCTTGCGCCGGGCCTCCTTCGACAGCGAGCCATGATGGATGCCGATCGGCAGGCTCATCGCGTTGACCATCCACAGGTCCTGAAAGATCAGCTCGGCAAGGCTGCGGGTGTTGCAGAAGATGATCGTGGTCTTGTGGGTCTCGATCTCGGCCATCACTTGTTCGGCGGCATAGCGCCCCGAATGGCCCGCCCAGGGGATACGCCCTTCGGGGATCAGTATATCGATTTGCGGCGGTGCGCCCGCGTCACCCTCTACCAGCGCGACCGCCTCATAGTCGCCATCCCCCGCCAGCCAGCCGCGGTAGGCGTCGGCATCGGCGATCGTAGCGGACAGCGCGACGCGGCGCATCGCCGGCGCCAGGATTTGCAACCGGGCCATCGACAGCGCGAGCAGATCGCCGCGCTTGGTGGTTGCGAAGGCATGGACCTCGTCGATCACGATGGTCTTGAGACTGGCGAAGAGCGCGGCGCTGTCTGGGTAGGACAGAAGCAGGCTCAGCGATTCGGGCGTCGTCAGCAGGATCTGCGGGGGCCGCACCCGTTGCCGCGCTTTGCGGTCCGACGGCGTGTCGCCGGTGCGGGTTTCGACGCGGATGCCGAGGCCCATCTCTTCGATCGGGGTCAGCAGGTTGCGCTGGACGTCAACGGCAAGCGCCTTCAGGGGCGAGACATAGAGGGTGTGAAGTCCCTCCTGCGGCGCCTCGATCAAGCCGGCGAGTGTCGGGAGAAAGCCCGCGAGCGTCTTGCCCGATCCGGTCGGGGCGACGAGCAGCGCGTTACGGCCGGCGCGAGCGGCGGCAAGCATGTCGAGCTGATGGCGGCGCGGTACCCAGCCCTTCGCGGCAAACCAGTCGATGAGCTGTTGAGGGAGATCGATTCCCACCGGCCAACCAATCATCATTCCCGCCAGGTCGGCAAACCATATCCTCCCAAATTCGAACCTCTCGCGGATCGGAGGTGGGAGACCGCCCGTGCGCCGATGGAGATCGGGACTCGGCTGCGGATCAATGCCCCGCCTGCGGCCCGCGTTCCAGGCCGGAAAGGGCAAGCTGCTCGTCGATCTGCGCCATCAGCCGATCGAGCCCGGCCTGGTCCGTGGCCTCGGCGCGGGCGACGAGCACGTCCTGGGTGTTCGAGGCTCGGAGCAGCCACCAGCCGTCGGGCGTGTTGACGCGCGCGCCATCGGTGCGATTGATGACGGCGCCGGCCGCTTCGAGCCGATCGAGCACCTCCTCGACGACCTTGAACTTGCGGCTCTCGTCGACCTGGAAGCGTAGCTCGGGCGTGTTGACGAGCTTCGGCATCCGGCTCTTGAGCGCGGTCAGCGAGCCGCCGAGCTGGCTCACCGCCTCGATCAGCCTGACGGCGGAATAGAGCGCGTCGTCGAACCCGTACCAACGATGCTTGAAGAAGATGTGACCGGACATCTCGCCGGCCAGCGGGCTGTGTGTCTCCGCCATCTTGACCTTGATGAGGCTGTGCCCGGTTTTCCACATGCAAGGCGTACCGCCCAGCTCTGCGACCCGATCGAACAGCGCCTGGCTCGCCTTGACGTCGGCAATGATCGTGCCGCCCGGCACGTCCTTCAGCACCGGTTCCGCCAGGATCGACAGGATTTGATCACCCCACACCACCCGGCCCTCGCCATCGATCGCGCCGATCCGGTCGGCGTCACCGTCGAACGCGATGCCGAAGTCGAGATGCTCGGCCGCGACCAGCTTCTTCAGGTCGGCGAGATTCTTTTCCTCGGTCGGATCGGGATGGTGATTGGGGAAGCGGCCGTCGATCTCGGTATAGAGCAGGTGATGCTCGCCAGGGAGGCGCGCAACCAGCTTCTCAAGGACCCGGCCGCCGGCGCCATTGCCATTGTCCCAGCCGATCCGAAAGCCCGTGCCGGTAAAGCCTTCCAACAGGCGATCGACATAGAGGTCTTCGACCTGGGCGTCGGTAACGCTGCCCTGGCCTCGCTCCCAGTCGCCCGCCTCGGCCATCCGGCCAATCGATTGGATCTGGTCGGCGAAGAAGGGCTTGTGGGCGAGCACCATCTTGAAGCCGTTATAGTCGGAGGGATTGTGGCTGCCGGTGATCTGGATACCGCCGTCGACCTCCAGCGTCGCCTCGGCGAAATACAGCATCGGCGTGGGTCCGAGCCCGGTGCGGACGACATCGATACCGCTTTCGACAAGCCCTCGCACCAACTCGTCGCGTAGTGAGTCCGACGAGACGCGACCGTCCCAACCGACGGCCACGCGCGTCCCGCCATCGCGGCGGACATGGCTGCCGAAGCCGCGGCCGATCGCATAAGCATCGGCCGGCCCCAGAGTCTTCCCGACTATTCCGCGGATGTCATATTCGCGCAGCGACGTCGGGTCGAAACGATGGCTCACTCTGCTCTCCCGCTAATGGATGGTCCGCGCCCCGGATGGAGCGGTCGGCTAACGAGGATAGCGCCCGCCAAGTTCCGCCAGCAAGACATCTCTCGCTATGTTGACGCGCATCGCCAGTTCGGCCGTTCCGCCCTGATCGGGATGCACCTTAGCAACCAGGCGACGGTGCGCCTCGCGAATGCGTTGCTCGTCCGCGCCGGGCGGCACATCAAGCACACGCCGCGCCTCATCCGGCTCCATCATATTTGCCACACGGCCCCGCGGCCGCGATTCTTCGCGGACGAACAGCCAGACCGCCGGAAGGATCATCGGCAGTCCGATCTGCCAGCTGCCGCGTAAGGCGACGAATATCCCGGCTGCCGCCGAGCAGACCGCAATGAGCTGCGCTCGCGAATAGCCGCTCCGCCAGCCCCACCAGGCCACCAGCCCGGCCGCCAGCAGCGCCAGCATCATCCGGCAACAGCCGGTGACGATGCCGCGCCCGGCCCCTGATGCTGGGGCCATTGCGACAGCGCGAGGCCCGACACCATCTCGCGCAGTTCTTGCCGCGCCGCGAGATGCGCCATGCCCGCGTCGCTGCCGATGGCGCCGAGATCGAGCAGCGTAAGTCCCTTGGGAAACAGCTCGCGATAGATCACGCGCTCGGAAAGGCCAGGGATGATCCGGAAACCCACACGCTTGGCGAGATCCTGCATCGCCTGGGCCACGCGGCGCATGTTGCGGGCCTCGAGATGCTGGAGCCGATTGCGCAGCACCACCCAATCGACGGTGCCGCCGTCGATCCTGCCCCGCATCTTGCGCGCATCCCAGACGAGCTCCGCATAGAAGCTCGGCCGCTTGACCTTGAAGGTCTCCGCATCGACCTCACCGATCAGGTCGAGATCGACGAAGCTGTCATTGATCGGCGTGACCAGCGTATCGGCACGGGTGATCGCTTCACGGGCATGGTCGTCGTCGCGACCGGGAGTGTCCACGACGATCACCTCGTGATCGCCGGCAAAACCGGCGATGATGTCGGCGAGGATATGGCCCTTGCCGGGGTCGAACGTCTCGAATGTCGGCGTCACCAGCGGTTGGCCGGTTCGCGCCTGAGTCGCGACCCGGTTCTCGAGATATCGGGCGAGCGTGCGCTGCCGGGTGTCGAGATCGATGGCCGCGACCCGCTTGCCAGCCGCGGCGAGCGCGACGGCGACGTGGACCGAGGTGGTCGATTTTCCCGAGCCGCCCTTTTCGTTGGCGAAGACAATCAGATGGCTGCTGGACAAACTACCTTCCCTTCGCCGCACCACGCTTGATCCCGCGGCGAGGCTTGTTCAATGGAGCGCTGAATCGAAGGGGGTCTATAATCGGTGCAAATCGTCCGGAACATAGCGGATCTCCGCCAGGCCGTGGCAAAGCTGAGGATAAGTGGTGATCCGGTAGCCCTCGTGCCGACGATGGGCGCGCTCCATGCCGGGCATGTCGCGCTTGTCGACGCGGCGCGCGCGCGGCGCACGGCGGTGGTCGTGTCGATCTTCGTCAATCCCACCCAGTTCGCGCCCGGCGAGGACCTCTCTTCCTATCCGCGCCGCGAGGCCGCCGATATCGCCATGCTCGAAGCGGCGGGGACCGCACTGCTCTGGCTACCCGACGCCGCAGACATGTATCCGGCGGGCTTTGCGACCAGCGTGGAAGTCGGCGGCGTATCCCAGCGGTGGGACGGCGTCGCTCGCCCCCGCCATTTTGCTGGCGTCGCGACCATCGTCACCAAGCTTTTCCAACAGGTGCGCCCGGACATCGCCCTGTTCGGCGAGAAGGATTTTCAGCAGCTCGCGGTGATTCGCCGGCTTGTCGCCGATCTCGACCTGGACATCGAGATCGTCGGCGTTCCGACGCAGCGTGACGATGACGGTCTCGCCCTATCCTCGCGCAACGCCTATCTGAGCGACGAGGAGCGGGCCGTGGCGCGCACGCTGCCCCGCGCGCTCGGCGAGGCGGCGGCAGCGATCGAACGCGGCGGCGATGTCGGCGAGGCGCTGGCGAACGCTATCGCCCGGCTCCGGGAGGCCGGCTTCGATCCGGTCGACTATGTGGCACTCGTCAACGCCGACACGCTCGAACCTCTCGATCGCCTGGTGGACGATGCGCGGCTGATCGCGGCCGCCAGGTTGGGCCGCACGCGGCTGATCGACAATCTCGCGGTGCGAGCGGAGGGTCGGGGCCGACCCTAAACATCGCCTGATTGCGGCCGTTAACCTTGTTGAGGTGGCGGCGCATCGGAGCCGCACCGGCGAACTTGGTGGAGCGTGGCGATGGTTCACAGTCTCAAGACTCAGCAATTTCTGACCGAGGCTCGGTTGCGCGATGCGATGGCGGGCGACATCGATGCCTGCTTCGAGCTGGGCGTCGCCTTTTCAGCGGGCGCCGATGGTTGCCCGCTCGATCTCGTGGCTGCGCACAAATGGTTCAACATCGCCGCACTGGGCGGCAATGAGCGAGCCATCGAATGTCGTGCGGAGATCGCCGTGGAGATGACGGCGCGGGAAATCATCGAGGCGCAGCGCCAAGCCCGCGCGATGCTTGGAATCGGCAATCGGCTGGCGGCCTGATTCGGCACGGGTGGTGAACGACCGGGCTGCGGCCTGGTTAGCTTGTTTTAGCCGCGCCGGAATGGAGTGAACTCCGCCAGCCCCGCGATATTGGCGTCGATCGCGAGTCGCTCCTGGAACAGGAAGTCCGCCACGGCGCGCCGAAAACCCTCGTGGGGAATGTAATGCGCCGACCAGGTCGCCACCGGTTCGTACCCGCGCGCGAGCTTGTGCTCTCCCTGCGCGCCGGCCTCTACCTTGGCGAGGCCGCGCGCGATCGCCGCATCGATCGCCTGATAATAGCAAAGCTCGAAATGAAGGAAGGGGACATCCTCGATCGCACCCCAGTTGCGACCATATAGCGCATCCGCACCGATCAGGTTTAGCGCTCCCGCAATGGGTCGTCCGGCGCGCAGCGCCAGGATGAGCAGAACCCGATCGGCCATGCGCTCTCCGAGCAGCGAGAAGAAGGCACGGGTCAGGTAAGGACGCCCCCATTTGCGCGCGCCAGTGTCCTGATAGAACATCCAGAAGGCATCCCAATGCTCTTCGCGCAAGTCGCCGCCGCTGAGGTGGACGATGTCGAGCCCCGCGACCGCCGCCGCCCGCTCCTTGCGGATCGCCTTGCGTTTCCGGGAGGCGAGAGCGCCCAGGAAATCCTCGAAGCTGGCATAGCCGCGATTGATCCAGTGGAATTGCCGATCCGACCGGATGAGCCAGCCGGCCGCCTCGAAAAAGGGCAGTTGCCCAGGTTCGACAAAGGTCGCATGGGCAGAGGATAGGGCATTTTCACAGACGAGCGTCTCCGCCGCCGCGATCAGCGCAGGCGCGAGCGAGGCGTCTCGCAGCAACAATCTGGGCCCCGGCACGGGTGAAAAGGGCGAGGCGATCTGGAGTTTGGGATAATATCGGCCGCCGGCGCGATGCCAGGCGTCCGCCCAGGCATGATCGAAGACATATTCGCCCTGGCTATGGCTCTTGGCATAGGCCGGCAGAATCGCCGCCGGCTTTCCGTCGGATCCATCGATCGCAATCGGCACCGGTTGCCAGCCGGTACGCGCGGTAGCGCTGTCCGACTCCTCGAGAGCCCACAGGAAATCATGGCATACGAACGGGTTGGCCGTGCCCGCGCAACCATCCCACTCTTCGCGGCTGAACTCGGCCACCCCCTCCGCCACCCGCGCGGTGGTGCGGTCGCCCATATCCCGCTTCACCACCCCGGGGCTTCGAAGATGATCTGATCCGAGCATTCGGCGGCAAGCGCGTGCTGTTCGGCCGAGCGCACGGTCCAGGCCAGCACCGGCACCCCCCGTTTGCGCTGGCGCTCCGCAAAGCGGCTCGGCAGGTCGGCGACGTCGATTGCCAGAAATTCCGGGCGTGCCCGCCAGACCGCCTTCACCTTCTCCGATCCTTCCTCCTTCGCATAGGGGCTGGTGTCGGCCATCATCAGTCCGCGCGTGATCCTATGACCGTGCGAAGCAAACCAGCGCGGCACCTCGCCGTGCAGCGACATCACCGCTGCCTCCCCGCGATAGCTTTCGATCGCATGGCGGACAGCCACGCAAAGCTGTGAGACATGCCCCTCGATCGCCTTCAGCTCGACGATTACCGGCGCGCGGTTCGCCACGATCGCCAATATCTCATCCAGCCTGGGTATTGTTTCATCGCTGCCGGCGAGCTGTATCTGTCCGAGCTGGCGGCTCGAGTGATGGCGGACTTGACCGGCCTCTCCGGTCATCCGCTCGAGATCAGCGTCCGCGAAAACATGCGCCATCCCGTCCAGACTGAACTGGACGTCGATCTTGACCCCATAACCATGCGAGACCGCCGCCTCTATCGCGGCGCGACTGTTTTCCGGAAACCGCGCGCCGTGCAATCCGCGATTGGCGATGGGCGTGCGGGTGAGGAAACCGACCCGGCGGGGATCGGGGACCGGGAAACGCCAGTGGTCAAAGAGGCCGAATGGCGACAAGGGCATCGATCTCCACGGCTGCGCCGAGCGGCAACACAGGCACGCCGACCGCCGACCGCGCGTGTCGGCCCGATTCGCCGAATACCGCCAGCATCAGCTCGGACGCTCCGTTTGCGACCTTGGGCTGATCGGTGAAGTCGGCGGTCGACGATATGAAGCATCCGAGCTTCACGATCCGCTCGACTCGATTGAGATTGCCTCCGAGCGCGGCCTTGATCTGCGCAATCAACATGATGCCGCAGCGCCTGGCCGCCTCCGCGCCCGCGGCGAGATCGACATCCTGTCCAAGCCGCCCGGTGATCAGCGATCCATCCGCCTTGAAGGGAAGCTGGCCGGAAATGTGGAGAAGCCCATCGACCTCGACCGCCGCGACATAGGCTGCGACCGGTGCGGCGGGGGTAGGCAGGTCAAGTCCGAGTTCGGCGAGGCGGGCATCGATGCTCATGGCGCTTCTTGTCCGGAGAGTGGCTTGACCGTCAAGCATCGGCGAGCATCAAGCACCGGCAGCTTTCGATGGAAGAGTGATCCGATCGGCGGGGCGGCCGTCGGCGAAACGTGCGAGGATCCACGGCAGTGCGTCGGCCCAGTCGTCGATCCGCACATGGGCATGCTCGGCAGGCGGGCGGTGTATCGCCACCCGAGGCTCCGCAACCATGTGGATCCGCCACACCGATGGCGCATAGCGTGCGACCGAGCCATGATGCCCATCCAGATCATCGACGAAAATCGCCACCGACGGATCATATTGTGCGATCAGATCGGCGACCGGCTTGCCCTTGCCGCCCTGATTGCACTGGACCGCGTGGCGAATGTCGACGGCGGCGAGCTGAGCGACGCGGCCCGCATGAAACTGGTCGGTCAGGTTGGTGAGCACTACGATATCGGCGAGTTCGGCGATCGTCGCGAGCGCGCGGGCGGCATGGGGTACCAGCGTCTGCCGGTGCATCTCGTTGGTGAAGAAGGCATCGAGCAGCGGGCCGATATGCTCGGGCTCGACGGTGCTACGATCGGCCCGCCGCGTCAGGGCCTGCTCGAAATCGGCCTGATCGAGGGCGAAGTCGATGTCATGCGCCTCGTCCAGCCACTGCCCGAACGGGCTGACCATGTGCAGCAGCACTTCGTCGCAGTCGGTGATCAACAGCGGGCGCTTCACGACAGACCCTCGCGCGCACGGATCAGCCGGAGAGGATCGACGCCGATCGACGCCGCGCAGGCGATCAGGTCGGGCTCATGGGCCGCCAGGAAGTCGAGGCAGGCTGCCAGTACCACCGGATCCTGGGCACGGGCCCGCAGGTCTTGAGGCGTCAGCCCGGTAAGGTCGAGCAATCTCTGCGCACGAGATGGCTCGTCCAGCAACCAAGCCAGTGCGCGCAGCGCGTCGACGATCGGGCCATCACCCGACGCGGCTTGTAGATTAACGGATTTGGGTTGATGGTAGAGCATGTTACAATCGCGCACCTGTACAGGTAGAGTTGCACGTGGCGAAGAAAGTCCTGATTGTCGAGGATAATGAGCTGAACCTCAGGCTGTTCCGTGACCTGCTCGAGGCGCACGGCGCTGACGTGCGTACGATCCGCGACGCTCGCGAGGCCTTGTCGGCGATCCGCGATTTCCTGCCCGACCTGGTCATCATGGACATCCAGCTGCCGCATATCAGCGGAGTCGAGCTGATCAAGCTGATGAAGGAAGATGATCAGCTGGAGGCGATCCCGATCATGGCTGTCACCGCCTATGCGGGCAAGGGCGATGAGGGCCGCGTCCGCCAGGCCGGCGCCGATGCCTATGTCTCCAAGCCGATATCGGTGAGCCGATTCGTCACCGCCGTGGAGGATTTGGCGGGGCCGCTGAAAGGATTCCAACGGGTCGTGTAGGGCCTTTCAAGCCGCTGGTATCGTCGGGCGATGCCTCGGGCGCAAAACGCAAACGCCCGCCGGAGGGCGGGCGCTCGTAGCTCGGCAAGCAGCGCGGGCGGGCAATCCGGCCCCTGGCTTACTTGATCTTGGCTTCCTTGAAATCGACATGCTTACGCACGACCGGATCATATTTGCGGAAGCTCAGTTTCTCCGTCTGGGTGCGCGGATTCTTCTTCGTGACATAATAGAAACCCGTGTCAGCCGTGCTGACCAGCTTGATCTTCACAGTGGTCGGCTTAGCCATGACCCGAAACCCTTATCGACAGAAAAAATAATGGCGGCGTCGCCGCCGCCGCTGATCGGGAGCGGGCCTTAGGGCGGCCGATCCGGAGAGTCAAGGCTGTCGAGCGCTGCGCCGTTGATCGGCGGGCTCGATTTCAGCGAGCGGTATAATTGCAGCGACAGCGGCGCTACCTTTTGGCAGCCTGTCCGTTGAGAGCGCGATTCAAAGCAGGAGACTATCTCATGGCCAAGAAGCCCAAGGCGCCGCTGGCGACGCCTACCGATCTGAGCAGCAACAGCGCGATGAGCGTTGCGGACGCCCTGAACGGCATCCTCGCCGACAGCTTCGCGCTCTATTTCAAGACGAAGAATTTCCACTGGCACGTCTCGGGGCCGCACTTCCGCGATTATCACCTCCTGTTGGACGACCAGGCTACTCAAATCCTGGCCACGACCGACCTCATCGCGGAACGGGTCCGCAAAACGGGCAACACCACCCTCCGGTCGGTGGGAGATATTGCGCGGCGCCAGTCGATCAAGGACAATGACGCCGAGTTCGTGAGTGCAAATGAAATGCTGAACGAGTTGCACCGCGACAACCTCGCCCTGGTGGCAAAATTGCGAGAGGCGAAGGACGTCGTTGACCAGGCCAAGGATAATGCAACCAGCGGCATCCTCGACGACTGGACCGATCAGGCCGAGGAGCGGGCCTGGTTCCTGTTCGAGACCGCTCGCAACGGCTGATCGCCGGCGCCCGCCATTCGCGCTTCGGCGAGGCATCAGGAGTCAGCAGTTGCCCTGCCGGCTCTATTTTCCTAAAGGGTCATCGTCATCCGGGGAGTAGCCGGCCGCCAGGGGCGGGGATCGCGTCAACATGCTTGGAAGAGATTCCATGGCGCGATCGAGGTGCGAAAGAACCTTGGCAAGACCGATGACATCGCGGCTTCGCCTGCCGGGCGGAGGTCGAGATGTCGTCTGTCCACTAGCTGCCCGGCCCGAGACTCCTATGGATATCCTTCTCTCCTCCACGCTGCTGGTCGCCTTTGCAGAAATCGGCGACAAGACGATGCTGTTGGCGATCCTGCTCGCGGTCCGATTCCGCGCGCCCGCCGCGATCATCGCCGGCATCTTTGCCGCCACGATCGTCAACCATGCGATCGCCGCCTGGGCTGGCTCGGCAATTTCCGGCCTGCTCGACGGTTACTGGTTCCGCCTCGCCATCGCGATCGGTTTCCTCGCCATGGCGGTGTGGACGCTGATTCCGGACCGGCTGGACGAGGAGGATGCCGTCGACAAACCGCCGCGACACGGTGTCTTCCTGACCACCATGATCACCTTCTTCCTCGCCGAGATGGGCGACAAGACCCAGGTCGCCACGATCGCGCTCGGCGCGCGCTATCATGCGGTCGGGCTGGTCGCGATGGGCACGACGCTGGGCATGATGATCGCCAATGTGCCGGCCGTCCTCCTCGGCGACCGCGTCACCCGGCTCATCCCGCTCAAGCCGATGCGGATCGCCGCCGCGTTGATCTTCGCGATCCTCGGGCTGCTGGCGCTTCGAGACCTGTTGGGTTAAGGGCCGGCCCGTCATGGCCGAACAGATCATCATTGCGATACCCAAAGGACGGATACTCAAAGAGGTTCTGCCGCTGTTGGTGCGCATCGGCATCGAACCCGAGGCGGCATTCGGCGACGAGGACAGCCGCCTGCTGCGCTTCGCGACCAATCGGCCGGAAATCGGTCTGATCCGCGTTCGTGCGTTCGACGTGGCGACCTTCGTTGCGCACGGCGCGGCGCAGCTCGGCATCGTCGGCTCCGACGTGCTGATGGAGTTCGATTATCCCGAGCTCTATGCCCCGATAGACCTGAACATCGGCCATTGCCGCATTTCGGTCGCCGAACCCGTGGCGATGGCGGAGGGGGACGACCCCCGCGAGTGGAGCCATGTTCGGGTCGCAACCAAATATCCGAACATCACCCGTCGCCATTTCGAGGCCCGCGGGGTCCAGGCGGAGTGCGTAAAACTCAACGGCGCGATGGAGATCGCACCGGTGCTTGGCCTGTCGAGCCGTATAGTCGACCTCGTCTCCACCGGACGGACCTTGAAGGAAAATGGCCTGACAGAGGTCGAGGTCATCGCGGACATTTCATCGCGGCTGATCGTAAATCGCGCGGCGTTCAAGACGCGCGCGGCTGAGATCGCACCGCTGATCGAGGGTTTTCGCAGTGCCATCGCCTCGAAGGAGGGTGCGGGCAATGCCGCTTCGGCTTGACAGCCGCGATCCTGGGTTCGCGGCCGCCTTCACTACGCTGGTCGACAGCCGGCGCGAGGCGGACGAGGATGTCTCGCGCGACGTGGCGGCAATCGTCGCCGACGTGCGCGCGCGCGGCGACGCAGCGATTGTCGAGTATACCAGCCGTTTCGATCGCCACGATCTCGACTCGTCGGGCTGGTGCATAGCCCTGCCTCAGTGCCAAGCCGCTTTGGCGGAGCTGGATGGCGATCTGCGCTCGGCGCTCGAACTCGCCGCGGCGCGCATAACCGCTTATCATGTGGCCCAGCGTCCCGCCGACAGCGAGTGCATCGACGATGCCGGCGTGCGCCTGGGGGCACGCTGGAACGCAGTGGAGGCGGCGGGGCTCTATGTTCCAGGCGGCCGCGCCGCCTACCCTTCCTCGGTACTGATGAATGCCATCCCCGCGAAGGTAGCGGGAGTCGAGCGGCTGGTGATGGTCACGCCGACGCCCGACGGCATCGTCAACCCGCTGGTCCTCGCTGCGGCGGCGCTCGCCGGCGTCGACGAGGTCTGGCGGATCGGCGGCGCGCAAGCCATCGCCGCGCTTGCCTTCGGCACCGACCGCATCCGCGCCGTCGATGTGATCGTTGGCCCTGGCAATGCGTGGGTCGCTGAGGCCAAGCGGCAGCTCTATGGCATCGTCGGAATCGACATGGTCGCCGGCCCGTCCGAGATCGTGGTCGTCGCCGACAAGGACAACGATCCGACCTGGATCGCCGCCGACCTGTTGAGCCAGGCCGAGCATGATCCGACCAGCCAATCGATCCTGTTGACCGATGACGCCGGCTTTGCCGATGCGGTCGTCGCCGAAGTCGAGGCGCAACTGAGCCGCCTTCAGACCGAGACGACGGCACGCTCCAGCTGGGCGAAGAACGGCGCGATCATCACCGTGGCCAGCCTTGCGGAGGTGCCTGCCCTCTCCGACCGCCTCGCTCCCGAGCATCTCGAACTGGCAGTCGCCGATCCCCAGGCCATGTTCGACAAGGTGCGCCATGCCGGTTCGGTGTTCCTCGGCCGCCATGCACCCGAGGCCGTCGGCGATTATGTCGCCGGGCCGAATCACGTGCTGCCGACGGGCCGGCGCGCGCGTTTCGCCTCGGGCCTGTCCGTGCTCGACTTCATGAAGCGGACCAGCTTCATTGCGCTCGACGACCGTGCAATCGCGACGATCGGCCCCGCGGCGATCTCGCTCGCTCGCGCCGAGGGGCTGCCTGCCCACGCCGCTTCGGTCGCCGCGCGGCTGGAAAAATAAAGATCATGACCAAGACCAACGAACGTTCGCGCGCGCGCAGCGCCGCCCGCCTCGCAGCCGCCCAGGCGCTCTATCAGCAGGAAATGGAGGGCACGGCACTCGCGCAGCTGCTCGACGAGTTTCACCAGCACCGGTTGGGCGCCACCATAGAAGACGTCGAATATGCGGCTGCCGAAGTCAGCTTCTTCGACGATCTGGTCACCGGGGTCGACGCGCGCCGCGAAGAAGTCGACGCCGCGATCACAGCCCGGCTTGCGTCGGGCTGGACCCTCGACCGGCTGGACCGGCCGATGCGCCAGATCTTGCGGGTCGGAGCCTATGAGTTGCTCGCGAGGCCGGACGTTCCGACCGCGACCGTGATCAGCGAATATGTCGACGTAGCGGATGCCTTTTACGAGAAGCGCGAAAAGGGCTTTGTCAACGGCGTCCTCGACGGAATCGCCAAGGCCGTGCGGGTTTGATCCCCGACGCGGCGATCCTGCACGACCTGTGGTTTTGGGCGCTCGGCATCCCTGCCGTGATCCTGATGGGGCTGGGCAAGGGTGGCTTCATCGGCGTCGGTACGCTGGCCATCCCGCTGATGGCGCAGGCGGTATCGCCGGTACAGGCCGCGGCGGTGCTGCTTCCGCTTCTGATCGTCCAGGACGCGGTCGGCGTCTGGGCGTTCCGCAGGACCTGGAGCCGCCATATCATGAAGGTGATGTTGCCCGGTGCGATCATCGGGGTCGGGCTCGGATATCTCTTCGCCGCCAGCCTCTCCGACGCGATGATCCTGATAGCGGTCGGCATGGTCTCGATCGTCTTCGGCCTGCAGCGGCTGTGGATCGAGCGGGGCGGCCCCGTCGCGCCGACGCGCACGCCCTCCGATCTCGTCGGCATGATATGCGGGGCGGCGTCCGGCCTGACCAGCCAGATCGCCCATGCCGGTGGGCCGCCCTATCAGCTCTGGGTAATGCCGCAGCGGCTCGACCGCGACATCTTCGTCGGCACGACGGCGATCTTCTTCGCGGTGGTCAACTGGATCAAGGTGCCGGCCTATGCCGCACTCGGACAGTTTACGCCGACCAACCTCATCGCCTCGGCGGCGCTGCTACCAGTGGCCGTCGTCTCGACCTATGCGGGCGTGAAGCTGGTTCGCAAGGTGGATCCGGATCGTTTCTATCTGCTGGTCTACTGGCTCACGGTGCTGCTCGGCGTGAAGCTTCTCTGGGACGGCGCCATGGGGCTGGGCTAGGTCTTGAAGTCATCGTTTTCCTCACGGAAGCCATGGACGGCGGACCGCAAGAAACAGAAAGTGCAGCCGCGATTCAGGTATTCGCGGAGCTGAAGCGAGGAACAAAAAGCGGGATATGTCCGACGAACAGCGCCTGATCGAGCGGCTGCGTGCCATCGCCCGCCATCCGGCCGCGCGCGAATTACTCGACGATGCGGCGGTTCTGCCGTCGCCGCTCGCGCGCGATCTGGTCGTCACGCACGACGTGCTGATCGAGGGGGTGCATTATCTGTCGGGCGATCCGCCGGGAGATGTTGCTTGGAAGCTGCTCGCGGTGAATCTCTCCGACCTGGCCGCCAAGGGCGCCGAACCTATCGGCGTCCTGATCGGCTATGGGCTGACCGGCCGCCCCGATTGGGACGATCCGTTCGTCGCCGGTCTGGCGCGAGCGCTCGACCATTTCGGGGTGGCGCTGCTGGGCGGCGACACGGTTGCGCAGCCGGCCGGCGACGCCCGGGTACTCGGCCTCACCGCACTCGGCCAGGTGACTCCGGGCGGCGCGCCCGACCGGCGCGGCGCGCAGCCGGGAGACCTCCTCTTCGTTACCGGTCCGATCGGTGACGCCGGGATCGGGCTGCGGATCGCGCGCGGGGAAGTTGAAGGGCCGCGCCGGCTCCTTAAGGCCTATCGGCTGCCGATGCCGCGCCTGGCCGAGGGGCGGCGACTGGCTCCGCTCGCGCATGCGATGACTGACATATCCGATGGCCTGCTGATCGATGCGCAGCGGATCGGCGATGCCTCCGGCCTTGCCGTCACGATCGACCTCGACGCCATACCGCTGTCAGCCGAGACCCGGCTGTTCGGCGAAGGCCGTGCGGCGCGGCTCGCGGCAGCGACAGCGGGAGACGATTATCAGTTGCTATGCGCGGTGCCACCCGGGCAGCGTGCCCCTGCCGCCGATCTGGCCGTCGAGATCGGCCGCCTCGGCCCCGGCCGGGGCTTGACCCTCTATGATCGCCAAGGCAGCGTGCCGCTTCCGCCCAAGCTCGGTTATGAGCATGGATGAAACCGGCGAAGGCAAGAAAAACCGCCTCTTGCGGCGGACGACCAAGAACGACATACCAACGGCCGACTGCCGAGATCGAAACAAGACTGAGTAAAAGTCCGATCCGGCTGCTCGGGAGCGAAGGGAGATAGGATGCTGATCATCGAGATTGCGATAGGCTGTGGCCTGCTCGCTATATTGTACGGACTGTTCACCAGCCGCCAGGTACTGGCCTCGTCCGCCGGCAACGAGAAGATGCAGGATATTGCCGCCGCCATTCAGGAAGGCGCGCAGGCCTATCTTGGCCGCCAATATCGGACGATTGCGATCGTCGGGGTGATCGTCGCCGCGCTGGTATTCTATTTTCTCGGGCTGACTTCAGCCGTCGGGTTCATCATCGGCGCTCTGCTCTCCGGCGTCGCCGGCTATGTCGGGATGAATATCTCGGTCCGGGCCAATGTCCGCACTGCCGAAGCCGCTCGCACCAGCCTGCAGAGCGGCCTGACCGTCGCCTTTAGGGCGGGTGCCGTCACGGGCCTTCTCGTGGCCGGTCTCGCCCTGCTCGCCATCGCAGTGTTCTACTGGTATCTCACCGGCCCGCGCGGTCATGCTCCGAATGATCGGCTCGTCATCGATGCGTTGGTCGCACTGGCGTTCGGCGCCTCCTTGATTTCGATCTTCGCTCGCCTTGGCGGCGGCATTTTCACCAAGGCCGCCGACGTCGGCGCCGACCTCGTCGGCAAGGTCGAGGCCGGCATTCCCGAGGACGACCCCCGCAACCCGGCGACGATTGCCGACAATGTCGGCGACAATGTCGGCGACTGCGCCGGCATGGCGGCCGATCTGTTCGAGACCTATGTCGTCACCGTCGGCGCCACCATGGTGCTGACCGCGCTGCTCGTCTCGGGTGACGCCGTCTCGATCGGCAAGCTCATGTCGTTGCCGCTGCTAATCGGCGGCGTCTGCATCATCACCTCGATCATAGGCACCTACATGGTCCGGCTCGGCGCGAACCAGTCGATCATGGGCGCGCTATACAAGGGCTTTTGGACAACGGCGATCCTCTCGATCCCGGCGATCTACCTGGCGACCCAATATGTACTGGGCGATCTGAACGCGCCGATCACGGTCGGCGAGACGAGTTTCCCGGCGATGAACCTGTTCTGGTCGGCGCTGGTCGGCCTCGCCGTCACGGGCCTGCTGGTCTGGATCACCGAATATTATACCGGCACCAGCTATCGTCCCGTCCGCTCGATCGCCAAGTCGTCCGAAACCGGCCATGGTACCAACGTCATCCAAGGCCTTGCGATCAGCCTCGAGTCGACCGCACTGCCGACGCTGGTGATCTGCGTCGGCATTATCGTCGCCTATCAGCTCGCCGGTCTGATCGGCATCGCCTTCGCGGCGACGGCGATGCTCGCCCTTGCCGGCATGGTGGTGGCGCTCGACGCCTATGGTCCGGTGACCGACAATGCCGGCGGCATCGCCGAGATGGCCGGCCTCGACGATAGCGTCCGCGTCAAGACCGATGCGCTGGACGCGGTGGGCAACACGACCAAGGCGGTGACCAAGGGCTATGCGATAGGCTCGGCCGGCCTCGCCGCGCTCGTGCTGTTCGGCGCCTACACTACCGATCTCGGGATCTACTTTCCCGATCTCGCGGTCGATTTCTCGCTCAGCAACCCCTATGTCATCGTGGGTCTGCTGCTCGGCGCTCTGCTACCATACATCTTCGGAGCGTTCGGCATGACCGCCGTCGGCCGCGCAGCGGGCTCGGTGGTCGAGGAAGTGCGAGCGCAGTTCCGCGACAATCCCGGGATCATGGAAGGCACCAGCCGCCCGAACTATGCGCGCACCGTCGATCTCGTGACAAAGGCGGCGATCAAGGAGATGATCGTGCCCTCGCTGCTGCCGGTGCTAGCCCCGATCGTCGTCTATTTCGTGATCGCGCAGGTTGCGGGGCAAGCCAACGGCTTCGCGGCGCTGGGCGCCCTGCTCCTTGGCGTCATCGTCTCGGGCCTGTTCGTCGCAATCTCGATGACCTCGGGCGGCGGCGCGTGGGACAATGCCAAAAAATATATCGAGGACGGCAACCATGGCGGCAAGGGATCGGAAGCGCATAAGGCGGCCGTGACCGGCGACACCGTCGGCGACCCGTATAAGGACACCGCCGGCCCGGCCGTGAACCCGATGATCAAGATCACCAACATCGTCGCTCTGCTGCTGCTGGCGGCGTTGGCCCACGCCGCGACGTGACCTGATAGGATCTGATCGGGATATCTTGCAAAGCCCGTCCGGAGCGATCCGGACGGGCTTCTTTTCCACCGCGAGGCGGCGCCGGATCTGGCGACCGCCATATGCTGATCGCCCCGCGGGGTGAGATAGCTTACCCGCCGAACAGCCTCGATCAGAAGATCCCCAATGCCAGCCCGGCGGCGATCGTCCGACCGAGATCGCGGCAGCGTACCAGATCGGGGGCGCCGATCGTCTTGGGCGCCAGGACCGCCTCCGACGTCTGCGCATGGGTAAGGACGATGACCGGATCCGCGACCGGCTTCAGCCGCCACCCGGTCGCTATGCGGCCGATCTGCCGAGCCGCATTCTCGCCGTCACTGCCCGCGCATATCAGGACGGCGTAGGGTCGGCCGTTCACCCGATCGAGCACGGGATAATAGGTCCGGTCAAAGAAATCCTTCATCATCCCGGCCATCGCGGCGAGATTCTCGGGTGTGGCGAAGACATAGCCATCGGCGGCGAGCACATCCGCGGCGGTCGCCTCCCGCGCCAGCACCAGCCGGACGTCGACGCCCGCTTCCTCGCCCGCCCCGGCGGCGGCCGCGCTGGCCATCTGGCGCGTACCGCCGGTGAGGCTGTGATGGACGATGAGCAGGGACGCCATGATCGCCGGGTAGCAGTCGGCGGTGCGGGGCGCCATCGCCCCCTCATGCGGGCGCCTTCTTCCGGATAAGGTAGCGATAGACTCCGACGATGTTGATGATGAGCAGGATGACGTTCTGCGTGCCGATCCCTTCCGCATCGGGCTTGGTGAACCCCCAGGCGATCAGCGCGATCGAAGCGGTGACGAAGATGACGAAACCGACTCCGGTCCATCTGCGGCCGAGGTCGAGAGAAACGATCAGCGCGGCGATCGCGCCGGCAACGGCCCCGTACCATTGCAACGCCGTGATCATCATGCGTTAGTTCCTTTACCGAAAGCAGATGGTCGGGCACAAACCCCCCGCACTGTCCTGCGTTCCGCGTCTGTGCCGACCGGGGTCGCGCATTCTTGCCGTCGTGGGATTAACCTTGCTCCGCAAGCTGAACCTTATTTGCAGGGATCAGGCAGGACGTTGATTCTCACTCACGGTCAGCATGGGGAAAGCTTTGCTCGACCAGAGGCGCGGAGGGGGTTACGTCCTCCGGGAGGCTAGGCCGATGACGGAAAATGCGATCTTCTACGATGCCTCGGGCCGCCGCCGCCGCCGCTTCGCGGTCGCCCTTGTCGCCTTTCTGCTCCTCGCGATTTTGTCCGTCGCCTTTTTCTTCGTTTCCATCGCAGACGTAGCGCCGCTGCCGCCGCTGCCATTCGCAGCAGAGCGCCCCGCGCCCGCTGCTGCGCTGGCCACGCCCGAAATAGCCTATCGCGGTAGGGACAGGATAAGGCATATGTGGAGCGATTTCCGACACGTCATGCGTGCACGAAGCGTCGCCCCTGTCTCTCCTGCCGTCAGCTATGCGTTCCATGTGCCTTGGGACGACGCCTCTGCCGCATCGCTCGCGCGCCATGTCGACCATGTGGATTGGGTGATCCCCGGCTGGCTCTCGATTGCCGGGCCCGACCACCGGCTGACGAGCTTTCCCGACGCGCGCGGCAAGGCAATCCTCAGCCATGCCCACCACCGTCCGAAGATCATGCCGATGGTGCAGAATGTTCGCGCGGGTGAGTGGGATGGCGCAGGTATCACCCAGTTGATGCGCGACCCCGCGGCCAGCGACAGGGTGCTCGATCATATTGCCAAGTTGCTGAGCGCTAACCAAGCGGACGGCGTCTTCTTCGACTTCGAGACGTTACCCGCCGGTGCCCATCCTGCCTATCGCGCCTTCCTGCGACGCGCGCGAACGAAGCTGCCGGGTCTGACGATCGCCATCGCCGTACCAGTGGCCGACCCCGACTGGCGGCTCGAAAGCTATGCACCGCTGGTCGATCGCATCTTCCTGATGGCCTATGACGAACACAGCGAGGCGGGGGACCCCGGCCCTATCGCCTCACAGCCCTGGTTCGCCGACTCGGTCGCCCGCGCTGCGCGTTTTCTGCCGCGTGAAAAGGTGGTCGTGGCGCTTGGTTCCTACGCCTATGACTGGGAAAGTGGCGGCGACGCCGTCGCCCATTCGATCGAGGACGTGTGGCTTACCGCTCACGACAGCGGCGTGATGCCGCGGTACGACAGCCTGAGCAGCAACAGCAGCTTCGCTTATGAGGAGGATCGTGTCCGCCACGACATTTGGCTTCTCGATGCAGCGGCGATGCGCAGCCAGCTAGAGACCCTTCACGCCATGGGACTGCGGGCGGTCGCGCTGTGGCGGCTCGGCACGGAAGACCCGTCGGTCTGGACGATGTTCGGCAAAAGCAAGCTTCCGCCTGCCACCGCGATCGAGGACATCCCCGCGGGCACCAACGTCGATATCGAGGGAACTGGCGAAATTCTGCGCATCTCCGCTATGCCCATTCGCGGGCATCGGCATATCGTCACTGACCGCGCCGGCGCGATTGTCGACGTTCGTTTCGATCGGCTGCCCACCCCTTATGAAATCGAGCGAGAGGGCTATCGTCCCAAGCTCGTCGCGTTGACCTTCGACGATGGCCCCGATTCGACATGGACTCCACGAATCCTCGACATCCTGAAGGCCGCACACGTTCCGGCGACCTTCTTCATTGTTGGCGAAAACGCGCTGACCCAGCGGCGTCTCCTTGAACGGCTGCTGCGCGAGGGGCATGAGGTCGGCAGCCACACCTACACGCATCCCAATCTGGCCCAGGCTACGGCGCGCGAGACCGCGCTCGAGTTGAATGCCACCCAGCGACTGTTTCAAGCCTATACCGGCCATTCGCTGCGTCTTTTTCGCGCACCCTATTTCGGTGACGCCGAGCCGACCACCGCCGATGAAATCGTGCCGGTCGCCGAGGCGCAGCGCAGCGGCTATCTCTCGATCGGCCTCCATGTGGACCCTGGCGACTGGCGACGCCCCGGCGCGGATGAGATCGTCGAGCGAACGATCACCGGCGTCGAAAATGGTAACGCCGCATATTCGGGGAACATCGTTCTGCTCCACGATTCGGGCGGCGACCGATCGCAGACGGTCGCCGCCCTGCCTACGTTGATCCGCGAGCTGCGCGCCCGCGGCTATATATTCGTTCCCGTATCCGGCCTGGCCGGCCTTGCCAGCGCAACCGTCAACCCGCCGCTATCGGATGGGGATCGACTGGCGTCGGAAGCTGATCTCGCGATGTTCAGTACGCTCGGCTGGGCCACCATAGCGCTGCGGTGGATCTTTCTAGTGGCGATCAGCCTCGGCATTGCCCGTGCGCTCCTGCTGTCCGGGCTCGCGCTGGTGCAGGCGCGGCGCGAGAATCGAACGGTTTTCCCGCCGATCGACTCTCAGGCTTTCGTCACCGTCCTGATCCCCGCCTTCAACGAGGAGCGCGTCATCGAGCGTTCGGTACGGCGCGTGCTGGAAAGCCGCGACGTCACCGTCGAGGTGATCGTAATCGACGACGGCTCGAAGGATCGGACCAGCGATATCGTCGCTACGGTGTTCGCTAACGAGCCACGGGTCCGGCTGCTCCGGCTGGCAAATGGCGGCAAGGCGCGTGCGCTCAATCGCGGGCTGGAACTTGTGCGCAGCGAGGTCGTAATCGCGCTCGACGCCGATACGCAGTTCGAGCCGACGACGATCGCCCGCCTCGCTCGCTGGTTTGTCGACAAGCGGATCGGCGCGGTTGCCGGGAACGCGAAGGTCGGGAATCGGGTTAATCTTGTCACCCGCTGGCAGGCCCTCGAATATATCACAGCCCAGAATCTGGAACGCCGGGCGTTGGCGCGGCTTGACGCGATGACGGTCGTGCCTGGCGCGGTAGGGGCGTGGCGGATCGAGGCGATCCGCAATGTCGGCGGTTATCCTCCCGATACGCTCGCCGAGGATCAGGACCTGACCATCGCGATCCAGCGCGCCGGCTGGAAGGTGCATTACGACCAATTTGCGATTGCCTGGACCGAAGCGCCCGAGAGCGTGAAGGCGCTCGCAAAGCAACGGTTTCGGTGGGCGTTTGGCACGCTGCAATGCCTCTGGAAGCACCGTTCGGTGATCGGCGGCCGCCGACCGAGCGGCCTGGGCTGGATCGGACTGCCCCAGGCGGTGCTGTTCCAGATCATTCTCGCCGCGATCTCGCCGGTCATCGATCTTGCGCTGATCCTGAGCCTCGTGGGCACATGGCTCGATGTCGAGGCCCATGGCTGGGCCCAGGCGAAGGCCGACATCGCCAACATGTTGACCTACTGGCTGGTGTTCATGGCGATCGATCTGCTGGCGGCGATCATCGCCTTCGCACTCGAGCGACGCGAGCGATGGCGGCTGCTCTGGCTGCTGGTCCCGCAAAGGATAGGGTATCGGCAGATAATGTATTACGTCGTGCTCAAGGCCCTGGCCCAGGCTTTGCGCGGGCCGCGCGTCGGATGGGGTAAACTCGAGCGGTCGGGCCGTGTCGAGTCGAATTGAACCGTGGTCCCGACGGCTGACCCTCGCCGCTGTCTGCTCCGCTCTGGCAGCGGTCCAACTCTACGCCTTCCATTGGGGCGTGATCACACCTGATACGGTCGTGCAGTATGAGCAGGCGCTCAGCGGCCGCTATGACGATTGGCACCCACCGATCACGGCGGCGCTATGGCGACAACTGCTCCACCTCGGTTCGGGCGGAGCGCCTTTCCTGCTGCTCGACCTCGCGCTGTACTGGACCGCGCTCGGGCTTGTCGCCGACCGGTTGCGGCGAAGCGCGCACCCGTTGGCGGCGCTCCTCCCGATCGCGATCGGCCTGTTCCCGGTGACTTTCGGTCAGATGGGCGCGATCCTCAAGGATCCTTTGATGGCGGCGCTGATGCTCATGGCGACAGCATTGCTGATTTTGGGCGAAGACGCCGGGCGACGCTGGCTCGCCATTCTGGCAGTACCGGTGTTGCTGCTTGCTGCGGCGACGCGGTTCAACGCCCTCTTCGCCGCTTGGCCGCTGTTGATTTGCGCAATGCCCGCCTCATGGACGCGAAACACGCGCGGGCTTTGGGCGGTCGGCCTCGGCGCCGGCGCTTTGCTGGTTGTTACACCCTGGATGATCAACGATGTTGCCCTCCGGCCAACCCATTCCCACCCGTTTCACTCGTTGGTCAACTTCGATCTCGCCGGCATTGTGGCGCAGGGCGGGACGAACGGCTACCCGATGCTGGGAGACAAGCAGGTCAGGGCGCTGGTGGCGCACTGCTACGACCCTCGCCTCTTTGGCCAAAAGGACGAGGCGGGCTGCGCCGAGACCGAAGACGCGATCGCCGCTTATGTCGCACAGCGCGACGAGAGCGCGCTCGGGCTGTGGCTGAATGCCGTGCTGACCTCCCCCGCTGCCTGGGCCCGCCACCGCCTCGCTCATGTCAACTGGAACTGGCGCTTCGCCATCCCCACGGTTCCGGGCGACGCCGTGTATATGATGAGCGCGCCCAACGCGCGCGGGCTGCACTTCGCGCCCAACGCGCTGACTCTCGGGGTGGTCGAAGCGGCGGGAATGGTTGCCAGGTCACCGATCGGCCGACCAGCGACCTGGCTCGCGCTGGCCTTTGGGCTGCTGTTCGCGGCAGCGGGATCGCGGCATCAACGCATAATACAGGCACTCGCGGCATCGGCGCTGTTTTACGGCGGGGCATATGCGTTGGTCAGCGTAGCCCCGGATCTGCGCTACAATCTATGGACGATGCTGGCGACGATGCTGGCCCTGGCGCTACTGATTGCCGAAAGGCCCGCGCTGTCGCCGCTCCGCTGGATTGTGCTGGCTGGGCCGGCCGTGGGCGCGGCGATCGTGGAAATCGCGGCTTTGACCTGACCAGAGCTACCTCTCAAAGAGAGGCTCAAGCCGCGCCGGGCACGCCCGGCGCGGAGAACCGACAGTTACAGTGCCAAGACTACAGCTACTGCCAGAAACTGCGCTGCGACCGCGAAGAAGGCGTTCGCTGCGCTCTCAAAGTACCGCATATTTACCTCCTTTTGTCTCACTATTCTCGGAAACCACGCACCCTGCGTTGCAGAAGTTTATGCCGCATCGCAACATAGGGCGCAATTGCTGAACTCAGCGGTACGGTTACGATAATTGCAATCTCTGCGTAAACGATTGCGCAGTTTGCGGTCGATGTTGGCGATGAACGGAGGCGGACATCGCGCCGCTTACCAAGGCCTTGGCTCAGCTCTGGCTAACGCCCGCCTTCCGCCGCCAAGATCGACCGCAGCCCGGACCGGTAGTCAGGATAGCGTGGTCGCCAGCCGAGCAGACGCTTCGCCTTGCCATTCGCGACGCGCCGGTTCTCGGCGTAGAAGGCGCGGGCCGCCGGCGATAGACCGGCCGCTTCCAGGTCCAGCAACGGAGGCTCCTGCCGGCCCAGCAATTCGCACGCCAGCTCGACGACCCGGCTCTGCGGCGCAGGCAGGTCGTCCGCCAGGTTGTAGACGCCGGGCGGCCCGTGCCGCATGCTCGCCATCACTCCGCTGACGATATCGTCGACATGAATCCGGCTGAACGCATGGCCGGGCATGTCCACGCGATGCGCCGTTCCGCTCCGCACGCGCTCGAGCGGCGAGCGCCCCGGGCCGTAGATGCCGGGCAGCCGGAAGATTCGCGCTTGGGGGTGAAGCCGCTGCCAGGCGATATCGGCGGCAGCACGTGCCGTACGGCGTCCGAGTCCGACCGGTCCATTCTCGTCCACCCACGCACCGCCCGTATCGCCATATACACCGGTCGACGAAAGATATCCGATCCACTCCGCGGAGGACGCCGCCAGCAACGGTCCGTGAAGCCCGAGGACCGGATCATCCTCTCCGGCCGGGGGCACCGACGAGAGGATGTAGGTCGCCCGACCGACTGCGGCCGCCACGGCTGCGGCGTCGCCGATCATGGCACGGTCGATCGTCTCGACCATGACACCTGCATCTTGCACCGCCGCGCCGATCTGCGATGCTGTGTATCCGGGACCGAAGATCACCATATGCGTCATGCTGCCCGTCTAACCGGGATCGATCGGCGCCGCAGTAGTGTTGTACGAGAGGAGCTACCTGCAGCCATGCTCGATATCCAGAACGCCGCCGTCGAGCCGGCAGTGATTCGCCGGGAGGACTATCGCAAACCCGACTGGTTGATGCCCGACGTCGAGCTGACCTTCATGCTCGATCCGGCAAAGACGCGCGTGCGCGGACGACTGCACGTCACACGCAATGGATCGCATAGCCGGCCGCTTCATCTCGACGGCGACGGGCTGACCCCCCTAAGCGTCCTGATCGACGGCGAGCCGCAGGCCGATGCATGGCGGATGGACGGCCGGAATCTCCATGTCGACCTGCCCGGCGGCGACCACATTGTGGAAACAGAGGTCGAGATCTGCCCGGAAGCCAATTCGCAGCTGATGGGCCTTTATGCGTCGAGCGGCAATCTCTGCACCCAGTGCGAGCCCGAGGGGTTCCGCCGGATGACCTTCTCGCTCGACCGGCCGGACGTGCTCGCGCGCTACAAGGTTAGGCTCGAAGCCGATGCGGCTCGCTTTCCGGTGTTGCTATCGAATGGAGATTGCACGGCGATCGGCGACCTCGACCACGGCCGGCACTTCGCCGAATGGACCGATCCCTTCCCGAAGCCCAGCTACCTGTTCGCGCTGGTGGCCGCCGATCTGTCGGCGAATGTGGACCGGTTCACGACGATGAGCGGCCGCGAGGTCAAGCTTGCCATCTGGGTGGCCAAGGCGGACCTGCCGAAGACCGAACATGCCATGGCCGCGCTCAAGGCCTCGATGGCGTGGGACGAGAAGGTCTACGGCCGCGAATATGATCTCGGCGAGTATAACATCGTCGCGGTCGCCGATTTCAACTTCGGCGCGATGGAGAATAAGAGCCTCAACATCTTCAACTCTCGGTATATCCTGGCCGATCCCGACACCGCGACCGACATCGATTATGATGGCGTCTCCGCTGTCGTCGCCCATGAATATTTCCACAACTGGTCGGGCAACCGCGTCACCTGCCGCGACTGGTTTCAGCTGTCGCTCAAGGAGGGCTTCACGGTCTTCCGCGATCAATGCTTCACCGCCGACCAGGGATCGGCCGCGGTCAAGCGGATCGAGGATGTCCGCCTGCTGCGGGCAGCGCAGTTCCCGGAAGATGCTGGGCCCCTTGCGCATCCGATCCGGCCCGAAAGCTATATGGAGATCTCCAACTTCTACACCGCGACCGTCTACAACAAGGGTGCCGAGGTCATCCGGATGATCCACACGCTGCTCGGGCCGCAGAAATTCCGCGCTGGCACCGATCTTTATTTCAGCCGGCACGACGGCACGGCCGCGACTTGCGAAGACTTCGTGCTGGCGATGGAGGAGGCGAGCGGCGTCGACCTGTCGAACTTCCGGCTTTGGTATTCGCAGGCGGGAACGCCGCGCGTGCGCGCGACGCTGAACCATGAACCCGCCGGCGGCCGCGCGCTGCTGACGCTCGAGCAGGGCGTGCCGCCGACCCCGGGCCAGCCCGACAAGAAGCCGATGCCCCTTCCCCTGCGCATCTCGCTGTTGGGCGAGCGCTCGGGAAGGAGCTTTGAGGGCGAGAGGCTGGTCGTTCTCGACAGCGAACGAAGCGAGATCCTCTTCGAAGGTATCGGCGAACGACCCATCTTGTCCGTCAATCGCGGATTCTCGGCGCCGGTTATCATCGATTCGGACCGGTCGGCGGCCGATCTCGCCTTCTTGTCCGCGCATGACGACGATCCTTTCGCCCGCTACGAAGCGATGCAGCAGTTGATGGTCGACACGCTGATCGGTGCTGTCTCTGGCGGCGAAGCAGATCACGGCCCGGTGATCGACGCAGTGCGCAATACGCTCACCGACCCACGGCTCGATGCCGCCTTCATCGGCGAAACGATGCTGCTCCCGTCGGAAAGCTTCATTGGCGATCAGATGCCCGTTGTCGATCCGGTGGCAATCCACAGTGCGCGCGAGGCGCTGCGTCGCGATCTCGGGATCCAGCTCGAAGAGGAGTGGCAGGACGCCTATGATCGGAATTGCGCCAATCGATTCGAGCTTTCGCCCCAGGCGAAGGGCGCGCGCCGGTTACGCAACGTTGCGCTGGGCTTCCTGATGGCAAGTGGCGCGCAGGACGCGTCCGCGCTGGCGCTGCACCAGTTCGAGCAATGCGACAATATGACCGACCGAATGGGCGCGTTGAGCGCGCTGGCCAATTCGATGGCGCCCGAACGGGAGATCGCGCTCGCCAGCTTTTACGATCGCTTCCGGGACAATGGGCTCGTCATCGACAAATGGTTCTCGACGCAGGCATTCTCGGTCCGCCCCGACACGCTCGATCGCGTGATCGAGCTGTCGCGTCATCCCGACTTCACCCTCGCCAACCCAAATAGGCTGCGCGCGCTGGTCGGTGCGATGTCGGGCAACCAGCTGATCTTCCACGAGCGATCGGGCCGCGGTTACCGCTTTCTCGCCGACATGCTGATCAAGGTCGACGGCCTTAACCCCCAGACCGCCGCCAAGCTCGTTCCCCCGCTTGGCCGCTGGCGCCGCTTCGACGAAGGCCGCGCCGCTCTGATGAGGGCCGAGTTGCAGCGCTTGCTGAAGTCTCCCGGACTGTCGAAAGATATGTTCGAGCAGGTTTCGAAGTCGCTCGCATAGCCCGAGGCGCACCCGAGGGCTATTTGCGAGCTCGCGACGATGGCTCTGCGGGCCGCTGAGCTGGAATGAAGCCTATTGGCCCGACCCGACCCAGTCTGCGACATCTCCGGCTACGGCATTGGCCGCGCGGTTGAGGGCAGCTGCGACCTCGGCGGCCTTCTCGCTGCCGACCGGCGAGGTGGCCTCGAAACGGCGCGCACGAATGGTGTCCGAACCCGACCGCGCAATGGTCGCATCGAAGACCACGACGACCTTTCCTTGTCCTCCGAGCAGCTGAAACGCCGACAGCGTGCCGCTGAGCCGGGTGTCGGGCGTGATCGCGGGGTTGCGCGTGTCGGGAACGAAGCGGCCGGTTTTGGCCTCGATCGTCTCGGCGAGCACAGCGCGGAACATCTGCGCCGGCGTGTCGACCCACGCGACATCGGCGAGGTAGGCGAAACTCGTGCCGGTCTGAGCGGCGATGCGCTGGCTACGCAACGCAGCGGGAAGCGCCGGCAGGCCGACGCTGACAGCCTCGACGTCCCGGGCCGTCTTGCTTTGCCCGACGGGAACGCGCGCATCAGCGCTGAGCCCAATCAGCTGCTCGGGCGGTTTGGGACCCAGGCTCACGCAGCCGGCAACTAAGCCGGCGACGGCAAGGGCGAGGAGCGGACGTCGCAACATGGCCTCAGTTCCTTGGCTTGTAGTCGGGTAGCTTCGAACCGCCGAGAACGGCGCCGGCGCCGCCGCGATCGAGCTTGTTCGAGATGGCGTTGAGCGCTTCGGACATCTCGGCGAGGTTATGGGCGAGCTGGTTGATCTGCGGCACGGTTTGGGTCGAGAACGCCTTGATGCCGGGGCGCGCATCGGTGATCGCGGCGTCCAGCGACTGCATGGTGTGGGCGGCGGCGGTGGTGGCCTTGTTGAGGTTAGCCATGGCGGGGCGAACGTCGCTCGTGATCATCCCGTTGGTCGTCTCGGCAAGCTGGCCCACACGCTCGGCGGCCAGGCCTGCCTGTTGGAGGGTCGCCTTGAGCTGAACGATCGCGGCGGCGATCTCCGGCCCGCGATCCGCGAGGTCACCCGACAGCCGGTCGACATTGGCGAGGATACCGCTGATCGACTTCTGATTCTTGTCGTTGAGCAACTCGGTCAGGCGCTCGGTCAGCGCCGACATACGCTGGAGGAGTTCGGGTGCCGAATTGAGCAACTCGCCCAGCGCGCCCGGCTTCGTCGGGATCACGGGCACGCCATAGGGGCCCGGCTCCACGATCGGCGGCGCGCCGGTCACGGCGCCATCGAGGTTGATCTGGCTGACGCCGGTGAAACCGATTCCGGCGATGGTCGCGGTGGTCCCCTGAAGCACCGGCGTATCCTCATCGACGGCAATGCGTACGCGGACGAACTCGGGGCTGTCCGGCATAAGCTTGATCTGCTCGACCTTGCCCACAGGCACGCCCGCAAAGGTGACCGGCGATCCTTTCGCCAGCCCGTCGACGGACGTCTTGAAGAAAATGTCGTAGCGCTGCTCGGTCGCGGTGTTGAAGCCCGCGAGCCAGCCCAGGAAAAACAGCAGGGCGACGAGCAGCGACAGCACGACTCCGCCAACGAGAACATGGTTCGACCGGGTTTCCATCAGTCCGTCATTCCCCGGCTTCCCTCGCCTCTGCGCGCTGCGTGGCGTCCGCAGCGGCCCGCCCCCGCGGTCCGTTGAAATATTCCTGAATCCACGGATGATCCAACGCCAATAATTCCGGGATCGTTCCAACCGCGATCACGCGTTGATCGGCGAGCACGGCAACCCGGTCGCATATCGCATAGAGCGTGTCGAGATCGTGCGTGATCAGAAACACAGTGAGGCCAAGCGTCTTCTGCAGGCCAAGGATCAGCTCATCGAATGCCGCCGCACCTATCGGATCAAGGCCGGCGGTCGGCTCGTCGAGGAACAGGAGCTGCGGGTCGAGCGCGAGCGCACGGGCCAGGCCGGCGCGCTTGCGCATGCCGCCCGACAGCTCGGCTGGATATTTGGGGCCGGCGTCGGCTGGCAGGCCGGACATCGCCACCTTGTAGGCCGCGATCTCGTCGAGCAGTTCGGTGTCGATCTGCGGGTAATATTCGCGCAGCGGCACCTGGACATTTTCGGCCACGGTCAGCGTGGAGAAGAGTGCGCCGCCCTGGAACATCACGCCCCAGCGCTTGCGGACCTGCTTGGCCTCATATTCCTCGCGGTCGATCATCGGCTCACCGAACACCTCGACAACGCCGGTATCGGGCACCTTCAAGCCGATGATCGAACGCATCAGCACCGATTTTCCGGTTCCCGATCCGCCGACCACCCCCAATATCTCACCGCGCCTGACCTCGAGATCGAGCTGGTCGTGAATGACCTGTTTGCCGAAGCTGGTGCGCAGCCCCTCGACATGAATGACCGTTTGACCATCGGCGGTGTTGAGCCGGGCCATCAGATCCACCCGATCGACGAGAAGAACACCGCGAAGACCGCATCGAGTACGATCACGAGGAAGATAGCCTGAACGACCGAAGCGGTGGTGCGCAGGCCCACCTCCTCCGCATTGCCCTCGACCTGCATACCTTGGTAGCAGCCGCAGATCGCTATCAACATGCCGAATACGGGTGCCTTGACCAGCCCGACCCACAGGTCGGTCAGCGGGACCACCTCGCGGATGCGCTGGATAAAGGTGATCGGCGGAATGTCGAGGTCGATCCAGCAGAAGATGCCACCGCCGATGATCGCGATAATCGCAGCATAAAAGCCGAGCAGCGGCATCAGCGCAACGGTGGCAAGCACGCGCGGCAGGATCAGCGCTTCCATCGGAGAGACGCCGATCGTCCGCATCGCATCCACCTCTTCGGCGAGCTTCATCGAACCAAGCTGCGCGGCGAAGGCGCTTCCGGACCGGCCCGCGACCATGATCGCGGTCATCAGTACACCGAGCTCGCGCAGCGTGATCCGGCCGATCAGATTTACCGCGAACACCTCGGCGCCGAACTGGCGAAGCTGAACTGCGCCCTGCTGCGCTATCACGATGCCGATCAGGAAGCTCATCAGGCCGATGATCGCGAGAGCCTTGACCCCGACCACCTCGAACTGACGGGCCACCGCATTGTACCGGAAGCGCTTCGGATGGCTGATCAACCCCCAGAGCCCGATCAGCGTCGCGCCGAAGAAGCCGAGCAGGCCGACGAAGGAGTGGAAGGTGACCGATGTCGCATCGCCGATCTCGCGCAGGACGCGGATGAAGGGAGGGCTCGCGTCGGGGCGGACCTTGAACGGCTTGTCCGCGGCCTCGAGCTGTTCGACCAGATGCGCGACATCATCATCCGCACCGACCAGTTCGGCGCCATGATCGCGGATCAGCCGATGGACCAGCCAGGCGCCGACCGTGTCGATGCGATCGACGCCGCTGAGGTCGATCTGGCGCGGCGCCTCCGGGAGTGCAGCCAGCCGTTGTGGCAGGTCGCCGATGTTCACCAGCGTCAGCTCGCCGGTGAAGCGCAGGCTTCCCTTTTCGAACTCGAAGTCGGTCGACGCGTTCATCGCGCTCACAACTGATCGATTGGGGCGGGATCGGCAAGCACCCGAAATGAATTCCCCCGCATAGCGAATGTTCCTTATAGGCGCCCAAATGACCGAACTCGCCATTTACGATATGGACCGGACGATCACCCGGACAGGGACATTCACCCCGTTCATGATCCATGCCGCGGTCCGGCTGGCGCCATGGCGGTTGATATTCGTGCCGCTCGCCGCGCTGGTGATGCTTGCTTATGTGCTGAAATTGATCGAGCGGAAGCGGCTCAAGGAGCTGAACCAGGCGCTGATGATCGGACGGCGCATCCATGCGGACAAGCTCGCCCCTGTCGCCGAAAGCTTCGCCGCAAAGGTGATGCGTCGGAATGTGCGCCCAGGCGCGCTGCAAAGCCTCGCGGAGGACCGTGCTGCCGGGCGGCGGCTGGTGCTGGCGACGGCCTCATCGCGTATCTGGGTGAAACCAATCGCCGCCAAGCTCGGGATCGACGACATCATCGCCACCGGCTCGATCACAGGGATCGACGATTATGTCAGCCACAAGGTCGACGGCGAGAATTGCTACGGGCCCGCGAAATTACGCATGATAGAAGCCTGGATGGCGCTCGAAAGGCTCGACCGCGACCAGTGCCGCATCGCATTTTATTCGGACCATGTGTCGGACGTGCCGGTGCTCGAATGGTCGGACCAACCGGTCGCAGCCAATCCCCATGCCGGGCTGCGCGAGGAGGCGAAGCGGCGCGGCTGGACGATCGTCGACTGGCCTTGATAATCACGGATGTTCTAGCCGAGCGCCCCGCTCGCAACCTTCCAGGGCCGGAGCCCGGTCAACAAATGGTGGAAACACGTCCGGCTATTACAGGTTCGAGCTCAGCGTCCCGGGAGTCGTCGCGGAGACGCGCTGAAGGAAAACTGCCTCAGCCCTCGACGGTCTGCACGGCGGCAGCCGCAGCCTGGCTGCCCTTGTTGTAGATGAAGCCGTTGACCGGATAGGCCGTGTTGCCGACCTTCTGGATCGGCGCGAACCAGACCTTAACCTTGCTCCAGTCGTTGTCGGCGGAGGCATCGACGACCGTGACGTCGCGCTCGACCTGACCCCGGCGACCATCGATGATCGACCAATTGGCATGGGTGATCTTGATGACCCGATCACTGACGATGTCCGTCACCGTCGCGACATGGCCCGAGCGCATCGAGCCGATTGCCTTGAAGACCATCACCGAGCCGATTTGCGGCGTGCTGCCGCGAAGATATTTGCCGACCGCCTGATTCCACCAACTGGCGGCGGCGCCGAAGAGTTGAATGCCGGAGAACATCCGGGCGAAGGGCGCGCACTGGATCGACTGTGCATTGGCTGCAGAGGGCGCGACGGCGACGGACGCAAGCAAAATGGCACCGGCAATCGCGCGCAACATTTTCATCATTCGGTGGTTCCCCAACCTCGCTGAAGCCTGTCTAGGCGGTTCGATGCAGCGCAGAAAACCCCGTTCGGGTTAACCAAAGGTAACTACGCGGCGAGCCGTGGGGGGTGCGCGGCGGGCCGAGCTGCAGTGCGGAAAATGGGCGTCAAGTACTGCCCCGCCTCGTCGATGAGCCCTGCGAATCGACGATCGATGCGGCAGGGACACGCCCCGTCCGTGCGACGCCTATGCCGCGGCCACGCTGTCGAAGCGTATCGGCTTGCCGACCGCCCGGTTCGCCAGCGCCCCTTCCCACATCACGCGATGACCACGGACGATCGTGCCGACCGGCCGTCCGGTCAGCGCCATGCCCGTGAAGGGCGACCAGCCGCATCGCGACGCGAGCCAGTTCTGCTCGACCACCCACCGCGCCTTGAGGTCTACGATGGAGAAGTCGGCGTCATAGCCGAGCGCGATCCTGCCCTTGGTTCGGAGCCCGAAGACGCGCTGCGGGCCCGCCGAGGTCAGCTCGATCAAATGCTGAAGGCTCAATCGGCCCTCGGCGACATGGTTCAGCATCAGCGGCAGCAGCGTTTGCACCCCGGGCATACCACTGGGGCTGGCCGGATAGGCTTGGGCCTTCTCCGCGATCGTGTGCGGCGCATGGTCCGATCCCAGCACATCGGGAACGCCCTGGCGAAGATAATGCCATAGCCCCTCGCGGTGCGCCGCCGAGCGGATCGGGGGGTTCATCTGTGCATAGGTCCCCAGCCTCGGATAGGCATCCTCGCCGGCCAGCGTCAGATGCTGGGGGGTCACCTCGCAGGTGGCGATGTCCTTGTTTTCCGCGATCAGCGCGAGTTCCGCCGGCGTCGTGACGTGGAGGATATGGATCTTGCGCCCCGTTTCCCGCGCGATGCGCAGGATGCGCCGGGTCGCAAGAAGCGCGCTCTCGTCGTCGCGCCAGACCGGGTGGCTCGCCGGATCGCCTTCGACACGTTCGCCCTGCCGCGCGATCATCCGCTGCTCATCCTCGGCGTGGATCGCCACGCGGCGCCTGCCCGAGCGGAGCACTCGGGCGAGATGCTCGTCTTCGGCGACCAGCAGATTGCCGGTCGAGCTGCCCATGAAGATCTTCACTCCGGCGGTGCCGGGCAGCATCTCGAGCTCGGCAAGCGCGTCGGCATTTTCGGTGGTGGCGCCGACATAGAAGGCATGATCGCACCACATTCGGTCGGCGGCACGGGCAAGCTTGTCGTTGACCGCTTCCGCCGAATCGGTGTTGGGCTTGGTATTCGGCATCTCGAACACCGCGGTCACGCCACCGAGCACCGCCGCGCGGCTGCCCGATTCGAGATCTTCCTTCGCCTCCAGGCCCGGCTCGCGGAAATGGACCTGGCTGTCGATCACGCCAGGCAGCACGTCGAGCCCGCGACAGTCGATCACTTCGCCGGCGTCGCCATCCTCGCCAATAGCGGCGATCCGGCCGGCGCGCACGCCGATGCTGGTCCGCACCGGGCCGCCGACGGTCCAGACCGTGCCGTCGCGGAGGATCATGTCATAGGTCGTCGCCATGCTGCTTCCCTTTTTGCCGCCTGCTTCCTACCTTCGCTCCATGGCCGGCACCACCCTCCAAGATCGTGCCCTGATCCGCGTCGGCGGCCCGGGCGTCCGGGATTTCCTCCAGGGGCTCGTAACCAACGACGTATCGGGGGCATTACCGGTCTGGGCAGCGCTGCTTTCGCCGCAGGGCAAGGCCTTGTTCGAGTTCATAGTCTGGCCGGATCCCGATAGCTCGTGCGACGATCTGCTGATCGATTGCGAGGCGGAACAGGCCGATGCGCTGGCAAGGCGGCTGTCGCTCTATCGCCTGCGCAAGCCGATCACCATCGGACGCGACGATAGCCTGGCCGTGCATTGGGCGAAGGAAGCCGGGCGCGGCGTCCCGGACCCTCGCCTCGCCGCGCTCGGCAGCCGCTGGCTCGCGCCGCCCGGCGAAGCCGCCGAGGGCTGGCACGGCCATCGGCGCGCGCTTGGCGTTCCCGAGGGGATGGGCGAAATCGGTTCGGACAAGAATCTCTGGCTCGAATGCAACGCCGATCTTCTGAACGGCGTCAGCTTCACCAAGGGCTGCTATGTCGGCCAGGAGAACACCGCGCGGATGAACTGGCGCAACAAGGTCAATCGGCGGCTGGTGATGCTGCCGGACGGAAGCGTCGAGCGACGCCAGATGGACGGCCTCGATCCGGCGTTGATCCCAGACTGGATGAAAATGGGCCTAGAATCTTGATTCAGCTTGTCGGCGGAAGCGCGATCGATCGAGGCGATCAGCCGATCGAACGGATGGCGACGTGCGCCGGCATGGCCGTTCCGCCGGGGGACGACCAGCGATCCCCCTCCCTCACCCAGCCGGCCTGCGCGTAGACGCCCCGGCAGGGCCCGTTGCGTTCGGTATTGACGAGATCGGCGGTCAGCGGCGCGCCGACATCGGCCTCGATCGCCGCGAGCGCGGCCTGTTCAACCTGCAGACCGAAGACGCGGCAGCTCATCGCGAACTGGCCGATATGGCGGCCGGTCATCACAACGACACCAACCAGGCCATAGGCGGTGTAGCGATCCTGCACCGAGAGGACCCGCCATGCGCCGCCCGCCGCGAAATGCGCGCTGGCATCGCCATGGCTCCAGCGCCGGCCGGTAGTATTGAACTGGTTGGTCTTGTTGAGCAACTCGAGCGCCCGTGCGAAGCGCGGATCCTGGTCGGATTCGATCGTGCGGAGCCCGATGGCCACCTCAAGCCCGGCGAGGAAATCGTCATGGCTCGTAGCCTCGCGGGCCTGCTCCCGCCTGATCTGCGCCTGCATCATGCCCGTCCGCGCGACGGATTCGGCGCTGATCGCCGCGACCTGGGTCTCGGGGCTCCACAGCAGGATGCGCCGCCAGTCGCGATGCGGTGCATCCAGCACGCGGACTGCGGGCAGAGCCGCCTTGACGGCGGCCCGTTCGACGGGATTGTCGTCGATAAAGACCACCGAGTCGGGGAGGACGTTGGCCTCGCGGATCGCCTCCGCCACGGTCTCGCTCTTCGGTCGCCAGTCGATTTTGCGAATCGCGAAATCTTCGATCGAAAGACGATTGCCGAACAGCCGCGACATTATCTCCTCGGCCCGGCGCGCGTCGTTCTTGCTGGTGATCGCAAGCAGGATTCCACGCTGCTTGAGGACCATCAGCGCCTCGGCCACGCCGATCGGCCAGCCTTCGACGATGAACGGATCGAGCGTCTCGGGATCGGCCTCGGCGAGCACGCCGCGCCACAGCGTGTCGTCGAGATCGATGCAGACCATCTTCACGCGATCGGTCGCCCGCAGCGTACGGAGCATCGCGAAGGTCTCGTCCCATAGGATGTCGATGAAGCCATCGACGTCGAAACGGTGAAGCGTGGACAGCGGCGGCGACGGCTCGATGCGGCCGGCATCGCGATCGGCATCGGAGTCGTCGATCAGGCCGCCATGGCCGAACAGCCAGAAGGCGTCGTCCTGCATGAAGCGTCGGCCGAACGCCGCTGCGCATTGCTCGACGTCCAGTATGTACCCGCCAGGATAAGCGTTGGCGAGATCGCTGAGCTGGCGATTGAGCCGCTGGATGAAGAAGATCGGGTTGCGCGGATCGTAGCGCGGCATCAACCGGCCGAGCGCGCCCCGCTGCGGCAACGGATAGTTGAGGAAGAAGGTCGGCCGATCCGGGCTGCCGCCGTCGAGCTGCTCGACCAATCGCCGCATCGTCCGGAAAGCGCGCGCCAGCGCCTGCTCAAAGGCAGCGAGATCGTCGTAGCGCGTCTGCATGACGATCACCTCCGGATAGAGGTAGCGCAGCGGGATCTGGACTAGGCGGAGGTCGCACCGCCTATCGGTGCCGGTGAAAGCGCCGCCATAGTCGAAGGCGGCATGCTCGACGGCGACAGCGGGGCGCTTGCGCGCCAGCACGTCGCTCCAGCGGTCGAACAGGCAGCCGCCGAGCAGCGTCACGCGCTCGATATGATCGGGCGTGACGCTCAGGTCGGACGGTGCGTAGAAGCTCCCCATGGTTCGACCCGGCGCGCCTCTCCTTCTCCCCATATGGGAAGAAGGAGGCCGCGCCTTACGCCGCCAGCTTGCGCAGCACGTAGTGCAGGATGCCGCCGTTCAGGAAATATTCGAGTTCGTTGACGGTATCGATCCGGCAGCGGGTCTCGAAGCTCTCGGTCGAGCCGTCGGCGCGCGTCAGCTTGACGGTGACGGTCTGCCGCGGGCGCAGGCTCGCGACATTCTCGATCGTGAAGGTCTCGGTGCCGTCGAGCTTCAGCGTGTTGCGGTCCACGCCCTCGGCGAACTGCAACGGCAGCACGCCCATGCCGACCAGGTTCGAACGGTGGATGCGTTCGAAGCTTTCGGTGATCACCGCGCGCACGCCGAGCAGGTTGGTGCCCTTCGCCGCCCAGTCACGCGACGAGCCGGTGCCATATTCCTTGCCGGCGATGACCACGAGCGGGGTGCCCTCGGCCTTGTACTTCTCGGCGGCGTCATAGATGGCCATCACCTCGCCCGAGGGGATGTGCTTGGTCAGGCCGCCCTCGATGCCGGGGATCATCTGGTTCTTGATGCGGATATTGGCGAAGGTACCGCGCATCATCACCTCATGATGACCGCGACGCGCGCCATAGCTGTTGAAGTCGGCCTTGCTGACCTGATGCTCGGTCAGGAAACGGCCGGCCGGGCTGTCGGCCTTGATCGATCCGGCCGGGCTGATGTGGTCGGTCGTGATCGAGTCAGCGAAGATCGCCAGCGGCCGCGCCTCGATGATGTCCTGGACCGGCGCCGGGGTCATCGACATGCCCTCGAAATAGGGCGGGTTCGCGACATAGGTCGAGCCGGCACGCCATGTATAGGTGTCCGAACCCTCGACGTCGATCGCCTGCCAATTCTTGTCGCCGAGGAAGACATTGGCGTAGCGGCTGGCGAACATCTCCGAATCGATCGCCGCGGCGACGGTGTTGGCGACCTCGGCGGTCGTCGGCCAGATGTCCTTCAGATAGACCGGCTTGCCCTCGGTCGACTCGCCGATCGGCTCGACCGTTATGTCCCTGGCGGTGGTGCCGAACAGCGAATAGGCGACGACCAGCGGCGGCGACGCCAGATAATTGGCGCGCACGTCGGGCGAGACGCGGCC
>Ga0070668_100000017_pt1 | contig 100828 bp, 92 predicted proteins | sample KBSS43metaG_FD_64661 | JGI IMG/M metagenome (GOLD analysis project Ga0070668, IMG submission 64661) | Switchgrass rhizosphere microbial communities from Kellogg Biological Station, Michigan, USA - KBS S4-3 metaG | ecosystem: Host-associated > Plants > Roots > Rhizosphere > Soil ...
GGTTGCCAATTCAATCTAATTTTTGATCTTTAGTCCGGATAGTACTTGTTTCAAGACCAGAACCTGTCTTCTGAAATATTGACGATATATGGGCAACAGCATCTTTGTTTATGTACAGCAGCTTGAGATGCTGGCTTTTTTTTCCGGTTATCCGCTTATGTACTATGTCGTGCGTTACCTGTTCCTGCACACGTCTCTGAAAAACCTAAGAGGAGCCGCCACACTTTCCATTTTGCCTCTTGCTTATGCGCTTATAGGAACATTATACCTGAGTCTCCAGTTCATGAATTTATATCCTGATTATACCATGGCAAATATCAGAAACCGGATACAACAGCCTTATTTGGTTATCTGGGCGTTAATGTCCATCCTGTTCTGGATTCCCGCGATGGCCAGGAGGCAACTGTTGAGTGTTTATCACAGCCTTATATTTTTCTTCATTATAGTAAAGGACCTGTTTTTTCAGATTACCGGCTTTTCTACCGACAGGAACATTCTGAGTAATGACATGAAAGTTTATTCGGCAAGTATTGTACTTAATTTTGCTGCTTTCATATTCCTCGTCCTGTTGTCCTTCCTTCCCCCATTCAGAAAAAAAAATTTTAGATCCTGATCCTGTGACCCGGGTGGCAGAATCGGCTTCGGACGAAGGATTTGGGTAATCGTAAAAACGATATGGAAACATAGTGAAGCATAGAGATCTTTTCAAAAGAAATTTTCGGTAGATTTGTTTACCTGCGCTATAAAACTACCTGTCTACAGTCGAACCCGAACTCCTGTGCTGTAAAATTGTATATTCGGTAAAGAATATTGTTTTCCTGCTTTTGTTCCATTTAATCACCAAAATTTCTCTTATGAAACTGCTTAATGAAAAAATACTATTAAGCCTGTTGGTTTTAATCAGTATTGGCGGCTATGTAACCAGTTGTACGCATGAAAACGTAGTGCCTCCGCCACCCGCCACAAATACACCGGATATTACCCGGGGGAACGGGGTTTTTCTTCCCGGTAACATGACGGCCGGAGATACAAGCCAGTGGAAATTCGATCAGGCACACAGCAGCGTGTTATGGTCGGCTAACTATGTCGGAGCACCCGGTTTGCTGACGGGAAGATTTGACGAATTTGGGGTCAGCAGCATTTCAGACGCACAAAAAAAGCAATACGCGACAACAGGGCAACCCCTCAAAGATTCTTCCTGGGCTTTTTATGAAAACGATCCTGCAAAAACTTATTTCTACGGGTACGTACAAATGAATACCTCTAATACCGGACAACCTGGAAGGGACGGCGGATGTTACCTGGGCTATGTCGGAGCGCCAAAGATTATTCCCAGTACGCAAAACCTGATCGATTCGAACATTGCCGTCATCAAGACAACAAAAGTAGAGTTTGACCCCAACAGCGCCGGTTATATTCTGACGATGACGATGACCTGGAAAGGTCTGCTTTCTGCTCCTCATGACACCACGGTTAACGGCACACTCACCTATAATAAGAGAACAACCATCAATGCGGGGACGGCCAGCGCATATGATGTATTTGGACTGCAACTGAAATTCAGCTTTAACTGCAGATCTTTTGGCATGACCACTGCGGAAGTAGGAGATGTCATCAGCATCGAGAGTAACATCAATTTCAACAACAAATGATCACTCATAAAAATTATTATAATGAAACGATTAATAATATATGGGGGGTTGTTGCTGTTCATGGGCATGGGAATAGCCAGTTGCTACCAGGATGTGATCCTTCCTCCGGCCAGTCAAACGCTTCCGCCGCAATTTGTCAGCTATGGTGGCGAGCTCCAGCCATTATGGACTTCTAATTGTGCTTTATCAGGCTGTCATGTGGCCGGGGCACAGAAGCCCTATCTGACAGAAGATATTTCCTATGATCAGTTGATCGGCGGAGGTTATGTTAATACGGTTGTACCGGAAGACAGCAAGCTGTATATCGCCATCAACGGAATCATGCTGCCCCATATTCCAAATGCTTCCGACAGGCAAAAAGTATATGACTGGATAAGAAACGGTGCACCGAACAATTAACTGACCCTTAAAATGAATCAAATGAAAAATTTTATAGATAAAGCAAAAAGACCGCTGATCTATGGCGTTTCTCTTTTGGCCGCACTGTTTATGTCGGCAAACACCGGATATGCACAGGACAGCACGGCGTCAGGTGTCCATCACGACAGCGCGGCTGCAGCTGCCGCACCGGAGCCGCCTCCTAAACCCAGGCCGGTAAAAAATACATTTGGGTCAAGTCAGATCATAGATCAGCAATCAGTGATGGTTTCCGTTAAGGGAACTTTTGAAGCAGATATCCAGCACAGGTTTGGATCTGTTCAGGGTGGCTACCAGGATTTGTGGGGGATATACGGAATCGCCAACATTCGCTTCGGGTTTCTCTATGTACCAATTGAAAACCTGGAAATAGGATTCGGTCTGGCCAAGGTTGGCATGCTCTGGGATGGAAGCGCTAAATATGCCATTTTCAAGCAAACAAAGGATAAGTTCCCTGTGAGCCTGACCTACTACGGCAATATCGCCGTTAAAACTGTAGAGAATCCGGATAATGTTCTGTTTACATACAATTCGGAGCGCTGGTCTTTTTACAACGAACTGTTAATCGCCAGAAAAATAAATGAAAAACTATCCGTACAGGTAGGCTTCAGTGTGTCGCATCAGAATTCCGTTCCGGGGTATTATATAAAATCTGATACTTCTACTGTTGTTTTTAAGGAGGAGAAATTTAATATGTGGGCAATGAGTTTTTGCATGAGGTATAAACTGACGGAAGGAACCTCTTTTATTTTTGACTACAATCAGCCCCTGACAGCATTTCCGCTGAATAATCCACACCCGAATTTTGCTTTTGGTTTTGAATTTAATACCAGCGGTCACGCCTTCCAGTTGTTTGCGGGTAACTATACCCTGCTGAATCCACAGCAGAACAGCCTGTATAATGCCAACAACCCGTTTGGATATACTGAGAACGGAACGAAAGTGCCCGGTGGCCAGTTCCAGATTGGCTTTAACATCACCAGGCTGTGGAACTTCTGACGCGGGTGGTTATATTAATGGCAATGACTTTCCTGACCGGTTCCTGCTCGCAGGCGCCGGAGAAAGACCAGGAAAAGAAAAAAGAGGGTTCAACACCCCGGAATATTAAAAAGCCGCCTTCCAGTTTTAATGATACGGTCATTGTTGACCGGGCGTCGGCTGTTTTTTATAACCCTGATTCCCTTCAGAAAGAGAAAATAAAGGCAGTGAATGAAGAAAGGGTGTATGCGACGATAACCCACGACTGCTTTTACATGATGCAAAATGCGAGGGATGTGATAAGAAAGCACTGGCCACAGATCCGTATCGTTGAGGTGATTAAGGCACGATACCTGCTTTTCGTAAAAAAAGATAAGAGCAAAACGGTTATAGATCTGAATAATAAAAATGATATCTGCGGCCTGTTTCTTTTTGATCCGAAAAAGGATCCGGTCCCTGTTGACATGCCGAATGTCGATACGATCCTGGGATTTTATTTTGAACATTAACAAATAAGGGCAAATGTATATACCAGCCATTATTCAGTATCCCGTGATTTCAAATGAGTGGACCTGATACTATCCATAATAAACAAATGTTTTGAGAAACCAGACCCTAAGCGCCGATTTAGGATTTTTTGAATAACTTAGGGAAGAATTGAATTAATTACATCACCAAAGACTTAACTATGAAACTTCTTCTTTTTAGTCTGATCACTGGACTTTTCATTCTTATTGCAGGATTCAAAATAAATCAGGAACCCAAACCCTGGCCTGTTCCGGATGCAGCCGCTAAAAAGGCCAATCCGGTTAAGTCTTCAGCAGAATCTATTTCTTCAGGAAAGGCCTTATGGAATCAGCATTGTGCATCCTGTCATGGGAAAACAGGAAAGGGAGACGGATCCAAAGCGGCCCAGTTAAAAACGCAACCAAATGATTTAGCGGCCGCTTCATTTCAATCCCTTTCTGACGGGAACATGTATTACAAGGTTGCAGAAGGAAGGGGAGATATGCCGGGTTTCAAGAAAAAGCTTCCTGATCCTACTGAGATCTGGGACCTGGTAAACTACATGAGGACCTTCAAAAAATAGATCGTCGGCGAATATTTTAATCAACTATATGAATGATGCAGAAACCGTCCGGCCTGAGGTAAAAGTCAGGAGAAAATTACTGGCAGGGGCAGGGCTCGGACTGCTATCCCTTTTGTCTATATTCAAATCAGGGCTGTTTTCAAAAAAGAATGCTGTCGTTTCATGCCCTCCTCCTGCTGAGAAAAAGGAAACCATGAAAGTCCTGTCGCAGGACGGGAAGCTTGTAGAAGTGGATGTCTCTAAAATCGTACGATCACAGGGAAAGATCTCGGATAAGGAATTGCAGAACTGGGTGAAAAAGGCATAAATTTTAATTTTTTAAGATGAATTCTAACGACACTTCCAGGAGAGATTTCCTGGTGACCGGTTTACTCGCGGGAGCGACTCTCAGCGGATGTTCAGATAAGCCGAATCCTTTTGAGGATAAGGTTACTGCCATGATAAAGCCTTCCGGGAAGATGGTGAAGTTGCTGTCCGTGGACGGTGAGGTTATTGAAGTGGACGAGGCATACCTGAAACCCGTTGAAGATCTCCCGCCCGTTTCCAATATGGAAGCCCGCAAGGGTATACCCGGTAAGAAATTCGTGATGGTCATTGACCTTTCCAGGTGCAAAAGTGTAAAAGCCTGCCAGGTTGCCTGCAACCACGCCCATGAACTCAACCCGGGTGACAACTGGATAAAGATATATCCAATGCAGGATTCGGATCATACGGCGCCTTATTGGGAACCTTCAACCTGTATGCATTGCGATGAACCGCCCTGTGTGAAGGTCTGTCCCGTGGATGCCACTTTTAAACGCGAAGACGGCATAGTGCTTATTGATAGTGACCGCTGCATCGGATGCCGGTTTTGCATGGCTGCCTGTCCCTATTCCACCAGGGTATTTAACTGGGGAGAGCCGGACATTCCCAAGGAAGTAAAAGAAAAACCATATTCATGCGAAACCAGCATGCCCCAGAAAAAGGGAACCGTTGGAAAATGTGATTTCTGTGCCGATATGACGCGGAAGGGTGAGCTGCCGCATTGTGTTTCAGCCTGCCCCAACGGAGTTTTCTTTTTCGGAGATATGATCGAAGACACCGTAACCAATGGTGCGGAAACATTCCGTTTCAGCGATCTTATCAGGGACAAAGCGGGGTATCGGTTGATGGAGGATCTCGGAACCAAACCCAGTGTCTATTACCTGCCGCCCGTGAACAGGAATTTTCCTTTTGAAGACGTCGAGGACTCTGTCGGGACCCACAAAGAGAAAGTATAATCATTCACAGTGGAGATATCAGCCAGGCAAAAAATAATTGACGATCTGCTGCCAAAAAAATTTGGAGCGAAGGGAAGGATCTGGGCCCTTACTCTTGTGATTGTCTGTTTGATTGGTATGTATGCATACTACCGGCAACTGTCGAAAGGGTTGATCGTTACAGACATGCGGGATTATGCCTCCTGGGGAATATATATATCCAATTTTGTTTTCTTTGTGGCCATCAGCCTGGTGGGATCATTGATTACCGCCGTACTCAGGATTGTTCATGTCAACTGGAGCACACCGCTGACCAGGATCGCTGAGATCATCGCTGTTTCCGCCATCACTTTTGCCTCCCTTATTATTATCGTTGATATGGGTCGTCCCGAACGGTTTTATAATCTCTTTATTCACGGGCGCCTTCAATCACCGATCCTTTGGGACGTAATCGTGATTACAACCTATTTTTTTATCAGTCTTTTGCTCTTATACCTTCCGCTTTTACCTGATTTTGAAATCATGCTGAAAGCAAAGGCCGGAGGCGGGAAATTTCTCAGGGGCATTTATTCGTTTTTAGGATCGTTCTGGAAAAATACACCACAGCAGATAAAAATCAGCGAAAAATCCGTGCGGATTCTGTGTATAACGATTATACCCGTCGCTTTTGCCATTCATACCGTCACCTCCTGGCTGTTTGCCACCACCTACCGGCCGGGCTGGGACAGTACGAATTTTGGCGCCTATTTTATTTCAGGCGCTTTCCTTGTCGGATCCGGGGCAGTTCTGGTTGCCATGTTTATTTTCCGGTACATGTATGACCTGGAGAAATATATCACACAGGAGCATTTTGACAAGATGGGTAAGATCGTGGTTATGCTTGCCCTGGTATATCTGTATTTTAATCTCAATGAATTCCTGGTTCCGGCATTTAAAATGAAAAAGACTGATGCCGACCATTTACTTGGACTGTTCAGGGGTGAATATTCAAGGGTTTTCTGGTTTGCCTTAACAACCTCCATGTTTTTGCCAATCCTGATCCTTGTTTTCCGGAAAGGAAGAAAGCCGGTCCCCGCATTTATCGCGGGTGTACTTGTGGTGGTGGGTTCCTGGTTTAAAAGATATGTTATAGTAACGCCCACCTTATTGCATCCTTTTTTACCGATGTATGACGTGCCTGATTCATATAAACATTATTTCCCGAGCTGGGAGGAATGGGCCATAGCAATGGGTTCCCTCGCCGGCATGCTGCTTATTATTACACTGTTCGCCAGAATTTTTCCCATTATTCCAATCCAGGAAACAATCTCGGAAATTGAAGAGCATGAAAAAGTATAAATATTATACACTCACCGGTTTAATTGCTCTTCAGATCACGGGTGCCTGTTTTGCCCAGACTGAAAAGAAAGAGCTGATCCTTGGACTGAGTTATATCAACGATAATAACCAGGTTCAGTATTTAAAGGCAAATACAAAAGCGAAAGTCGAAGGAAAATTCCGGCAGATCAGTGGGATTCCGGTAAGTTTTTATATTGGCTCAGCAGTTCCGGCAAATTTGTTGGGTAAAGCGGTAACGGACGAGCACGGCCTGGCTGCATTGCCAATTCCGGCAAGTGCAAGAGACGAATGGAATAAGTCCTCTTCACACAGCTTTCTGGTGGTTTCTGATTCTTCCGTGTCGTACAGCGCAGCCACTACGAGCATCGACCTCACAAAGGCCAGGATAAGGCTGGATACAGCGGCAGACAAAAAAATAACCGCCGTATTGGTGGAACAGAAAGGTGCAGATTGGACGCCGGTGAAAGGAGTCGATATGAAAATTGCCGTTAAGCGACTCGGAGGAGATTTGGACGTGAGTGAAACCCCTACTTATACAACAGATTCACTTGGAGAAGCTCATGCGGATTTTAAACTCCTGAATCTTCCCGGTGATGCAACCGGCAACCTGGTAATTGTCGCCAAAGTGGAAGACAATGACCTGTTTGGAAATTTATCAACAGAGCGAACAGTACCCTGGGGAACCTCCTCCGGCTTTATCTCAGACTATGACAATCGATCTTTGTTTGCAAGGGCCAGTCGCGCTCCGCTTTGGCTGCTTTGGATGGCGACCAGCATAACTATTTCGGTATGGATTGTGATATTCTACCTGTTTGTACAAATCTGGAAAATAAAAAAACTGGGCGCGTAGCTGTTAATGATGTACAGATTCCAGGTGAATTAGGTACATGGCAGCAATCACCGTGGCGATGCTGACAATGATGAGGATACGGGTACCTTTTTCAACTACTACAACATGTTTTGTCAGTCTGGCCTGCAGGAGACGCGTTATTCTTTCCCTGTTTTTCTCCTGCTGCAAAGCCCTTCTTCTTAGCCGGCCATATTCACTAATTCCATAGTGCGATCCTTCTTCTTCATTTTCGGACCGGCTGATTTTAGATATCCAGGCAGAGTTTGCATTGATGATCCTTGTGAGAGCCAGGTTGTATTCAAAGTCATTTTCCTGGAACAGCTGATCAAAATCCCGATCCGTGATCTTCCCGTTTTCCGCAATCTTATCGAGGATGATTAATTCTATTTCTTTAGCGAGTTCCATGTTTCCCAATAATCTTATCCGATAGCTGGCATACACTCCGGGATATCAGATTTCAGGATACGAATACATGGGCGGCCTTCAGAAGGGATATTGGTTTAAAGCATTCGCGCGATAGCGGATGTTCAGGGATAATTAAATTAAGAAATTGTCACGGTATCTGCAATGAAAGGGTATATTTTCTATCGGAGATCGTGCTTTTACGATCGGTTCTGTACTTAGCATTCATCAAGTTTGTGTTGTAGTTTTTGGGTCTGCTTTATTGCCATTCACCTTTAATTCAGAATCAAAATGGACAATAATACAAACCTGGAGCTGGAGATACTGATCACGCTCAGTCAAAACAGGAAAATTGCTTCCAGTGAATTCAGCCAACTTTTTGAAGACCAATGGAACCGGTATGATGCTAAGTTTCGGGAGCTGTCACCCTGCGGATTGTTTGAGGAAGTGATCAGCTCGGGTGTGAAAGTTTATTCACTCACAGATAAAGGAAAAATCAGAATAACCGATCTGATCGATCAACGGGAATCCCAACTGCTGCGCCTGGCACCGGAAAAAAAGAAAAAGACGCCTGCATTCCGGAGGCGGAAATTCATACTGGACATGCGCAATTCCGTCAATCAGTTCCGGATGCGCCTGCAAAAAGCGACTGCCGGCAGTCAGATAGAAGTCAGCCGGTAATCATATTTCATAATAGAAGGCAGATGACCATTTCTAAAAAGCTTATATTCATTGTTCTTTTTCAAAACAATGATTATTTCTTTTTAAATCATGCCATATGAAATACAGGTTCTGGCTCCCCGTTGCCCTGTTGCTTCTTTTTGCTTTCCGCAATTCAAAACCTGGTTCACCGGATTGGGTATCTCTTTTCGACGGACAGTCACTGACGGGATGGAAAGTAGGTGAAAATGCGGGCACGTTCTCTGTGAAAGACGGTCAGATTGTTGTGCATGGTCCGACGGCTCACCTGTTTTACGTTGGTGACTATAAAAATCACGACTTTAAAAATTTTGAACTTAAAGTAGATGTAATGACTTATCCCGGCGCGAATTCGGGCATTTATTTTCATACCCAATACCAGGAAAGCAGCTGGCCAAAGACAGGATTCGAAGTGCAGGTAAACAATTCACATACCGACTGGAAACGTACGGGCAGCCTTTACGATGTGATTAATATTAAAGAGGTATATGTGAAAGACATGGAATGGTTCACGGAATATATTAAAGTGGAAGGTAAACACGTAACCGTAAAAATCAACGACAAAACAGTGGTGGAATACACGGAGCCCGATGATCTGAAGCCATCGGCCGGACAGTCAGCCCATATTCTCTCCAGTGGTACTTTCGCTCTACAGGGGCATGATCCGAATAGTGAAGTTCATTTCAAAAATATCATGGTGAAAGTCCCGGATTAATCTGCCATGAGATAACCCGGGGACTACCATGAAAGAAGTACGGACTAAATTTAAAAAAAATAACTGCTCTGTATTTCAGAGAGGTTTATAAGTGAATTTTTGTCCCCCGACAGAAGCTTCTGCCATAAGGCCTCCAAGACTTTCAGTAAAGACGGCGACTCCGTCAGTATACTTGGCGTTCTTAGATGCTCCTGACTTGACAGCAACTGCTGATATCTGGGCGCTGAATTCCGTTTTATTTTCTTTAAAATGGTCCAACGCTTCTTTATTCTCAAAGAAAATAATTTCCCTGTAGGATTCGCCACCTACTTGTGCACCTACAGTTACCTGAGCAAGTTTTGCGGTACCGATGGCTTTGCCTTTTTCATATGTAACTCCATTTCCTCCCGATCCGCCTATAATAAAGGCTCCCTTACCGATTTTTGGAAAGACGGTATATCCATAAGAACTTGTAAAAAGAGAACTCATAGATGGATCTTTTTTCTTAAATCCGGCAATGGCTTCTTTGCTTTCAGATATTATTTCTTTTTTTTCGTCGTCAGTTTGAGCTCTCATGGAATGAGGCAGGATAAAGATGGTCAATGCTGATAATGCCATTCTGATCATGGTATTTTTTTTCATAACTGTAGTTTATAATGGTTTAAAGATGACTGATTGCCTGAATAACGTATATCTCTATCCTAAAGAACCATAGCAATTTCCGTTCCTGTATCGTGCCATCTGGGTCAGACCTGGAATTCACTCGAAGGAATACCACCCGGTTATAGTTCTGGCTCAAATAGTTAGGAACCGAAAAGCTACCGGAAAGAAATTTATCTTCGCCTGAAGACCCTCAGAAACAAAGAAATCAATCGCCGCCATCATGAAAAAGACCTTACTGATCTTATTGTTTTTTGCGCTTTGCAAGGCCGTTCCGGCACAACAAACCGGCACAGATCCGGGTATGCACCTGAACAGAGATGAATATCTTGAAAACCAGGGCGTCAATGTTATGCTGGCCCATGATTTTTATCCGGAGGGTCACCAGGGCGGTGTGGGTGTAATTCAAAACGGAAACAGGGTAGCGACAAACGGGGATATCCGGCTCGAACCGACACCGGGACAGTGGGCAGCCATTCCAAAAGTCAGTAAGAGGGTTATCGATTCCAATACACAGGAGATCAGTGTGCGCATGGAATATCCGGATTCTTCCATCAACAGAAAGGGATTCAACCCCATCATTTATCCCGACCTCCATTTTAAATACAGGATCCGCATAAAACCGGAAGGCGAATCATTCCGGATCATCGTGGACCTCGACAGTCCCCTGCCTGATGAATGGATCGGCAAAGTGGGCTTCAATTTTGAATTGTACCCGGGCATTTTATTTGGAAAATCCTATTATATGGATCAGGAGTCCGGCGTTTTTCCACGTCAGTCAAATGATCAGATCCGGAAAGATGAGGAGGGAAATTTTCAGACGGAACCCATGGCCCGTGGTCATGCGCTGACCATCGCACCGGAGTCAGATATGCAGCGGATGACCATTGTAAATGAAAATGGAAATGAACTCCTGCTGCTCGACGGACGCAGCCTTCACAACAACGGCTGGTTCGTAGTTCGTTCCCTGATAGAAAAAGGAGCGACCCGGGGGGCTGTTTCCTGGCTCGTCACACCGCATGCCGTCAAAGGCTGGAAATCATCGCCGGTAGTACAGGTATCCCAGGTAGGATATCATCCCCTGCAACAGAAGATAGCCGTCATCGAACTGGACAAACACGACAGCGACAGACACGAAGTCAGTCTGGTTCGCATTGACGCGCGTGGTGAATATAAAACCGTGCTGCAGGCCAGGGCATCTGACTGGGGAAATTTTCTACGTTATCATTATCTGCAGTTTGATTTTTCTGCGGTGAAGGATCAGGGCATGTACATAGTGAAATATGGAAACTACCGGTCAGCTATTTTTCAAATCAGCAAAGACATTTATAAGAAAGAAGTCTGGCAGCCCACGCTTGAATATTTTCTGCCCGTGCAGATGTGCCATATGCGGGTCAATGAAAAATACCGCGTATGGCATGGGATCTGTCATATGGATGACGCGAGGATGGCTCCCATCGATTCCAATCATTTTGACGGCTATATTCAGCGTCACAGCACACTTACTTCCTTTCATTCAGGGGAAATTGTTCCGGGTCTCAACCAGGGTGCGTGGCATGATGCGGGCGATTTTGACCTACGGGTGGAATCCCAGGCAGAAACCGTAACGGGTCTCACACTTGCCTATGAACAGTTTAAAGTTGACTATGACAATACCTCGGTAAATCAGCAAACCCGTATCGTGGAAATCCAGGAGCCGGATGGCAAGCCCGACATGCTGGAGCAAATCGAACACGGGCTGCTTTCCATTGTGGGAGGATACCGGTCCATGGGAAGATTTTACCGCGGCATCATCGAACCAACTCTCCGGCAGTATACGATTCTCGGGGATCCGGCAAATATCACAGATGGTAAAACGGGCAATGCAGACGACCGCTGGGTTTTTACAGAAGAGAACCCCGGCAGGTCTCTCCATGCAGCCGCTGCACTGGCTGCGGCGTCGCGCGTGATGAAAGGATACAATGATACCCTCGCAGCGCAGTGTTTGCAAATAGCGGAAGCTGTCTGGAAAGACACGCAGGAAAAAAATCCGATGGAGAGGGTGGGGCTGGCTACGCAATTGCTGCAGACAACCGGTAATAAAATCTATGCCGCTTTCCTGACGGCAAATGTTGCTCCTATAACGGCAAATATTGCGCAGACTGCCTGGATGGTCGGTCCCGTTCTTCCGCTTGTCCATGATGCATCCTTCAAGAGCCGCGTTACCGATTCCGTAAGAACATACTATGGCCGCATTAGGGAAGAGGGATTGAAGACGCCCTATGGCGTTCCTTACAGGCCAAATATCTGGGGTGCAGGATGGGATATCCAGCGGTTCGGATATCGTCAGTATTTTTTACATACCGTCTTCCCCGACATTTTTCCGGAAAACTATATGCTGAGCTCATTGAATTTTGTTCTTGGTTGTCACCCCGGCGATAATACTGCGTCCTTTGTTTCAGGCGTCGGCACAAATTCCATGACCACAGCGTACGGATTCAACCGCGCCGACTGGTCCTATATTCCGGGAGGCATCACTTCGGGTACGGCCCTTATACGGCCTGATTTTCCGGAGCTGCTCAACTGGCCCTATCTATGGCAGCAGGGTGAATATGTGCTGGGCGGCGGAACAACGGATTATCTGTTCCTTGTACTGGCGGCAGATCATTTACTGAACAAAAAATAATGTTGGAATTAAAAAATCAAATCGATCGATGGATATGCCTTGTAGCTGTCTGTCTTGCTGTCTGCAAATCCACCACTGCACAACAGGCCAGCCTGCCCCTGTTGGTCTACCAGCCTACAGATTCGAGTATTTCTGTTACTGTGGTTAAGGCAAGACCACTGGATCATCTGTCTGTTGTCGGCGCTTCAGGAAGAACCATTGAGGTGGCTGATGGAAATGGAAATATCTACCTGACATCCCGGGTGCGGCCCGTAGTGGATTTCATTGTGGCCGGCATGCCGGGAAGGCACGTCGTATTTATCATAGATGTTGCAGGCAGGAGGAAAGCGCAGTTCAGTTTTCAGGTTGAACCCCAAACCCGAATCGATGATGGGGGCTATTACCGCGATATGTTTGAGATGTTTAAAAAGGGCATGGAGATGGAACAGGACTTCAGCATTTCCTGGAATGGGAAGCGCTATCGCTATTTTGAACCCTGGGTGCTGGATCATTGTGAAAACATGGTGGGAATGAAATATTTTAAACCCTATGGTGCGGAGTTCGTGGACCTGATGCGGCAGACCCAGCGCAGCGATGGTATGATCTACAGTTATGTGCACGTGGAATCCAATGCGGATTATTTTTTTACGAGGGATAAGTTTTCCGGATATACAAAAAAGATCGGTGACAGAGTATTCACCCGGCAACCCGTGGAGAATCATCCGGAATACCTGTTTGTGAATACGATCTATCAATGCTGGCAGGCAGATGGCAATGATGCCTGGATGGAAAAGAATCTGGCTTCCGCTGCACTGGCGATGGATTATGCCCTGCACGACTCCGCCCGGTGGAGCAGTCGTTTTGGACTTTTAAAACGGGTTTATACAATTGACTCCTGGGATTTTGCCGTAGAGGATGAATACATGCCTGATCTCGGTCTCACGAATACCATGATCATTGATCCTGCGAAATCCAAATTCGGAATCTTCTTTGGTGATAACACCGGTTATATTTCCTCCTGCTATGAACTGGCCGAGATGCTTGAACATGCGGGAAAATCGAAGGAAGCAGTCCTTTACCGGTCACGTGGCGACATCATCAGGGAAAGACTGAACAGGTTGTCCTGGAACGGAAAATATTTTACCCATTTTATTGACGAAGATTCAACCGTTGTTCGTCATCTCGGTGTAGACGAGAAAACCCAGATCGCCCAGGGCAATGCCTATTCTCTTAACAGGGATATCGATACCGGACAAAGCAGGGCGATCATCGAAACCTATCTGGATCTGAAGCAACATCTTCCGGTCGGTTCCCCGGGAGAATGGTATGCCATTTATCCGCCCTTTCCGAAGGGATTCAGCAGGCATGATACAGTCTGGCAGTATATGAATGGCGGGGTGGGAGGACATGTTGCCGGCGAACTGGCGAGGGGTGCATATGCGAACGGCTATGAAAAGTATGGTACGGACATACTGAATCGTTTGTTTGAGCTGGGGAAAAAATATGATGGTAAAATTTATTTCTCTTATACGGGTTCTATTCCACCGCCGCCTGCATCACCGGTATACAGGCCCTTAAATATAACTGCCTATGCCAATATGGACAGTCGCGTAACCGACAGCAACGTATCCATCTCCTGGATGAATTCGAAAAGGAAGGGAGATGATTTTCGTGAGCTGCCGGCGGGCGAGCAGACTTTTAACGGAATTCGTTTTAATGTGATCGATCCAAGTCTCAACAACAGCAAGGCCGTCGTTGCCGTTTCCAAGTCAGCCGGTCTGCCTTCAAGAATGGAAATTCCGGTCAACAATACAGCCGCCTGTATTTACCTGCTCCATACGTCAAGCAAGCCGCCTTCAGAGAATGTGGCCGGAACCGTTATTTTCCAGTATAGTGACGGCAGCAGTAAGACCAACTACCTGATCCAGGGGAAACAACTCACTTACTGGTGGTTTTCCAGTCTGAAAACGGACTATTCCGGTATCGCCTGGTATGGAAAAAATAAAGTAAGCGAGGGGATCGGGCTGAGCTGGTGCGCTATCAACAACCCCGATCCGGATAAAAAAATTGCAAAACTGATTTTTGAAGCGCCGGAAGGAAACGGTATATATACCGTATTTGCCATAACCCTTGCGAATCGCGAACATTTTGTTCCGGTGAATCCGGTTTCCTTTGGCGGTCCTGATAACTGGGCTGCCGCTACGGCCATGGCGGCCATCGTAGAAGGACTGGCCGGCGCGAAAAATACGCCGGGGACGAGGGCTTTTTCAGAACCGCTTCTTTCGCCCAGATGGGCTACCACTAAAACGGATTCTGTATCTGTAATGATTTCCTATGCTTCGTCGGGCGGGTACCTTGCGTATCAGTTCATTCATGACAAGGCGAAAAAGGAAATCCGTATCCTGGCCACCGGCAGCGGAAAAAAAATAAATACGCACATCTTATTGCCTGATGAAGCTGCAAACATCAAATCCGTTTTACTCAACGGAAAGCCGGCGCCATTTCTTAATGTAAAAAAGGGAAGCTCCCGCTATGTTGACCTCAGCATACCAGGTCTGGCCTCGCAAAGGGTAAGAATCAGCTACTAAAAGACGATAAAAATGCAAGTGACAGAAAAGGGTGCGCGACAGGTTATCTTTTGGCTATACCGGAAGACATCGCGACGGTAAATTCCATCGTATTGTTTTCTGTTATAGCAACAGGATTTTTTAACTTAAATACACCCATGCCTCTGACGCGTACGGATTTTATTTGCAGGTTTCCGTAGTGTACGGCGATCAAAAGCTTATTACCTGTTAGTTCATAACTGCCCCAGCTGTATCCGTTCGACCAGAAATATTTTCCCGGACGCTGACCAACGGCGAAGTCTTTTTCAACAGCCGAATAGTTGAACCCACTCCAGGCGATCAGGGCGGACCACGCTGCCATGGCCCGGGCGTAGTGATTGCCGCATTCTTCTTCATTAAACGGGTTTCGTTTATAACCGTCATAACGGTTACGGACATCCGTAACAATTTTCAGGGCATCATCTGTCATCCCTTCGTAAATCATTCCGGTGGCAGCCGTATACTCCAGCCCCGTCCAGGCTTCAAATCCATAGGAAAGGGGAACCGCAGGCCGTTTTGAAGGGTCGGGGTAGGAAGTCAGTTTAAGCCCGGATTCGTCGCCCAGCGCATAGGAGCGCATATTGTTGAATTCGTCGCCAAACCTGGATACATGATTAAACTTCCATATGCTTTCCAGGGTTTTTTTAATATGGTTGGAATCGGCCAGATAGCCCAGTCCGCAGATCCATGCCATATTTTGTCCCACAAGCTGGTCGACCAGGCAGCCCTCACCGATCTGAAAGTCCGGGTTCGCGGGATTCCTGGCGCCCATATCCGATATCAGTCCGCTGGCGATGTTCTTCCTGTCGGTAATGGGTCGAATCTGCTGAACATAGAACTGGCCGTTGAACAAATGTGCATCTGTCCACCGGCTGCCCTTCTCAAATAACAGGGAACAGGTTTGCTGAAAGGTTTTATCGCCTAGGTATCCGGCCATCCCGGAAGCCGCTTTCAGGGCGCCCAGGTACCAGAATTCTATTTCCGGGTTTGGACCATAGTATTCTATGTCCATCGTATTGTGCTGGCAGCCTTCCATCACACCGTCGGCGTCGGCGTCCCATCCGCCCTTTATCCATGCAAAGGACAATGCTTTTTTAACACCCGGCCAGGTTGCCCTGAGAAATTCATCGTCGCCTGACAATTGCCATTCGCGATATACTTTGAGGATGGTTCCCATCTGTCCGTCCGCCGCGGCGAGTTTCCAGTTTTCATTTTTGTTGAAAGGCAGGGAGACCCTGAAACTCATGAGGCCCGAGCTGTCGTTGAGGCCGTGCCGGTATTCCACTTCCCGCATTTTCATGGCGAGGCTGCCGAAAAGGAACGGAGTGGTGTGCTCATAATTCCAGACATGCGTGCAGTTGCCATAACAGGAACCTGTGGCGGCAAAAACACCCTCCCATCCGAAAAAATATCCATCGCGGTTTCTGAAAGCAGTCTGTGAGCGAAGAGTGCTGCTGTTGAAAAGGGCGGCTTCTTTCAAAATAGAAGGATAGTCGCTGGATACAATAAGATTCACAAAATCCAGGGTCTTTGCTTCCAGTGCAGGTATTTGAGGAACCGTTTTTTCTGCCACATCCCAGGCATCGGAATATAAAGTAGAATAATAATTGCCGATAGTTACCTTATCATCCCAGTCCTTCCGGTTAGGAAAATCCCAGGAAAGATAAAAATCGATTTCCTTCGTTTCATTCGGAGCCAGTGAAAGCCTGACGGAAAGTGCGGCCCGCGGATCATTTACTTTCTGATCGAATTTTTCGTCCCTGAATGATCCGTCGTCAGAAAAGTCGTCCCACATGTCGGTGATGTTGTCGTTCCATCCCTTTGGACTGAACTGCGTGCGGTAGCTGATGGTATATCCTTTGTCGGAAGGAGTAGTGAGCGCGATCGTGCCCCAGGCATTCGAATCGTGATCGACACTGTCGGAGCTCATGAAAATGCCGGCCAGGCTTCCGGTTTTCTTAAAAACATTGCGGTTACTCCTGGTGCCCAGCAGGTTGATGGACCTGTTCCAGTTGTTGAATTCTACGACCGTGCCATCCATACCGATAAAATTGTCGAGCGAGCCGGCGACGGCAATGGTCAGGGGCTGATCCGTTTTATTTTTAATCTCATATCGTATAATGGCGATAGGTATACCGCTTTTTACTGCATCCCCGGGAATGAAAGGATTAAAAACTTTTGCCTTTGCTGATACGGGCATACCATCGTCTTCCAGGTTCACGGTTGCGAAGGGATAGGCCGCATCGAAACTTGCCTGGGAGAACCGGGGCAGTCCGTGATTGGGAGCCACACTCCCTTCAGATCCAATGAACTCGGGAGGCGGGATCGGTCCCATCAGGGCCTTTGCTTTTTTTTCGCCCGACGGTGACTGGGTGAACACCATAAAGCAGGGAGCACGTTTGGGAGTAACGGATCCATAGAACCCCATACCCGGTTTGTTCATAATCTCTACATCCTTCCACTGACCGTTGCCGCCAATGGAAATATTACCCGTTCCGATGCCGCCTACCGGCATGGCGACCTTCTCAATAAACTTTCCTTCGTAATGTTTGACTACCGGCCAATTTTTATTCTGGGAGAAGGCAGAAAGGCTCATCAGACCGAGCAGGCTGAATAGTATTTTTTTCATATGACCGTGAAAAAAGGTAGACTATAAATATAAACATTATAGGGTAGCCGCAGGGTTCGTCAGTAACCGTCGCGCGGAAGATTCTGTATAAGACCTAGATGGCGTCTAAGAATTGTTTTTCCGGAAGAGAATGCAGACTGATTCCGGAGCCGGGCTTTTTAAAGAGGAGATTGTCGATGCTGTATTTACCGCCGCCCCAGAGAATAAAAATTAGGGCAAATAAGAAATAAGAAATAGTAAATCCGCCGTCAATCTGGAAGTTTTCGCCGAGGTTGGCAGTAAGTGTGGCCACCAGCATGGTAAACGCTACCAGCACGGCCGCGGGCCTGGTAAACAGTCCGGCGAGTAAAAGAATTCCTCCCAAAAGCTCGCTACCCTTCGCAAGAAAAGCCATAACCAAGGGAGCCGGAAAGTGCAGTTCTGCACCAAACCATTTGATGAAAAATTCTCTTTCCTTTTCAGAAGTGAGGATACCGACAACGGAGGAATAGCTGGCGGTGATCATACGGTAGCCCAGCCAGATGCGCAAAGCTGTCATCAGAATGGACCATAAGGATTCTCTTGTGATTTTTGACTGGGAGGCGGTTTGCACGAAGTGAAAGTAAGCAGGGTTCGACACCGCCGGCTCTTTCCAACTGTTTCAGAAAACATAAAATACTGTCAACCGTGAAATGCCGGTCCTGAACCCCTGTTTTTCGGAACTCTGCGGATTATTTCGCCAGCAGTCAGGTGTCCAACAGCCACAGACTCATTCAGGGTTCGTATACGTTATACTAAGCTTCCTGCTCCAGCCGGACTTTCTCCAGTGATCTGGTACTCGGACCGGTCAGGACTTCGCCATCCGTTGAGTATCGCGCTCCATGACAGGGACAGTCCCAGCTTCGTTCGGTCTGATTCCATTTCACTGTACATTTTAAATGCGGACAGGTGGGGTTCAGGCAGAAGAGTTCGCCTTCCGGATTCTTGTATACCGCGATGTTCTGATGATTGAAATTTACCGTGTGCCCGGTATCGTTCGGCATATCCGTGATAGAATCGGTCCTGGGTATTTTAAACCTGTCGGTAACCAGGGAATTGACGACGTCCGCATTTTCTTTTACGAAAGAAGTAAAACCCGCGACGGGTTTTAGCCGTCCTGGTTTGAACAATCCTTCGTATTCATCCCGGTCGCTTGCGATTTTTGCAGCAAGTACACGGGCGGCGATATGGCTGTAGGTCATTCCGTTTCCGCCGAAGCCGGTTGCTACAAATACATTTTCAGAGGCGCCGGGAAGGTGTCCGATATAGGCGAGACCGTCGGCCGGTTCAAAATACTGTGATGACCATTTGTATTTTATTTCACGGATCCTGAAGATGGCGGACAGGTATTCTTCCAGATTCTTAAAACGGAGTTCGGTGTCTTCTTCATGCCCGGTTTTGTGATCCTCACCTCCGGCGATCAGGATTTTCCCTCCTTCAGTTTCCTGGGTCCGGTAATAATGATAAGGGTCCGTCATATCGTAGGTCATAGACTTCGGGTATTGATCATCTTCCAGTTCAATCCCCATGGCATAGCTGCGATAGGGAGCGCAGCGCAGGTGAAGCAGGTTCACGCCGGGCGGTATATGTGTGGCATAGACCAGCTTTGTGCATTTCAGCAATCCGCGGCTCGTCTCCACCTCGAGCGGATCTTTTTGCGACAAATCAGTCAGTCGGCAATTTTCCATAATAACCCCGCCCGCATTTTCAAAGGCACGGGCCAGGGCATACACATATTTAACAGGGTGAATCTGAGCCTGGTTTCCGAATACCAGTGCCTTAAAAAAGACGTCCTGTATAGGAATATTATTGGTATAGGAAACAGGTATACCCGCGTCGAAAGCGGCTTTAAACATTTCCTCGAGCTCACCGGCTTCTTTTTCGTTCCTGGCATATACAATTCCATCGCTTTGCCGGTACTGACAATCAATGTTTAATTCCCGTATGTTTTTTGAGTACAGTTCCAGTGCGTCAAGAGCAGCCCTGCCCAGGTTTTGCGCACCGCTTTTTCCGAAATCGGAAGCTACTTCCGCATAGGTTGTATCAAAAAAATTGTTCAGGTGGGCTGTTGTGCCGCCGGTGGTCCCGAAGCAAAGGTTTCTGGCTTCTATCAGCAGGCATTTTTTACCCTGTTTTAGCAGCTCGTACGCAGTAGTTACACCGGTAACACCACCGCCCACAACGATCACGTCAAAAATCTGCCCGCTGCTTTCTCCCGTCCGGGAAGAAATAAAGGCCTGTTCATTTTGCCACAGGCTGATGTTGTTTCCATCTCTTTTCATACACTGACTTTTAAATGAATTGGCATGCTGCCATGGTTTTCCTTTTAAAAGTCATACCAGGCGGGGTAACAGAACGGCATCCCGCCTGTGGGGAGACCTGGGCGACCACCTTGTTTAGGAAAATTCCTCAGTCTGTACGCCCGGGTTTAGTAAAAATTACTATTTGAAGCGCATGGTGTGTTGTTTTTGCAAATTTCCGGTGTGCTTCCGGAAGGAGATCGTTCTCATTGTCGGTAATCGCCAATCTCCCCGCTTCCGCCCTGTTAATCCATTTGAAAGCGGCTTCTTCCGGCGATAGCTTTAGGATTGTAAGTTTTAAACATCACCCCTAAAACCCCTCAACATGAAAAAGTATTTTTATTTCTTCGCCCTGATTCTGGCTTATTTTTCAGCCGCCCTGATGCATAGCTGTACAAAAGAATCGCTTAACCCCCCTCCGCCACCGCCACCGCCACCTCCGCCGCCCGTCGTTTGGGGTGACACCATTACCCAATCATTTAAGGAAGAATTTCAGAATGTCTACCAAAACCTTCAGTCGGGATGGCAGTCCATAGGTTTTGCTGACGGTAGTGACGGAGACGTTGCGCCATGGAGCTACGGAACCTTTGGCCCATATTCCAAAGACGATACCACCTGGTATGGATTTTCAGCTTATTCCTATGAGGCATCGCAAACCGAATATACTTATTCAGGAGCTCCCAGAATATACAGTGACAAGAGTTTCAGCAGCTGGCTGCTGACACCGACCCTGGCTGTTAAAAGCGGTGACAGGATTTCATTCTATACACGGGGCGATACCACTTCCGAATTCAGTGACAGGATGCAGGTCAGGATGGATACTACGGGATCCATTGATGTGGGAAAAGACTGGCAATCCGTTGGGCATTTTACCAGGACTTTGTTTGACATAAACCAGTCACAGGCAACCGGAGGATATCCGAAGGAATGGACAAAATATGAATACACATTCTCCGGTTTTTCCGGTACACGCTATGTAAGGATCGGATTCAGGCATTTTGTGAGTCACCCGATTTATGCAAGGGGAATTGGCCTGGATCAGTTTGAGTTCGAAGTGAATTAACCAATATATCCAAACGCAATAAAATGAAACAGTTACTGGCAAATTTTTGGATCACCTATCTTTTATTTATCAATCCGCCGGATGCGAGGGTACAATTTGTACCCTCGACGGTTGTAAAACATTCTGCAAATGCTTATGAGGTGATAAAAGAAGGTCAGAACCTGCTGAAGGAAGGGGACCTGGTGGTGAGGCTCAACCGGGCTCCTTCCAGCCGGTTCATAAAAGGGTTTAACCGACAGGACAAGAAATACTCCCACGCCGGCATAGTAGTTTTTGAAAAGGGGTATCCTTATGTGTATCATATGATAGACGGTGAAGAAAATCCGGATGCCAGACTCCGGAAAGATTCCCTTCAACTTTTTTGCGATCCGTCGAGGAACCTGGCGTACGGTATTTTCAGATATGATTTAAATGATGAGGAGATCGGGAGACTCAGAGAGCAGGTTCATCAATACTATGCACAGGGCGTAAGGTTCGACCCTTCCTACAGCCTTTCTTCGGACGACCGGATGTATTGCTCCGAATTTGTTAGCAAGACACTGGTGAAGGCTACAGATAGCAGAATCCGGATAAGTACTACATCACTTACTCCTGCCGAATCCGTATTTTTTTCTGCCTACACGCAACTGCCGCTCACATATACTACCAATCTCAGCATCATCTCACTGGACAATTTGTATGTGAATCGCTATTGCCGGCCTGTACAGGAGTATACCTATTAACATATATAAAGACTTTTGCTTTTTTGTTAATGGCCGCAAAATGATGGGAATATCAGCTACCTTAAGCAGCTATTTTTGATTGACATAACCTGTAAAATCGATAGTGGAATGAAAAAATACATTAACCCGGCGCTAAATGATTCCGCCACTTTTATTAAAACGTCCCTGGAAACAAATGGTGCTTTCACGCTTATGGAAATAGAGCTGGGCAAAAGTGACGGCCCTCCATTGCATTTCCACAGATCTTTTTCGGAAGAATTTTCAGTCAAAGAGGGCGTATTATACCTGCAGGTCGGAAAGGAGAGGAAGAAACTGAAAGTCGGGGAATCCGTGGTGGTCCCTGCCGGACAGACGCATCGGTTTTATAATGAGTCAAATGAAAATGTCAGGTTTCACATCACCCTGGTGCCGGGGCATACCGGCATGGAAAACTTTATTAAAATATTCTACGGCCTGGCAGCCGATGGACTTACGGATAAAAAGGGAAAACCCAAAAGTTTTTCGCACCTGGCGGTGGCTTTAACGATTTCAGATTCGAATGCTCCGGGACTGATGTCGCTACTTTCTCCTGTAATCAGAAGTGCTGCCAGACGGGCAAGAAAAAACGGGACTGAAAAATGGCTGCTGGACACTTACTGCAACTAGGCGCTCGAGCTTATTAGTCAAAATAACCTGGTTGAAAATCTCAATCCTTGTCTGGGCTCAGACTATTTTGTCGTAGCAGTCTTTTCCTTCATTTCCTTGTAACGTTGTAACGCGAGGTAAGACCGGTAGTACATGTATATATTACTCACATACTGCACTGTTTCCCGCCCGATGTGGCGGGCTGCCATGATTTCCACATTATTAAACCATATATTGGGATCAAGCCCCAATTCGACGGCTTTTCTCCGTAATTTCCTGACATTGCCGGGTCCGCAATTATAGGCCGCCAGCGCAAAAAGCTGTTCGTTCAGAACATCCATATTCTCCCGCTCGAAGAAATTGTCCACCAGATAACGCATGTATTTAGTTCCCGCATGAATATTATTTTCAGCGTTTTGAATGTTGGGAATGCTAATGGGAGGATGAGAAGCGGTGGAAGGCAGTAACTGCATAACGCCCACGGCGCCGGCATGACTCACCGTTTGTTGTTTGAGCTGTGATTCCTGGTATGCCTGTGCGGACAATAGCAGCCAGTCGAAAGAATACATCTTACCATATTTTTCAAAAGAAGTCCTGAATTTTTTCAGATCCGCCTTGGCTTCGGGACTCTGGGCATTGCGCAACCGGTCCTTATTTTTCAGGAATTTATCATAAATCATATTTCCGGTCGTTGTTCCTTTTTTTATGGTGCCTACGAATTGGTTGACAACGGCTTTTAATTTTGGGGAATTTTTCCTGAAAGCCCACGCATAGGACACATTGGAATCTACTGCTATATTCGTATATATAGTAAGGCTGGTATACACAGTTTTCCAAAGTGTTCCCAGGTCTTCGGGAACGACCGTATAGGGGATGAGTCCTGCATTCACCATTTCGAGGATATCTTCGTTTTCAAGATAGGGGCCTAGAAAGTCAATAGACATCGGTTTGTGACCGCCCTTGCGCAGCGATTCGTTAAGTCTGACCAAAGAAGAATGAAAACTGGAATTTTCACGCACATAGACGTGCCTGCCTGCAAGATCTGTTATGGATTTTATCGCAGGTGCCGAAGGGCCGCCGACGACGATATCCTTTACTCCGGTTACTGTCGGAGTGGAAAACTCGATGAGCTTCTCCCGTTCAGGCGTTATCGTAAACCCTGAAGCTATCATGTCTGCGTGTCCGTCTCTTAGTAAGGTTACGATATGTTTGCGGTCTACGGGTATGAAAATGACACGGATCCGGGGTGGATCGTATTTCAATTGCTTGTTCAATTGTTTCTCAAACAGGCTGACCAGTTCATAGGCAAGGCCATACCTTTTCATGCCTTTTACATAATAATAAGTTTTGGAATAAGGAACCAGCACGCGAATGTATCTCCGCGCTATCATACTGTCCAGATCTCCGAAAGCGGTTTTTGCCAGCCCCAGGATCTCGTTTTCAGAAGCCCAGTGAAAATAAGGGACGCTGTCTCCTTGTGCATTTACTGCAAAAGACTCCACACTATCTCTGTCTTCCTGACCTGTTTTTGACTGTGCATCGGATTTACCGGTGGGAGTTGCAGGTTTTGATTTATTATCAGATTGCCCGCATGCAAAATGGCTGGTGATGGTTATGATGAAGAACCAATAGGGGACAATACTTCTCATAAATGAAATTTTGAGAGATAGTCGCGACCAGAAGTTAGGATTTTTTCAGTAATTATCCTTAAATAATTTGGGAGACGTTGTGTTGATTCTCAGCAAAAAGGAATGGCCGGCACAGTATAGGCCGCTACTTTGCCATATACAAAAGAGCGGTCATAAAACTGGATCTGTCTGCTCAGCTCTTCGTCTTTTACGATTATGCTTTGCAGATCTTCGGGCACCTCGCGGGGAATCATCAGATTCCGAAATATGATGCGGGCATTTTGGCGGGCTGTCCGGCAAATCGAGCTGAACAGACGATGCGTATCGTGCTCACTCATCAATTCGCAGATATTCGATAGGGCAAAGCAGTCGATCTGACGGTCTGGTACAGTATCCATCCAGTCCTGTGCTCCGGCCGTTATGTTTTTTATTCTTCCTATCCGTGCCCTGATGATTTCGAAATTTTCTCTTCTGAGGTAAGGGGGTGTTTCGTCCGGCCTGTAATATTTTCCCAGCAGGTATAGTGATAAAAAATAATTTCCTTTTATTGGGATGTCACGAAAGGCTTTCCTTGCGCGGTTAAAAAAGCTTTCCGCGAAGGACTTGCTTCCATCATCGAAATGAAAATAGTCTGCCACCAGCCCACGCCTTGCCAGCATGCGTTTATTGAAAATGATTTTAAAAATATAGTGAAATCGCCTTGTGTTCCATATCCTGTCAAAATAGATTTGCTGCTCCTCCGGTGATTTGTCTATAAACAGTTGCCGCACTTTGCTCCTGCCCTGTAAGATGCCAATCAATTTCCCTGCAAGCCAGATAAACCGTTCATATTTTCCATTCATAAGAAAGCCTTCTTTTATTATTCCGGAATGGTTCGACCAGAATGCCTGTGCTTCCGTGTTCAGCAACGGTTTTAATTTGTCATACAACGTCGTTCTGTTGACTGCCGGAATAAGTCCTGAAAATGCAGTGAATTCTTCATAGTTCAGCGCCCTGATGGCTGCGATCTTCAGCTCGAGGATGCGGGATTGCGCAGGATTTATATCCACACTGTAAATGACCTCCGGATCGTAGAGCAGGAAGCCCAGTACGTTACAGGCGCCGGAGGTAATCGCAAATACATGATCGCCGCTGCCGATCTTCAGGGCAGCCTGATCTGACCCCGGGTCTTCCCAGTTATGTGTAAAGACCAATTTGGACAGGGCAACCTGATCCTTTCCTTTTTGCATTTTATCAGGTATTTAATTTATTATTCTTAGTCAGGCCACAATCCTTTCGCATTATAGAAAGGTGCCAGATGAATTCCATGCTTTACACTCAGGGTATAAATCTCTTCTATCTTCTCCATGGTGATTTTTCCTTTTTCGATCGAATAGTTTTCAAACCTTTTCTCAAAAGCGAGCACCATCGCTTCCGATATACAGCCATGTATAACGTAAGGCGCCGGATGCTGATAGATCGTCCGGGAATAATCGGGAATAAGTTCAAATCCTCCGCTGACCTGGCCCATTCCGCCATGGAATAAATGGACGTTCCGGTTGTGGGTGAGCTGAAGATCCAGATTCTTGGGATATCCGGCATCACAGATCAGTGCGTTTTTCGGACAGTTTTTTAGCTGTATACCGCTTGAACTTGCCGTGGAAATAATGATCTGCGCCCGGGGGAGGAGATCCTCCGGATCTGCAGAATACTCCATAGGGAATTGTTCACTGGTCAGATCGTTCGCCAGTTGTTCAAGACGCCCGGTATTTCTCGCACACAGGAGCAATTTCTTTGCTTTGTGCTTCAGATAGTGTGTGCAGGCCAAGCCAATATCTCCCGTAGCACCAATTACCAATATATTCGATTGCGAAAGGTCTATATGAAGCAGGTCAGCCGCTTTTTCTATCCCTTTTATGATAAAGGCCGCGGTAAGGGTGTTGCCGGTTGTAAATTTTGCCAGGCTGGTAGAAAAAGGATCCAGATCACCTTCCAGCACGATGGACGTAAACCCGCCAAGCGTGGTGATGGGTGAACCGAGCCTGCTGGTTCGTGAGATGGCATTGACGACTTTACGCAGATTCGTCCTCACAAAATGCGCAGAGAGTTTATCGGGATCGATAAAGGTCTCGACATAGAGGCCTTCAATTTCCACACCGGTTGTTGACCGGACTTTTACCCTGAACAATTCGCGTGGTGGAATAAAAGAATAGATCTCTTTTATTTTTTCGCATGATAGATTTTCCAGAACGGATCCCCGGATATCATTAACGAAGGCAGTGACATTCCTCCAGCTGTCCTGGTGACCGATGGCTGCAAAATCTAAGCGGGCAGTCGTGCTATCCATACCATTGATTTTTCGCCAGGGATTCCGATATTGTCCATTGCTTCGGCATAGAGCGCAAGGGCATTTCCCCGCAGGGTCACAATATCCAGGCCTATGTGATGCAGGCTGCTTTTCATACATTCTCCATTGCAGACACCGCAATGGCCACGCAGATCAGTGGTGGCCGTAAACTCCGCGAGGATATTCATACAGTTGAAATGAATAGCTTCAAATTTGTTTTCAAATGCCAGCGGATTTCTTATCCATTCCCCGCGGAGAATATCTCCGGAATGGTCGAGGTGTTCTTTTTCTTCATCCCTGATACGGATAAACAGATCGCCTGCTTCGCCTCCCAGTGCGTGACCCACATCATTATACATGGAGATGGCGAAAGATTCCAGCATCACTTCCTGGATGATGAGGCATGCGGTAAAATCCTGCTGTCGGGCGTAGGATAGAAACTGCCTCCGGATATTTCCCCAGTATTCGCCGCCCATATTGATATTGACCCTGAGTTTTCTTTTTTCGGCGTAGGCAAGAAACCCTTCCGCATGCATCCTTTCGCTGTTGGCATGTTCGACGGCTTCCATTTTTTCATGCGGATCGTCAATTGTCTCTGCAAGGGAGGCAAAGTTCGACATGCCGATAAGTTCCCCCGTAATCGCCTGCGAAAATATGTCTGAGATTACGTTGAATTCTTCAACGGTCCGGGTTTTTGTTTTGACTGATTCCATAGTTGTATTATTTAAGTTTGGGGATAGCGTGTTCTCATACCAGCGAATAATCTTCAAAAGGGACACCTGTTTTTATTTTGTCAACAAGCTGCCGGTTATCCTGCATGCTGACCAGCAGGCCGACGGAATGAAAGGTCATTTTGAACAGGCCGCCGAAACAGTCCTGTAACGGGTCGTTTTCATGCAGGCCGATGGATGCGAAAGAATAGGATTTTTGATAAGCAATATTCATCGCTGACCGGACAAGGCCTTTCACCAGATTTTTATCGCAAGGATCAGCCGCCAGATATTTTATATACAAGAGGTTCACTGGTTTATGCAGGGCAGGCATCCTTGAAATTCCCAGTATGCGGTGGAATCCATTTAGTAAACGGAGCTGCCATTGGAGACTCAGGGAAAGTTTCATGATGACGTTTTGTTTCAGGTGCATGGTATCAGACAGGCACATCACCGCCTGAATCTGATGGTTGCGCCGGACGGTGAATATTTGCAGACCTGCCAGATTTTCCTCACGGATGACCGGGCCCAGTTCATACCTGGCGTAGTAGCTGTTAAGGAAGGAGACAAGTTCCCCGCTGATCCGTGTTTCTTCTTTGAGATCTTCCAGATCCGGCTTCTGTTTCCTGCCGATAAATTGATGGACATGAAAGGTTCCTACTGAATCAAAATCTGGTATTCCTGACCTGTTTTTGAAGAAAATAAAAGGACGCTCATTCCCTCTGGAGACATTCAGAAAAGCAAGATCAGCGCCCCGGGATATTAAATTCTCTGCCAGCCGATTGCATAGTTCCAGACCGATACCCATATTCCTGTGCGAAGGCATGACTTTAAAGTCACCGATATAATAAACCGGGAAAATCTCACCCCCCACATAAACGGCCTGCCGTGAAGCACACAGGGAGCCGACAATGGTATTTCCATCCAGCGCGATATGGACAAGACTTTCTCCCCTTTTTTCAAGTAGTTTAAAAAAGTCCGGTCGACGGTCAATCCGCAGTATGGTTTCTCCGTTCATGCCTGCCGCTGCCGTAAGCCGGATCAGCTGCTCATTGTCTTCGGTGGTTGCTAACCGGTAGGTGATCATTGCAAGATATCATTTGGCCGTAATCAAATCCGGTCTATTGTTTTCCTGGATGCTTTTCAAAATAAAGGCGAATTTTTCTCTTGAGTATTTGTCGAAAGCACCCTTGCCGGAAAAGCGGACCAGTTCTTCAACGCGCGCCTTCCCTTCATAGCGGCTGTTATCATGATAGTATCCTTTTCCGGTGAGAAAGTAACTATTATCCGTATCCGCAGCAGGCGACACAGGAGTATCAAATTCGAGATCAAGCCTCAGAGGTCCCTTTACAAAAATATTTTCATAAGGATAAGATGCTCCGGTGACGGGCTCCTGATCACGATTTACAAGAGAAACCAGGCTGGGCGATATAAGGCTCGTTTGAACATCTTTATCGGAGGAAAAGTCCATGGCTGCATAGTCCAGGTTCCAGAACATATAGGTTGTCTGCAGTTTAACCTGGATGGAACTGTTATCCGTGAATTCCTTCAGGTCAATGTTCATAATGAGATCCCTGCAGGTGGAAACACCGGCGGTGGGGAAGTAGTCAACCAATTTCCATCCTTCTTTTGTTTTTAAAGAGACAAGGAGGGGCAGGTACTGGTCGAGTTCACAGCGCATGACCTGCGCGGAATCGGCCCTGTCTTTTTTTTGAATCAGGTCAGGATAATAGTCGCCATATAACGATTTGAACTGGTTGAACAGGTAGTATGACCAGTTTGAGTTTTTAGCGCTTATGATGAGTTTTCCCGCAGCGGCATGTTGGGGTTTCCTGAATTCAAAGATCACCTCGCTGCTTACATCTCCTGAAGCCTGGCTGGTGAATGAATAGTACTTTCCATCCCGTTCCATCAATTCCGGACGTATATCCAGCTGACCGTCGATAAGCGCCTGATGCGGATTTACGGGATTGTTATAAGTAAGAATATTTCCCTTCCTGTCTACAAGGACATGCACGCCCTTTTTATGTCTTACCTGCAGAAGGTGAACCCGGTGAAGCATGATATCTTCCTCATCCTTTCCCTTTATGGAGAGACGCACTTTGTCTCCGGCACCCGGCTTCACTGACAGGGGCATATAGTCCGTTCTTTCAAGCGATGCCGCGATGGCCCCGCTGTATAATGTTCCCTGTAGTTCCTTCTGTTGATGGTCCTCAAGATATACCTCGGGGCTGCAGGTTACGTTACTATATTCAGATCCTGTGGAAGCCGGCGTTTTATTGGATTCTATAATTGCAGCAATGATGGCGATGGTACCGGCCGTTGTGAGCGTAATTCCAATGATACTGGTAACCCTGGCTTTGTCGGTCGCTCTTTTATCGAGTGTGTACACATCCATTCTTGTGAAGTCCTTCAAAGGGATATTTACATGTATACTGTCAATTCCTGGAGTAAGCGTATACAAATGGACTTCATACAATACAACATCTTTATATTTTACCGGGAATGCGTTTGCCTGAGACCTGCGGGGGTATTCATAAAATTCATGTTCAGAAAGCAGTGGGGTTGTTTCTGCCACGAGATTTTCATTGGATATTTTCAAATTGGTTAAAGCCAATATTCTCCGATTGGCTGAATCATGCAGAATAAAATATTTATTGGCGTCTATCAGCTTCACGAGGGTAGCCGAATCCGTTCGATGAGTAGTGTTGGTAGAATAAAAATGCCTGAAACATCCACTGCCGGTCACGAAGATGAAAAAAAGCAATAGAATGGTTGGCCAGGATGTCTTTTTCCAGAGGCGGTTTAGCAGGCTAAAAGGGCCCGGGTGTTTGGAAGGGGTCTGTTCCATATTGTTTAATTTGAGGGGCTGTTGAATCCGAAATCCGAATGTCAACCTAAATGTATTCTCATCCGGTGGCTGCACCTAATGGAACCATGCCTGCCGGCAAGCCGGATATGGCAAAATCTGACGACCCGGTGATTTGACAACCATCTTCCCTTAAAATCCGCTTATTTGTACCTCCTGTCACTGGAAATTGGTGAATTCTGCAAAAAAAGCAAGACGGAATTGGCAACAAGTACTTAAAATGTAACCAGCAATTTGTTTAACTTATCCTATGTCTAAAATAATTACCCACCGCTCTGTTTCCGGCAAGACTAAGCTTATGGCTACCCGATATATTAGGTCTTTTTTTCTTGGTTTTATGCTGGTGTCATTCCAAATCGCCAGGTCGCAGAAGGATATCGTCATTAGTGACAGCCTTACGGTGAATGGGGAAAAGTTGAACGTAAAAATGGGATCCCACGGTTTCGGAAAGATCTGGAAGTTCAGTTTCGGTGAGTATGGCGTGGCCTCCGGCAAAATGGGTTGGACGATCAACAGTGCAAAGGGTAATTTCTTCAATACCAAAACAGAAAGTAAGTCGACCGAAAAGTTTTCCTTCCTGATGACCAGTAAAGTCAATGATTCGGCGACAGTCAATGCAGCCAACAACATATTGGTTCAGTCTCTCCAGTCAATGGAAATTTTTCCGGGGTTTAATTGGGGAACCGATGAGTTGGTACAGGAGTCACGGAATTTCTCGGCTTTCATTATTGTCAACCATGACACCAGTGAAACCTGGGCCCTCCTGATGAACATGATCAGGGGTAGCAGCGTTCTGGTAAAAGACGAAGCCTTACTGACGAATGGCCAAAGAAAGATCCTGGTTGTTCCTACAACTTCCAACCTGCATGGAGGAGATAGCCGCTCACTTCCCGCGTTGGGTTATGAATTTGTAGAAAACGGACAGTCACTGGGCGCCGTTCAATATTATGGAGGCGGGTCATTTGGAGTTAATAAAAATATCGTCTGGATAAGCAAGCCTCTCGATAACAGAATGAAGATAATCCTGGCAGCCGCTTCTACGGCTATATTACAGTTAAAGGCTGATCCGGCCGGCGGGCAATTATAGGATTCTGGCAGTTAAACTGCCCGGCCAGAAGAAGAGCATGCCGGTCAACGCCGGCATGCTCAGAAAAGTAGTGAATTAATTGCCTTTTTTCATGGCCTGTACCTGGCTGTAAGTAGGTACCTGGTGCATGATCTGTGCCCTGATAAGTGTAAGAAGATAAACTTCTGCCTGATAATATTCAAAGGCGATTACTGAATTGGTGGCGAGCTTGATCTTCTTATAATAAATTTCCAGGGTTTTTTCCTGGTCCAGGCGATTTCCGAAATACTGGTTAGCCAGGGAATCAGCAATGGCTGGTGTCATATTGCTATAGGCCTGGGCGGTCTTTTCGTATAAACCGAGTCTCTGTTTGGCGGTGGCTTTGTTCTGCGTCTGGTATTCATCATAGATTTTCCAAAAAGCAACTGAGTCTTTCCCGGTTACAGGAACGAGTTTACTTACGGCTTCTCTTTTCTGAACGCCTAAAAGGTTGATCACTGCATCGGCCTCCGCATCCGAAGTCTGGGCAAAGGCACCGGCGATAGTGCTTAAACTAAACATAGTCAGGACGGTAAGTTTCAGTCGCATGGTATTTTTCTTTGCAAGGAAACCAATTTCCGGGGATTAAAAAAAATAATACTTTTTCAATTCCCCCGGTGGCGCAGACGGGTTTAGGGACCGTTAAATGGTTGCGGAAGCTATTTCGGCTGGTCTGGAAAAACTGACATAGCTTTAGTTTAACCTTAAAACATAACCATGAACCAATTCAAAGCGGGTATGCTCATCGTTATGATGAGTATAGCTTCATATTCTGCATCTGCGCAACACCCCGTTTCCACCTCAACAATAAAAGAGCTCGAAGAAGCTGAAACAAAAATGTTTAATGGGATACTTCATCGCGATGCAGACTATTTTAAAAATTATGTGGCCAGTGACTACATTACCATCAATGCGGATGGAATTATTGCTGATAAGGCGCAGACCTATGCAGATACGGCGCGGTTTCAATTTTTATCCCAATTTTCCTGGAAATTATCTGATAAAACAATCCGGGTGTATGGAGACGTCGGAATTATTACCGGAAGGGCCCGGGTATATATGAAGGAAACTTTCTCGGGGGAATTTCTATATACCGCGATATTCGTCAGGGATCACAATAAATGGATGTTTACCGGATGGCAGGGCACCATGTCAAAAGATTCTCCTCCTCCGTTACCCCCGCCGTCTAATTGATTTCGGTTCATTCACCGGCATAGGGATCTTTGATTTTTTTTGTCCGGTAACTGATCCAGGAGAACTTCACGGTGCAGGATTTGCCGGTAGGCGACTGGGCTAAAAAGCCAAGTTGGACATCCTTTGAATTGTCTATCTGCAAATGCCGGATCAGGAACCAGTTTTTATTATCGGTTGAATAGTAGAGGGTGATGACATTATCTGCCTTTGCAACTTTATAAAATACGCGGTTGGTTTTTATTTCGACGGAATTGCAATCATCAGAAATGTTTTTGGTTACTACACTGACCACTCTCCTGGATCCTGTATAGTCTTTTTCAAAGCAGAATTTAACCCAGTTCAGACTGTCCTGATATAACACGATGGCACCGCCATCCCATTTATTTGAAAAAGCGTGCTGGATGGAAGTTGTAAGCACGAAGTTGCTGTCGGCCCGGAACATGAGCTGGGGTGCATTGTTTGTATTGTAGGTAACATTCGGATCCCTGAACATATCGGTTTTTGGTCCGGCCACAATGGTCAGGACATTCGAATCCACGGTATAGGATAGCGGCTTGTTTTGCCAGTGCAGTGGGCGGGGAATGGAAGCTATCCGAAGGCTGTCGGTCTTTTGTGCAAGACCCTGCTGGCATAGAAGAATGAAAAACAGGAGTCTGCGTATGATCATAGTTGATTTGTTAATTGTCATCCAACAGCGGACGGCTTTCTTTCGTAATTTAATTTTTTTCTTACCTATTTTCAGGAATAACCATGGCAGGAACAGGAAAACACACGCGACGACGGTTTCTGGAACAGGCTTCAGGCTGGACAGCAGCAACGATCGCGACACCGGCATCATTCAGGGATTTGCCTGTGCAAAAAAGCAACCCGGGCGAAGAAGGAAAGAACTACCGGATTCTTTTCCAGGGCGACTCGATTACCGATGGCAACCGCAGCCGCGACACGGACTGGAACCATGTCCTGGGCCACGGCTACGCCTATTTACTCGCGGCTCAATTGTGGTATGAGTATCCGGCAACAGGCTTTCAGTTTTTTAACCGGGGCATCAGTGGTAACCAGGTGCCCGACCTGGCGGCACGATGGCAAACCGACGCCCTCGCGTTAAAGCCGGATCTCATTAGTATACTAATTGGTGTAAATGACACCCTGAATGCGGTGAATGGAAACAGGGAAGCAATGATTTCATCGTTCGAAAAAACTTACCGGGACTTGTTAAAACTAACGCGTCAGCAACTACCGTCTGTGGAACTTGTAATCTGCGAACCCTTTATTCTTCCGGTGGGAAGAGTGAAAGAAAAGTGGAGCGATTTCTACAGGGAAATCTCCGGGCGCCAGGAAGCAGCTAAAAATCTGGCGGGGGAATTCAATGCGATCTACCTTCCTCTGCAGCAGCGTTTTGATGAAGCGGCAGAAAAATACCCCCCGTCTTCCTATTGGTTATGGGACGGCGTTCATCCCATGCCCAACGGGCATGAAATGATAGCGCTGAACTGGCGCCGGGAGGTTGGTAAGAAATTAGCATTTATTGGATAGAACTTAATCACCGATGCACACAAAAAAACAATTCTATATTATCGGTCACAATCCAAACAGCATTGAGGAAGCGGACGAGTTTCTGGCGAAAGGTGCGAATGCGATTGAGCCGGACATCGTGTATGCTGATAACACTTTTTATGTGTGTCATCAGCAACAGCTTTCATATGAGAATACACCCACGCTGGAATCTTATCTGGCAGGCCTGAAGGAAATTCTTGCGGAAAAAAAGTATAACCTCGCCCTGATCATCTGGGATTTGAAAACAACGGATTTTGATCCGAATGAATTCATTTCTCTTGTAAAATCGAATTTTTCAGGTGGCAGTCTCGACGGCATTGCCATGCTCATGACGCATTCGGACGATTATTCATTTGTGAACCGGTACCGGGGAGATTATCCAAACATCGGGGTGGGCGTCGACGAGTCCAATATAACTCCGCTTGAATTGCAGGCATTGTTCACCGGAAATCAGAAAAATTTCACCTATGCGGACGGGATCGTCACTTTTTTAAATAAACCGGGAGTATTCAAAAATATAACCGATGCGCAAATCTGCCAGGCGTGGTATGAACCGGATAGTTTTAAACTGATCTATACCTGGGTTCTTTCCAACGAAGCCTCCATGCGGAAATATCTGAACACGTATATCGACGGCATTTTTGTTGAACCGGCTTTCGTCGAAAAACTGCATCGGCTGATCATGGGCGAGCCCTATAAGTCCGTCTATGAGCTGGCGCAGAATGGATACAATCCTTTTAGCGCCGTGCTGATTCCAAAGTATATTCTCGAAGTAAAAACTGCCGACCAGCACCTGGCCGGAACGGACGCTGATATCCTCTTTACCCTTACAGGCAATTCCGGTAGTTTGAAAAGTCTGCCCTTTAATGGGAACACAGATACGCTGGAGAGAGGTTCTGTAACCTGGGTTGTCATTCCGGGTGAGGTGGCGGGTGAAATCAAGAGCCTGACGCTCGAACTGATGTCGCGGGGCCTTTCACCCGGCTGGCTTCCCGAAAGCATAACGATACATAACAGAATGACCGGAACGAAGACTATATTTAATTTCAATAACGGTGAAAAGCAGGAATGGCTGACGCCTGAAAAGAAGGTGGTTACCAAATGGGTTTGAAGTATTCTTGAATACAAATAGCACTCAACAGGAATTTGCTGAGACTAAGACATATGCGTATTAAGCAACTATCAGGACTATGGATAGTCTGTATAGCAACGTTGATGGTGCCGGGCTGCGCCCGCCATAAGCCGGTACCTCCGGAACAGGGTTATCCCATTTCTTCCCCCGACATCAGACAGGTGACGGTGACGGACAATTTCTGGCTGCCTAAAATCAGGCTGATCCATGACACTACAATAAAATATGCTTTTGAGAAATGCATAGAAGAAGGACGCCTGGAAAATTTTCTGATTGCCGGTAAGATAAAAAAAGGAAAGACCCGGGGTAAAATGCCCTTTGATGACACAGATCTCTACAAAATCATTGAAGGCGCTTCCTACAGCCTGTTAAGTGCGCCGGATCCTCATCTGGAAGCCTATCTCGATTCCATCATCGCCATTATAAAAATTGGCCAGGAACCGGACGGTTATATTACAACCTGGTTTACCATTGACCCGGCCAAGCCTCCGGCCGATTGGGTCAAACCCTCCACTCATCGATGGGAGAATGAGATCAGCAGTCATGAGCTGTACAACAGCGGTCATTTATTTGAGGCGGCAGCCGCCCACTACCACGCTACAGGAAAGAAAAACCTGTTGGATATCGCCACTAAGAATGCCGATCTGCTGGTGGCTAATTTCAGGCCCGGCCGCCTGCAAAAGCCGCCCGGCCATGAGATTGTGGAAACAGGACTGATTAAACTTTACCAGATCACGGGAAAGAAGGATTACCTGAAGCTTTCTAAATATTTTATTGACCTGAGGGGAGACGGTACTACGCACCCGTTGTATGGGGCTTACAACCAGGACAGTATTCCACTAAGAAGCGAGTCGGAAGCAGTCGGTCATGCCGTACGCGCGGAGTATGTATATGCGGCGATGACGGATATTGCTGCGATTTATCAGGACAGTGCCTATGCGCATGCGCTTGACAGGATCTGGTCGGACATTGTAAATAGAAAAATGTACATCACCGGAGGTGTAGGAGCAAGGCATGAAGGCGAATCCTTTGGCGTTGACTATGAACTACCAAACCTGACCGCCTACAGCGAAACCTGTGCAGCCATCGGGAGTGTTTTATGGAACCAGAAAATGTTCATGCTTTCCGGCCAGTCAAAATACGTTGATATCGTGGAACGCACTTTATATAATGGGGTGATCTCGGGGATATCGGCCGATGGAAAAATGTTTTTTTATCCCAATCCGCTGGAATCAGATGGACGATTCAGCTTCAATATGGGAAAATGTACGCGCCAGTCATGGTTTGACTGCTCCTGCTGTCCGACCAACCTGATTCGCTTTATTCCTTCACTGCCCGGACTCATTTATGCGACAAGAGGCGATACAATCTTTGCCAACCTCTTCATCTCAAGCCGTGTTCACCTGGAAAACAGGCAAGGAAAAATTACCTTAAGCCAGCAAACCAATTATCCATGGGATGGAAAGATTCGATTTAATATTGATCCCGAAAAGAAAACCAGGCTTTCCCTACGTATCCGGGTACCCGGATGGTTCAGGGGTGAACCGACGCCGGGAAACCTTTATACTTATACAGCCAGTGTAAACCCGGTTCCGGATCTTATCGTTAATGGAAAAGCAGAGGAAGCCCGGATTTCCGATGGCTGGCTTACAATTACAAGGGAATGGAATAAAGGGGATATTGTAGAATTGTCCATGCCGATGACCATTCGTCAGGTCGCCACAAACTTATACGTTGAGGGGAATCGGAACAAAGTTGCTTTTGAACGGGGCCCAATGGTGTATTGCGCTGAAGAAATTGACAATAAGAATATTTCATCTCTTGTCGTCACAGATCAGGTGAACCTCAAAGCAAAAAAAGATATTTTTCTGGGCAGTGAAGTAATCCTGTTAACGGGAAAAACGCAAAACGACAGTCTGCTCCTGCTGCCCTATTTCCTCTGGTCAAACCGGGGAGTGGGTAAAATGAAAGTCTGGCTTCCGCATGCGCGCGGTATGGCAAACTGATGTATGTTTTTTATTTTAAACAGAGTGGAAAGAAATGTTCCAGAAATCCTGAATCAATCATAGAAACCACTTCCATACAAATTACCGTAACACATGAAATTGCAGACGACGGGGATGAGGTATGGGTGGAAAGAATGCATTTGAATCAGGAAGCCGTCCATCCTCCGTCAATCATCAGGGTTGTTCCGGTAATTAGAGCCGCGGCCTGCGACGCAAGAAACAGGACGGCATTGGCGACATCTTTGGGTTCGCCTATTCTTCCCAGCGCAATTTTTGATAATACCATTTTCTTCGTTTCTTCATTGGCGAGATATTCTTCTGTGCCCGGAGTATAGATGAAAGTAGGTGCAACAGCATTAACGGTTATATGATGTTTGGCCCATTCCACAGCAAAACACTTCGTAAGGTGAGAAATCCCCGCCTTGGTCATGCAATAGACTGACTCGGTGGGCAGCGCAATAAATCCTGCCTGTGAACTGATATTGATGATTCTTCCGGATTGTTGTCTGATCATCCAATGCCCCACCAGCTGGCTTGTGAAAAATGTTCCCTTAAGATTCACATCCAGGGTGTAGTCAAAGTCCGCCTCGGTAACATGTTCAATATAGTTCTCCGGAGCAATACCGGCATTGTTTATCAATATATCGATCCGGCCAAAATACTCTGCCGCCTTGTTTACCGCAGATTTTATTTCCGCCAGCTTACTGACATCCATCTGGAGGGGCAGAACCTTTCTGCCCAGTGCTTCGATTTCTTTCACCAGGCTACTATCTGCCTTTATATTTCTTAGCCCCAGTGCAATGTCGGCCCCGGCTTCTGCCAAAGCAAGCGCACAGGCCCTGCCAATTCCCCGGGCGGCGCCGGTTACCAGCGCAATTTGCCCCGGAACCCTTACTTCGTCTGTATGTCGGTTATTCATAATTCAGGTGAATTCAGGTGACCTTACTAAATATACAATATTGGGGGAATTCGAAGGGATATGCAGTCAATTTACAGAGCTTTCATCAACAGGGTGAGTTTCCAGGTTTTTTTGGCATTCCTAAATAAAATTTGAACTTTGTAGAAGCCCTGCGGAAACTCCCCTGACGCTTACAGATATCCATCAAAAACCTGGTGTAATCACATAAAATAATTTTTTATGAGTATACCCGGTAAAATTTCTGCATGGGATGAAAGGTATCCTTTCATATACCTCGCTTTAAGGATTGTCCTGGGCGTGATCCTTGTATTCCGCGGCATTTTCTTTATCACTTCCATAGAACCATTATTTCACCTGATAAGGAACAGCAGGCTGAATGAACTCAATATGAATATGACCCTGGCTTTATTCGTTTGCTGGGCTCATTTACTGGGCGGAACCCTCATCATACTCGGCTTGCTGACAAAAATAGCTGCCTGGGCACAGATACCCATCCTGCTTGGGGCCATCGTTTTTATAAATTTGAACAGCAGCCTTTCGCGCAGTTATTCCGAACTGCTTCTTTCGGTTTTTGTTTTATTCCTTTCCAGCCTGTTTGCATTGGGCGGCGGTGGAAAAATTTCCATGGACAGCTATGTAAAAGGGCATTTACTGTAGGAACTAAGTAGACAGGGGAGCCTTTTAATTTTCCTAACTTTAAGAACTGTTTAGTTCCAAAAGTTATGAAATCTTATTTACCGGACGAGTCGTTACGCCAGCATCCAATGCCGGTTGAAATGGATGCGAAAATATTTCGCGAAGCGGGCTATGTGCTGATAGACCATATAGCCGAATTTCTCTCCTCCCTTTCTGCGTTGCCGGTAACGACAGCGCCAACACCGGGGTCCGTGCGGGCCAAACTTCCGTCATCACTCCCTTTTACCGGCTCGGACCCGTTGATCCTGATTAAGGAGACCTGGCAGCTTCTGGTGAACAATAGTTTATTTAACGGGCATCCCAGGTTTTGGGGTTATATCACTTCTTCACCTGCACCAATGGGAATGCTGGGTGACCTCATGGCATCAGCCATAAACAGCAATTGCGGCGCTTTTGTGCTGTCACCCATGGCGACTGAAATTGAAAAGCAAACGATACAATGGCTGGGCTCAATGATTGGTTATCCGGCAGGTGCGGGAATTATGGTGAGCGGCGGTAACATGGCAAACTTTGTGGGCTTCCTCGCTGCCAGGAAAGCGAAAGCAGACTGGGATATTCGCAAACTTGGGATGAAGCCTTCGCAGGGGAGGTGGTGCGTATACACGTCTGCAGAGACACATACCTGGATCAACAAGGCTGCTGATCTGTTTGGACTGGGGCTTGACGCTATTCGCTGGATACCCGTTGACAGGGACCAGCGAATGAATATTCCGGCACTTCGTGAGGCGATCGTAAAGGATTTGGCTGAAGGACTCATACCCTTCCTGGTTGCGGGTACGGCAGGATCCGTGGGCACGGGCGCAGTCGATTCACTGCGTGAGCTGGCGGAAATCTGTGAACAGTACGACTGCTGGTTTCATATTGACGGCGCCTACGGCGGATTTGCCGCCGCGTTACCGGAATTAAAGGATTTGTTCCAGGGCTTGGAGCTGGCCGATTCCCTGGCGATCGATCCGCATAAATGGCTTTACAGTCCTTTGGAAGCCGGATGTACACTGGTGAAAGACGCCGGTGTGTTAACCGACGCTTTCAGCTTTCATCCTGTGTATTACAATTTTGACGGGGAGGAGGAACCTCAGACAAACTTTTATGAAAGCGGATTGCAAAATTCCAGAGGCTTTCGCGCATTGAAAGTCTGGCTGGTGCTGCGCCAGCTTGGTATGGAAGGCCATATCAGTATGATCCGCCAGGATATCCGGCTTGCTGAAAAACTCTGTACCCTGTTGAAGGAACACACAGAACTTGAAGTCTTCACAAATCACCTTAGTATAACCACTTTCAGATACAGGCCGGAAAATGTGGATGGAACGACAGGCCGGGAATACCTGAATAATCTGAACCAGTCGTTATTGAACCGCTTACAGGCAAGTGGAGAAATATTTCCGAGTAATGCCATGCTTGACGGTAATTTCCTTTTGAGAATTTGCATTGTGAATTTCAGAACCCGCTTTGAGGATATTGAATCCCTGCCGGCTGTTGTATTAAGAGAAGGGAGGATAGTGCATGCACAAATGCAAAACGAAGCGCCGGTTGTTCCATAAAATTTAAAAGATCCTTTTCACATATCCCGCTTTGTTATAAGGCGATTTATCCGGGTTCTGTATAAAATTGTTACTTTTAAGTATAATCATTAACCAAAGCCATGAATATGATAGTTATGAATAACATCACAACAAAAGGAGTACTATCAGCAACCGTCCTTTCCCTGTTAATTGCCTGTAATTCCGGAAATGAAAATTCCGGAAAAGCGGAAGCGGCCACACCGGCAATAGATAAGGAACAAATAAAAAAGGAAATTCAGACCAAGGAAAATGATTTTGCAACTTTGTACAACAACGCAGAACTAAAAGATATCGGCTATTATGCAGATGATGCTACCTCTTTTTACCCGAACCGCGCACCATTGGTAGGAAAAGATTCTATTGTAAGCTTTTTGAAAAGTGACCTGGCAGGTAATACCGATAAGATTTCCTTTCAGACGAACGACGTTTTTGTATCAGATGACGGCAACCAGGTGGTCGAAGTCGGTTATTTCAAGGTAATGGATTCGGCCAATAACCTCATGAATAGTGGAAATTATATGAGCCTGTTTGTAAAAAGAAATGGCAAGTATGTTTGCCTGAGAGATATGAGTGCGTCAGATATGCCGAGGAAATAGAACCTGAAACAGTTTGTTGAACGGGCCGGAGGATCTTCATATTCCAAAGGCCCGTTTTGCGTTTTCAAAAAGCCGATCATCTTCTTCTGCCTCCGCCGCCTCCGCCCCTGCTTCCACTAAATCCTCCGCCACCCCTGCTGCCTCCGCCACTATAGCCACCACCTCCGCCATAGCTACTTCCACTGCTCCTGGAACGACCTTCACTCATCGAACCGGATTGGCGGTTTGAAATGGAAGGTTGTGTGGAAGGGCGGTTTGCACCCGATGGTCCGCTATTGGATGGGCGCGTTGAAGCAGAAGGTCCACCAGCATTGGGGCGGTTTGAACCGCCGGGCCCGCCGGTAGAAGGACGGTTCGTTCCTCCCCGGTTGCCGTAATTGCCCCTGGCCATATTGTCCTGTACCCTGTTAGAAGTGTTCCGGTTATTGTTATAATGGTTTACGTAGTTGTTTCTGTTATTGATAATTACATTATTGCCACCGCCATAATGCCCTCCATAATAACCGTGGTGATGATAATAATGATTATGCCTGTATACACCAATGGCTATCGTGGCCGCCATGGCGAAATAAGGCGGATAATATCCGTAGTAATAAGGCGGGTAATAGGGTACATAGGCAGGTGAATATACATATTGTACGATAGGAGCCTGCTGAACTACCACCGTGGTGGTTGACGCAGGAGCATCCTTGGCAGGTTCCGGGCCGGTATACGCCGGGTTGGCCGTAACGGCAGGAGTCGGAGAAGTTTTTGGCTCAATGACGTAGTCCTTACCATATAAATCCGGATCACCCACTATCTGAACAGTGACTTTCTTTTCCTTGTCCTTATCCACCAGAATAACTGCGACATCCTGGTTTTCTTTCTCGCTGACCGGCACCTGAAGTGTAAACAAATAGGAGTCGCCTTTTTTCTCCGTTATCACTTTAATGAAGTCAATCTTTTTGTCAAGATTCAGATCCAGGTTATTGATTCCCGATTTTGTATCATTCAATGATTTTTCAAATCCCTCAATTGTTTTTGACTTCAGGAAAAGATCCATAACAGCATACAGATCCAGGTTATCTCCGGGTAAACCCAACGATGTCGTATCCTTTGAAGATTGAGCGACGGCGGGCAGGCTGATCAGACTCATGGCCACAACTGAATAGAGGAAAAGGCACTTTTTCATAATTATGTAATTTATGAATAAATTCAGAAATCTGCAGGCGGGGGGATGCCCGCTAAGATCCAAACCATCTTTTTTGCCTGGACGATCCGAAAAACTTCTTGTCCTCATTAAGTTCCAGGGTAGCTTCCGTATAACGTCCCGTAGGTTTAGGTCCTGAAAAAAAATTCACATCCACTTTTCCGACTTTTCCCTCGCCAAATTCAAGATAACAGGTACCGGCTCCATCATAGGGTGCAGGTTCTGGCGTTCCTTCGTGGCTGGCAATAATAGAAGCGGCCGCAATTTTCGCCGCGCCCTCGGCAAATACACCGGCTTTGGGTGTTCCGACGCTGGCTACATCACCGATCGCGTAGACTCCCGGAAATTTTGTTTTCAGGTTCTTCGGATCTACAGGAATCCAGCCGTTGACGGTCAGACCACTGGTTTCCACCACAGTGGGTACAATATGTCTGGGGATTCCTAAAAACAGGTCAAATGCCATTTCCGTTCCATCATCCAGGACGGCGACTTTACGCGCCGGTTCAATGGCAGCAACTCTTTTTTTAGCAATAAACTGAATATTTCTCTCTGCAAACGCTGCGAGTATCGCCGTTGACGAATCGGGCGATGGGGGTATCGGTATACTGAAGGGCATGACGAGGCTGATTTCACAATGTTCTCTTATGCCTTTTCTGATTAGGTAGACATGCATCAGAAGGGCTGCTTCACTGGGAGCCGGAGGACATTTGAAAGGCGCGCCACAAACACCAACGATAACCCTGCCTTTGGAAAATGCAGGCAACAGGTCGCGCAGGACTGCTGCGCCCGCCAGAGAATAAAATTCATTTCCACCTTCGGCAAGTCCCGGGGTTGCAGTGATATCATAATTGGCACCGAGTGCGATAACGAGCACATCCGCTTCATAGGAAGATTCCGTTGTCGTTACACGCCTTTTGTCAGGATCAATTCCGGTTATGGTCTCCCGGAGAAACTTTACACCGGGTTTTACAATATTCTTGTATGCAAGTTTTATTTCATCGGATGTTTTCCTTCCGAACATGAGATCAAATTTGGAGTAGCCAAAGTAGAAATCGGCATGCTGGTCGATTAATGTAAGGTCGAGTTTATCACCAAGCCTTTCAGAAAGAATTGAAGTAAGTTCAAGACCGCCGAAGCCGGCACCTAACACAAGTACACGTAGTTTCACTGCATTGTTTGTTTCATGAAGATCCGGACGCTGTATCAATTATCCGTGGGAAAATTTTATCAAATCCGTTTTGCTGAACCTGGTCAGTTCTATGATTTGGGCATGGTGCCGAAGAAAGGGGGGAATAATTTTCAGGGCTTCATCCCTGGATTCAAAATCATTGATGAACCATGCCTTGTGCACGCCATCCTTACAACCCCAGCTTGCATTTGAAAGTAAATGGGATCCGGACTCTACAAACAGTCTGATAACCTGCTGGCATTCGGTCAAATCTCCGGAATGGGGTATTTCAATTAAGTAGGTTGGCATTGGGCTGATCTTATTGCCTGATAATTTATCGGCTGGTTCCTTTATCGGACCAACCGCCAGATAAATATACCATTTTAAGCAACGGCAACCATTAGGCGGCAGAACATTTGGTAATGGCCCGGTTCTGATATTCCGGTTACCCGATAGCTGAATACAATTTCAAATTCCGATAATGTGAAATACCTTGCCCGGGTATAGGAATGATGGCCCTGCGGGAAATAATATTTTTTCTTTTTAACAGATATTCTGCCGGAGATATTTCTTTAAAAAACAATCAATTAAAATGAAAATAGGAATCATTGGAGCCGGCCAGATCGGCGGGGTTCTGATACGTCAGTATGCCAGGGCAGGCCATAGCGTAAAAATGACCAATTCGGGTGGACTGGAAAAGCTTAAAAATCTGGCGCTGGAAACTGGAGCTTCACCTGTCAGCATAGATGCGGTGGTCAGGGATGTGGATGCCATTGTAATTTCTATCCCATTAATGGCAATAGCTAAACTTCCAAAGCACCTGTTTAATAACCTCCCGGACAATATTACGATTATCGATACTGGTAACTATTACCCCATCAGAGACGGTGTAATAAAGGAAATAGAGGATGGTATGACCGAAAGTGTTTGGGTGGCGAATCAGATTCAACGGCCTGTTATAAAGACCTATAACAGTATTCTGTCCCGTTCTCTTGTACATTCAGGTCTTGCCAGAGGAACTGCCTCGCGCGTAGCACTTCCAATTGCCGGAGACGACAGGAAATCAAAAGAGCTGGCATCCACTCTGGTTAATGATAGCGGGTTCGATTCATTAGACTGTGGATCTCTTCAGGATTCATGGAAACAACAACCGGGAAGTCCTGTTTATTGCACTGACTTAACCTTGATTCAACTGGAAAATTCAATTAAAAAGGCAAGGAAGGGAATATTACCTGCACGGCGCGAACTCGGGTTGGCCTATATTTTGACGCACGACGCAGAACAGTGGATGGATTGTGTGAACTACAATCGAAAAATATATGAAAGCGATCTGGCTGGAAGTAAAAGCTAACCTTACGGTTGGCATGTATTTATTTTCATACTTCCCACCTCGGTCAACTCCCTTTCTTATTAAATGACCAGCCTTTTTCCCGCAAAGCAGCTACGAGTTCTTTTGTGTAGGTCGCGGCATCGGCGGGTGTAAGGTGAGACCATTCCGGGCAATTAAGATTTGCCGTGGCAGGATAATCTTTGAAGTGAATTCCTTCACAGCCGGTAAGGGTTAAGAGCCTTTCCCAATAGGCCGTTCTTGGAAATCCTTTCGATTCAACTTCCCAAAAAAGCCCGGTTGAAGGGGGGCGTATGAAAATAACCTGACCACCCCTTGACTTTATTTTGTTTACATCCCGGTTCACAGAGTTAAAAATGGCGTCCATCCTGTCTTTGGGTAATTCTTCTCTTTTGTTGTTCAAACCGTACGACCAGATGGCCTTCACCGCATTGTGCTGGTTCGTATCTGCCACAAACCCGGGAGTCATGTATGACTGCCTGTCAAAACTTACAGGCGTAAATCCAAACGGAAAATAAAGGCCGGGAAAAACCCCAGGTCTTGGAGGAGGACGCAGATTGTCCATCATGGCATTGATGGAAAAATTATCCTGGTCAAGAAAAACAAATTTGGACTCTAACAAATGGTCTACCTCAAAGCTGAATCGCTGTGTTGGCGTCTCATTCTTAAAATACGCAATTTTTTTATTAGTTTTCCAATCGTAAAACGCCACCTCTGAAAAAAAGATGCCTTCGGTGATGTCAATGATCAGGTTGCCCTTGAATTCAGGATCGTCGGCGAGATCTTTCAGAATCCCCCTCGGGGTACTGCCGACATTGGCAAGCTGAATAGCCCGTGTTCCCGTTATTGCCTCCCAGGTTGGAATATCCAGATCATATTTTATGCGGGAAGCACCTATAAATACGCTCGCCCTGTCGCGGGGTTCATAGACCATGGCTCTTTTACTGGCCCACAGGGCTTCATTGTCGTCATAAATAATCTTGAATCCTTTATGACGCAGGTGAATTTCCCAGGACAGCATAGTGATAAGGGCGATAAGGAGAGCCATCAGGCCGGCCCTTAAAAAATGGGAGGGTTGCATACAACTTTAGGGGTTAAAAATGAAATTAATTCCTTTCAGGGGGTAGAGAGAAGCAGATCCGGGATAATTTTCAAGCAGGTTCCAACGGCGTACCCGGAGTAGATCACATAATTTAGAACAAAAAAGCATTCTGGTCAAATTAAAGTTTTGAGTACGCGAAATCCCGGAGTATGTATGTTCCTGTTTTGTGAGGTAAATTGCAATAATAACAACATATGAGACAGATTCTGGCCCTTATGGTAATGCTGTTGTCCATGTCGGCATCAGGACAGTCCGATTCGGTTACGTTTTGTAAAAAAAGGCTCAAAGTCCCCACCGGATGCTCTGCCGAATCCGAATATCAGGTTAAATGTGATCATTATTCGATGACCTGGCTGTATATGACTGCTGAAATGATGCAGACAATGCCGGATCAGTTCATTAATAAACTGGCCAGCCGGCTGAAGGGTTTCAGGAAAGAACCGGTCACCTGTTTTTTATTGGGTAGTGAAGCAAAGGGGTATAAAATCAGGTATAATACGGGTAGTCAAACCGGATTTCAGCTGGTAGCCTATGGAGTGGCAAACGAACAGCCGGTTCTCTTCCAGCTCGTGCTGGATAGGGAGCCCCAAAGCATCGACGACATCCCGGATCTTGCCCTGGAGATCATAAGTTTCAATAAATAACTTGTACCTAAATTATTTCCTGCTCCTATTTTACAGGAGGTATGCTAGTGAAATAAAATCCGGTATTAAACGGAATCATAACAGCGCATGCAACGGCGAAAATTTATCCAACTTTCAGCTTTAAGCGGAGCGGCCCTTGGAATCTCCGGCATAAGTTGCGGTCACAGGCATCAGGCTTATTATAATTTATTGGAAAAGCCTGCAGCACTTTCACAGATCTGTGACCTCAGGACAATCCGGGATATCGGGATGGCATATAGCCTTCAGGCTCCGGCGGAAGCAAAGGCCGAAAAACTGGAAACACTGCTGATGACCGATTCAGCAGGCAAACCGGTTTCGCCGGATGCAAATGCCCCCGTTATACAAACTCTTCTGGAAGGGAAAATAAAACATGACTTTGAAACGGGTGATACAGTTATTGTGAAAGGATGGGTTCTTGCAGTAACCGAGGCCCGTCAATGTACCCTTTTGTTTCTTCATCAGCAATAAGGTTCGACTCATGCATACCGACGCAAGGCTGTTGGAAAATGACACACTGATTGAAGGTGATATTTGCATCGTGGGTGCGGGGGCGGCGGGTATCAGTATGGCACTCGAATGGGAAGGTTCCCCACATAAAGTCATTCTCCTGGAGGGTGGTGGATTTGAATACGATCCAAAAATTCAGGACCTGTATGCGGGAAAGACAACGGGCCAGCCTTATTACCCGTTAATGTCCTGCCGCCTGCATTATTTCGGTGGCACAACAGGTCACTGGGCGGGTTATTGCTCACCCCTGGATACCATTGATTTTGATAAAAGAAGCTGGGTTGAACACAGCGGCTGGCCGATCACAAGGGCGGACATGGATCCTTATTACAAAAGGGCTCATGAGAAACTGGAGCTTGGACCTTATAATTATGATCTTTCTTTTTGGCAAGGCAAAGACCCTGGGATGGTACCATTGGTTAACAGTCATGCCGTTGTCTGGAATAAAATCTGGCAGTTCAGTCCGCCGACAAGATTTGGGGAGAAATATAAAAGCAAAATTGTTGCGTCGCGCAATATCCATTTGTTTACATATGCCAATGTGGTAAACATCATAACAAATGAAAGCGGGTCGGCCGTCAGGGAACTGATCGTGAAAAATTTTGAAGGCAAACAGCATCGTGTCAGGGCTAAGAAATTTATTCTTGCCTGTTGTTCAATTCAGAATGCAAGATTATTGCTGGCGTCCAACAGGCAGTCGGTGCATGGACTCGGCAATGTCCATGACCAGGTAGGCCGCTATTTTATGGAACATCTTGAAATCAAAGCGGCGGAGCTTTGGCTTATCAAACCTTCGCCTTTAAAACTATATGCCATTCAATTTGGGGTTACCAAGGCCAGAGCGGAACTGGCCATCAGCACGGAAAAGCAGAAAGCCTTTGAGATCCTGAATGGTACCTTATCACTGTCGCCATTGGAAGTAGCAAAAAAAATAAAGCCGGCTATCGAAGGCTGGAGCCAGCAGGATCCGAGGAAAAGCGGGGATAGTTTTTTTGGAGGTTTTAGCAAAGCCGCAAGAGAAACCCAACTGCCTGCTGGCGGCAGCCGGAGTTATCAACTGTTTGCCAGGATCGAGCAGGCACCCAATGCAGCTTCCAGGGTCACCCTGGATACGGAAAAGGATGGACTGGGGGTTCCCCGGGCTTCTTTACATTGGGTGCTTACGCCGCTGGAAAAAAGAAGTCTGCGTAAAATCTCGGAGCTGGCGGGACAGGAAGTTGGCCGGTCCGGAACAGGCCGGGTAAAACTGATGGATTATTTATTAGACAAGGATGATCATAGCTGGCCCTCCTTTACAGGGGGAGGCTGGCATCATATGGGAACTACGCGCATGAGTACTGATCCCAAACAGGGTGTGGTTGATTCAAATTGCAAAGTACATGGAATATCTAACCTGTTCATAGCGGGTTCCTCCTGCTTTACTACGGCCGGAGCGGCAAACCCAACCCTTACGCTGGTGGCGCTGACCATCCGTCTTTCAGATCATATAAAAGAGTCTATGAGACAAAAAGGCTGACAATGGTCCTGCATTTTAGTGCCGGTTACATTCCCGGGATTACCATCGTCTCATGAATTTCAATCGTTGCTTCCGGATGCCATCCGGATATATGTGGATGACCGGATAACATTTCCACTACGTCATCCCAATCCTCGGCATCCAGCAGGGAATACCCGACAACATCCTTCGTGCTGGGCGCCGATGATCCGTTTGGACGTATGCGTGTGCCGTTTACCAGCGGCGCGCCAAGATCCGCGAGATTACTTCCCACACGTTCGGCCCAGGCCTTCCACATGGCCATCCCTTCCGCCATTTCTTCGGGACTGCTATCGGATGTTTGTGCCACGGCATCGATAGGTGCGTGATAAATAATCAAAAATCTTTTTCCTGTTCTCTTTGGCGGTCTGGTGCCTTTCTGAGGTGCAGATTTCCTCACAGATTTTTTTGCCGTGGATTTCTTCACTGTTTTTTTAGCAGTCTTCCTGACTGATTTCTTTGCTGCTTTTCTTGCAGTTTTTTTTGTCAGCTTTGCCATAATGGGATTTTTAATCGTTAGACAATTTAGGACGGCAGCTTCTTTTGCTGTTCAATGTTCAGAAACGGCTTCAACAGGTCTATCGGAACAGGGAAAATGGTCGTTGAATTGTTCTCCGTTGCAATCTCCCGGAGAGTTTGCAGATAGCGCAGTGTAATGGCGCTGGGTTGTTCAGCGAGAACCTTTGCAGCATCAGACAAACGCTGGGATGCCTGGAATTCACCTTCCGCGGCTATGACTTTGGAACGCCGTTCTCTTTCGGCTTCAGCCTGCTTGGCCATGGCTCTTTGCATTTCCTGGGGCAGGTCGATTTGTTTCACTTCCACATTTGACACTTTGATTCCCCATGGTTCGGTGTGGGCATCGATGATCTGCTGCAGGCGCAGGTTTATTTTTTCCCTTTGTGAAAGCAGGTCGTCCAGTTCGGACTGTCCCAATACGCTTCTTAAAGTAGTCTGTGAAAATTGCGAAGTGGCCACCAGGTAGTTTTCCACTTCCACTATGGCCTTGTAGGGTTGTAATACCCGGAAATATATCACGGCATTAACTTTGATCGACACATTGTCCTGGGTAATCACATCCTGAGGAGGAACATCCATGACTACCGTCCGCAAACTCACTTTTACCATTCTGTCCACGATGGGAATCAGGAAAATCAGTCCGGGGCCTTTTTCCCCGCCTTTTACCAGCCTGCCCAGTCTGAAAATAACACCACGTTCATATTCGCGTAATACGCGAATGGAATTGGCGAGGATAAAAATGGCGAAGAGAACTACGACAAGGGAAAACACTGGAATTGTTTGCATGAATTCAATTTTAATCGTTAAGCATTCGGAAGTTCGACATAGAGCGTCAGGTTTTTTACTTCCTTCACGCGCACCCTTTCTCCGGTATTAATCATCCCGGATACAGAGATGGCATTCCATATTTCTCCGTGCATCCTGACTTTTCCATAGGGATTGAGTGTGTCAAAAGCGATGGCGGATTCGCCTACCATACTTTCGAGTCCCGTAACCGGCTTCCTGCGCTGCGCCTTTATTCCCATGCCGATTACAAACAGGAAGAAAGCGGATGTGACCGCCACCGTGGAAATAATCAGGACGCGTGAAATCCTTACCATCTCCAGTCCGGACCCGGGTCTGATCAGCATGAGTGAACCGGTCAGCAAGGAGGCAATGCCTCCAATGGCCAGCATACCATGACTCACCACTTTGATCTCCAGCAACAGAAGGACAACGCCAAAGACGATCAGGGACAGACCGGCATAATTCACCGGCAGCGTATTTAAGGCATAGAAAGCAAGCACAAGGGAAATAAATCCTATGATGCCCGGAAAAATGATACCGGGATTGAATAGTTCAAAGAGCAGGCCCAGTAAACCCAGCATCAGGAGTATATAAGCGATATCTGGATCGCTGATGATGTTCAGCAGTTTCTCGGTAAATCCCATATCCAGTGTCTGAATCACGGCGCCCCGGGTATGCAGGACAAAAGAAGTGGAATCCCTTTTAATCACTTTCCCGTCAATCTCATTCAGCAATTCGCGGTCGTTTGAAACGATCAGGTCAACTATTCTTTTTTGGAGGGCCTCATTTTCCGTGATGGCAACACTTTGCCTTACGGCATCTTCGGCCCACTGGAGGTCGCGTTTCCTGTATTGGGCAATAGTGCGGATAAATGCAGCTGCGTCGTTGATGGATTTGTTGTTCATGATCGAATCGGGTGATCCCTGCAGCATGACGGGATGTGCGGCGCCCATATTTGTTCCCGGGGCCATCGCGGCAATGTCGGCTGCCAGGGTTATAAACACTCCCGCCGAGCCCGCGTGCGCGCCGGCAGGTGAAACATAAACGATGACCGGTACAGGCGATTCAAGTATATCGCCCACAATGACACGTGTTGATTTTAGCAGACCACCGGGTGTGTTAAGATGGATCAGGAGGCAGGCTGCGTTTTCAGCGGCAGCCTTTTCCAAACTCCGGTGAATAAAAGTTGCAGCAACGGGATTAATAGCACCATCAATTTTAATCGAGATGACCGTTTGCGCTGAGAGGAGCAAAGGCAATGAAACGGCGATGTATAGACAAATACGCTTCACTGTATGGAACCGGCGGTTAAGAAGCCGGTGATAAAAGAAGATCTGGATGTAATTTACTTAAATCAGGAGAATTGCAGATTTTGATGGATTGTTCCTTTTATGCTGATGCCTGAGGGTTTACTTTCTGCTTAAGGAAGACATTCGATTCCGGACACATCTGTTAATTGTGCCGGACGTACGAATGGCAACTGTGTAAACGATTGGCTTTTCCATTCGGTGAGTAGGAATCACCCCACCGATTACATCATTACGATCATAATGCACTGAAGTTTGAATGAGCTAAACATTAACAACAGGGCGGCTTATAATACCATTACATTACACTGTTGCCGGTTACAATATCGGCAGATAAAAAAAACAAAATGTCAAATATCGCACAGGTAGTGAACGGAGAAAAAAACATGACCACATTAAAAAAAGGCGTTCAGGCATCAGGACTGAGCGAAGTGCTAAGCGGTAAAGGTCCCTTTACTGTTTTTGCCCCTACAGACAATGCATTTGGTAAGCTGGACAAGGATGTGCTGGAAGACTTATTGAAACCTGAAAATAAAACCAAGCTGGCTGAGTTGATCAATCGTCACGTGGTGGAGGGTAAATTGAATTTTAAAGACCTGAAAGAAGGCGAAAAATTAAAAACGGTGAACGGCAGGGAACTGTTGATTCATGTAAAAGATGGCCGCACGACAGTTGATGGCGCAAAAATTCAAAGCCATGACCTGCAGGCGGCAAATGGAGTAATCCATTCGTTGGACACGGTTATGTTTAAAAACTAATTACTTAAAAATTAGGATCAAAAGCCAGCAGCAACAGCTGCTGGCTTTATTATTTATTGTATTCGAAGATGGCACTAAAAAAGCCAGGCCTCGCATATTTGCAGGCCTGGCCAATAGGTTCCATTTTTTTAAGTCGAAGGCTGCTACGAATGACCAGTCCCCGCAAAACTAAAGCCGGGCGCCAGGTCATATAGTAATTACAGCCTATCTGGGTACTGCTGTTGAATCTGCGCCAATAGTCGAAACAGGCTTCAGTTGCATCATGATCGCCGCGCGTTGTATTTCGAGTTCGTCGAGCTTTTGCTGTTTCTTTGCGATCTCAGCATTCAGTTTATCTATTTTCTTGCTGTTGTTGTTTTCATCAGATATCGCATTTTTAGCATTGTTAGCCTGCTTATCTGCTTTTTTAGCATCGTTAACTGCCTTTTTAGTTTCGGTTGTATTACCATCCGCCGCTATCGACGCCTGTGCTTTGCTGTCCTGACCAGTTGAGACTGCATCTTTAGCGGTACTGGAAGATTTCGACTGAAATTCAGCTGTTTTGTTTTTTTCAGTAATCAGTTTTGTATTCAATTTTGAAATGTCCAGACTAACCTCTCCGTATTCTTTATTTAAATCGGCAGTGTCTGCCAGGGTTTTATACTTCTGAGCCTCAGCAAATCCATGGAAAACAAAGGTAGCGCAGACAAAAACGCCTGAGAAAATACCAAATCTCTTAAAATTGATCATAAATGTGTTTGAACATCTATCAATGACAGATGTATATACTGAAGGGCAATAACCGAGCCGCATGACCAGGTTGGGCAACTATTAACTAATCTGATCTTTGCACTTAACCTAAATGCTTTTCTTAACTTTAGTATCCCATAAACCAGGATCAGTTGACAGTCAGACAGCGACATGTCAGCATTAATTGGGGACATTTTTCCTGACAGCTCTTTCTGCCGGTAAATCGGGTCTGCATAAACACTATATACCTGAATACATGTTACACATCAAACACAATAAGAATTATATGAAAAAGACAAGCAGATTATTTCTTCGTAGCATGCGTGCCACAGCTGCCGCTGCATTTATCGGTCTGATCAGCATGGGCAGCGCTCATGCGCAGGAAGTAAAGGGTGAAACGGTAACGGCGTCGGAGACAGTAACCGCGACTGTTTTGAATGTCAACCAGAAAACACGTGAAGTGACTATCAAAATGAAAGATGGCTCCGAGCATAGCTTTGTTGCCAGCGACAATGTGAAGAATCTGGCGCAGGTTAAAAAAGGCGATATCATTACCGCAGTATACACTGAAGAACTGGCTTACCAGGTGAGGAAACATGGCACTGCCAGCGGAGCACAAACTACCCAGGCCATGGCATCTGCCGCACCCGGCGAACAGCCCGCAGGTGCAATAGCCCAGCAGGTTACCGTCACCGTTACCGTGACAGCAATTGATCCCAGCGTACCATCAGTTACTTTCAAAGGACCCAAGGGGAATTCGAGGACAATCAAGGTAAAAGATCCGCAAAAGCTCGTGGGTGTGAAAGTCGGAGACCTGGTGGATCTCACTTATACAGAATCGCTCGCTGTCAAAGTAGACAAAGCACCAAAACCATAGTTCTCCCGCGGCAAATCCCCCGGATAAAAGAATTACCCGGAACGCGTTTCCGGGTAATTCTTACATACATATTAAGCGGGCTGGGCCTTGCTGCCGATACTGTACAATTTTTTCGATGTGGAAATCACAAAGTCGACCGAGCGCCGGCCTGCACCTTCGATGAACAGGAAAACACAACAGAGAATCTGGGCATAGTCTGAACGGATTTCGTGCAGCACAGCCCAGATACCCGACTTGGGTGGTGCAGGCGGCAAGGGCAGGGGGCTGGTTCCGAAATACAAATCGATCTTAGTGCTGAGCACGGCCACCAGCATCTGGATAATGAAGTAAAAAGCGGTTATCCTGGTGAATAAGCCAAAGATCAGCAGCAATCCGCCGATAATTTCACCCGTTGCGATAATGTGGGCTGTCGTTTCAGGAAAAGGGAAACCCAACTTCGTAAATCGTCCAACTCCCTGATTTACATAAACAAATTTTAATACTCCTTCCCAAAAAAAGACCGATCCGGCCATCAGGCGAACAATTAGAATGGTTGACTTGCCGGTTACCGGAGGATACAGAAACCAATGGATGATTTTTTTCATTTTACTATTTGATTTAAGATGAAGAGCGAACTTCCGCCGATCCATCCGGCGCAAAAAATCAGTTACATCATCTAAACTGTTTTCTTGATTAAGTATCCGTTAATCAAGGAAATTACCTCTATCATGTAATAAAATCCGGCCACTGCCGGATACTTTTACCTTTGATAAAATTTCGGCCTTGAAGGGTAAAACCGCTTTCTATCATTTCATTTTCTGGGCACTCATCTATCTGTCATGGGTGATAATATTCCGGACTTATTCGGTTTCGCTCAGCAAAACCATGACCATAGAGTTTTGCTATCTGGTTTTTATCACGACAGATTACTATGCCGTCAATAATTTTATTGTTCCGCAATTTTTGGGTAAAAAGAGATATTTCCTGTTTATTTCTGCCACTCTCTTCACCATTGCAGTTTCGGCGGCACTCAGGGCCCTGGTTGCCATGCAGATGAATGTTCATTTTTTTCATTCACCCACGATTCCTGATTTCCGAACCCTCTATGTGAATTCACTGATTAATATTTCCGTTTGGGTATTGCTGATAACTACCGGTAAAATGCTGGCGGAAAGAATCCGGACGGAACGCCTGTTGGAACTGGCAGAAAAAGAAAGGGTAAAAAACGAGTTGGACTATTTAAAGGCGCAGGTTAACCCACATGCCCTCTTTAATTCCCTGAATACGATCTATGGTCATATTGATAGAACAAACCATACAGCCAGAAATATTTTATTGCAATTTTCCGAACTGTTAAGATATCAGTTGTACGAATGCAATGCGGAAACAGTAAGTCTCGCTGAAGAAATAGCATATATAAAGAATTATATCGCTTTTCAACGCCTGCGTAAGAATGAAAAATTAGTCGTGAGCCTTCAGATTGAAGAGGGTGACGACCGGTTGAGAATTGCTCCTCTTTTGCTGGTTGTCCTTATTGAAAATTCATTCAAGTTCGTCAGCGATTATGCCGATAGGGAAAATAAGATCTGTATAAAAATTGCCGTGAGAGATAGCATTTTATGCTGTTCCTTTAAGAATACAAGAGAGGAAACAGGGAGTCTTCCCGAAAAAAAATCACATGGGATTGGTATTCGCAACCTGAAGCGCAGGTTGGAATTGCTCTATTCTCATAAATATGAGTGGTTTACAAAAACAGAACCGGACTACTACGAAACACATCTAAATATAAACCTGACATGAAATTGAAAGCTATAATTATTGATGATGAACCCGTGGCAAGGAAGGTTTTGCTGGAATATATAGAGGACATAGATTTCATGGAGCTTGCCGGGCAGGCTGAAAACCCCCTGAAGGCCATGCCTTTGCTCGATGGGAATGTAATAGATGTTATTTTTCTGGACGTTAATATGCCAAAAATCAACGGACTCGATTTTATAAAAAATTCAAATTTTGACGCGGGCGTTATTATCACCACGGCCTATCCTGTATATGCCGTGGAAGCTTACGGCCTGGATGTAGTGGACTATCTGGTTAAGCCCATATCGTTTGAGCGTTTTTTAAAGGCTTGCAAAAAAGTAAAGGACCTGAGGGATCAGAGAAATTCTGTTCCGGCCCGGCCTGCCCAGGATCATTTCTTTATAAAGTGCGAAAATCAGATTGAAAAAGTATACTATGATGACCTGCTCTATGCCGAGGCTATGATGAACTATGTGATGTTGTTTACCAATTCCAGGAAAATGATGGTCTATATCACCATCAAAGGTCTCGAAGAACAGTTGCCTGCCGATATATTTATTAAAGTGCACAAGTCATTCATCGTAAACAGGAATAAGATCAAAAGCATCGAAGGCAATATCTTAAATATATCGAATGAAAAAATTGCCATCAGTCAGAACCTGAAGGAAAAAGTGATTAACGCTATTGTAAAAGGCAGGATGATTAAACGATAGTCTTTTTAAACTCCCCGGACTGTCCAACTGGTTATAAAAGAGGTTGCAATAAGGATATTTTGAGTATGGCCCTGTACCATCGGTAAGGTCCTGCCTATGAATGGCAGGCCGGGCTGTTTAAACGGCGTCTCCATTTTCGGAACTCCTTCCGAATGATAAATGAGCTGGACTTGTGATTATCTTTATTATGTAAAAGCTACCGGTAATCATTCCGCAATGAACCTCACCCCCACGAGATCCGCCATTTTGCTTTCTTTTTTCATTCTGGCTTTTGGTCATCTGAAGGCGCAGGATCTCAGTGAACACAATTTTGTCAGGTATACCCGGCTGCAGGGATTATCGAACAACTACATATCCGGTATTGTTCAGGATTCTGTCGGTTATATCTGGATCGCAACGCACAAAGGGCTGAACAGGTTTGATGGGAAATCATTTGAATCACTGTTCAAGAATTCTCTCCGTTCCCCCCTCCCCGATAATCTGCTGGTAACCCTGCATCCACAGGAAACGAATGAGATCGTGGGAGCTACCAGGGCGGGCGCATTTGCATTCAATCCGGTTAGCGGTCATTACACAAAATTTATTGTACCCTGCGATTCCCTCATTTATTTCTGGACGAACCACGTATTTGATGCTACCAGGGATAGCAGGGGTAACTATGTCGTTTCCACCAAAACCGGCCTCTATGTTTTTGACGGCGAAGGAAATCTGAAGACAAGGTATGATCATCACCAGCCGGCTGATGTTGGCCGGGTGGAACTGAATTTCGGAGGTTGGGTATGTTCTCCCGGAGACGGTTCAACATTCCAGCAAAATGGCCTGCTGGGCAGCCTCTATGATCCCCAAATGAACCGGATCGATACGCTGTTTATTTCGAGACGTGAAAAGCTGGAAAAGCTGATCGCAGATTCCGCCGGAGAACTGAGGATGGCCTGGGCCGCCCGCAACGGAGAATTGTTGATAGTAAACCTGCAGAAGAACAGCATTGAATCTTTACATATTGCTTCGACTGAAAGCGTTTCCAGTCCAATGCCTTCTTCCGTGTTAACCGACCTTGGCTGGACAAGTAAACTAACTTATCTGAACGACAGCACGATCGCTATAACCTGCAGAAACAACGGGTTTTATTTATTTCATGTTGACCCACTTACAGGCCGGCTTTCCTGTGATGGAAAAAAATATTTCGGAAGTAATTTCTGTACGGTCATATTTAAAGACAGGGAGGAAAGACTATGGATAGGAACTGCTGACGGGATATACAGGCAAAACCTGTATAATTCTTTTTTCTCTGTTACGGATCTTTCCACGCAGGCCCCCGGGTTGTCGGATCATGGGATAAGAAGCATTTATTCGGAAGACAATGTGATTTTTGCCGGACTTGCGAACGAGGGTGGATTGCTTATGCTTGACAGGAAAACCGGTAAAATAAAAAAGGAGCTTTTGTTTTCTCCCCGTGAAAAGTTCAGCAATTCCGTCACGAACATCCTTCCTTATCAAAAAGATACACTGTGGATTGCAACCGCCGGCGGTATCGTCTGGCTGAACAAACACAATTTCCACTACGGCCGGGTTCCTACACCGCCTGAACTGGACTGGATACAAAGGGTCAATTCCAGGTGCTTTTTTACGGATTCAAAGGGTGATATCTGGATTTCGTTCGGCGGTTTGAACAGCTTGGTGCGTTATAACCTGGACACACACAGTTTCACAAATATTTCCGTAGCGGAGAACCCCTTGCTTAAAATAACTTTTGTATTCAGCATAGCGGAAGATCTGCAGGGTAATATCTGGCTCGCCGGGGATGGACTTTGCCGGTGGAATAGGGAGAAGCAGAGGGTAGATACCCTGATTCCCTATCCGAAGGTGAGCAGGCTTTTGCTTAACTATATGTATATCCTGGACAGGGACAGCAACAACAACCTCTGGCTTTCATCCTTTAATAACCAGATCATACAGTTTAACTGCTCGACCTTTACCATGTATCTGAGGCAGCAGGAAAACAATTTTATTGATGGCAATTCAATGACCAATTCGCCCATCATCCACGACAATATCTGGTTATGCACAGATAATGGAATTTCTGCTTTCAATATTAAAAATTATACAGGCAGGCAGTTTACCTACGCCGACGGTCTGCCATCCGTTGCCGTAACCTCTTTACAGAAAGGCAGTTTTTATGACCGGCTATCCAACCGGTTTTACATAGGCGCCCGGCACCGGCTCATTTCATTTACACCTGATGTGAACCTTTCACGGAAAAAGCCGCCGGTTCTTTTCATCGAAAAGTTGATGGTCCGTGACTCGCTGATCCTGCTTTCAGACAGGGAAGTTCGCCTGAGTTATGCCCAGAACGACCTTACTATTTTATTCAATACGATCAATTTTAACGATCCCGAGGAAAATCGTTTTGCCTGGAGGATGCTCAATGAGAAAGACACGGGATGGAACGACCTCAATGGTCCGGGTGCCATCACTCTAACCAACCTGGAAGGAGGGCCGCATTCCGTGATGGTGAAGCTGTATTCAGTCAATAACCACTGGCCTGAACAGACGAAGGCCGTCAGTTTTTTCGTTCAGCCGCCATTCTGGAAAACCACGTGGTTCATCGTCTTAATGGCCGCGCTGGGCTCATCACTGATTATTTTTATTTACAGAACCCGTGTCAACTCCGTGAGAAGAAAAGAAGGAGAGAAAGCCCGTGTTCAGCAACTGCTGGCGGAAGAATATAAGAACCAGTTTGAACTGGAACAGATCAGTAATTATTTCTCATCCTGTTTCGAAGGCAGGCATCACGTCGAGGATGTGCTTTGGGATGTTTCTAAAAATCTTATCGGCCGGATGAACTACGAGGAGTGCATCATTTATATGTGGAATGAAGACAAAACTAAAATGGTTCAGAAGGCGGCTTATGGTCCAAAGGGCAATCCAAGGGCTATTTCGGATCTGTCTTTTGATGTGAGTCCGGGTCAGGGCATCGTCGGGCACGTCATCCTTACCAAAGAACCGCAGCTCGTTTCCGATACCAGGAAGGATCCGCGCTACCGCGTGGACGATATGAACCGGTTAAGCGAGATAAGCGTCCCCATCATTCACGACGATGAGCTGATCGGCGTTATTGATTCCGAGCATCAGGATGTAAACCATTTTAAAGAAAGAGACGTGCAGATCCTTACCACGATTGCCACGCTGGTGGGGAATAAGATCATGCAGATAGAGTCCGAGCAGTCGCTGGAACGAAAACAAAAGGAGATTGCACTGATCAACCAGCAACTGGCGGAAGCCCAGCTGTCGGCCCTGCAGACACAGATGAATCCTCATTTCATTTTCAATTCTCTGAACAGTATCAAGGGAATGATTCTCGAAAATGAACAGCTCAAGGCATCCCGGTATCTGAGTAAGTTTGCGCAGATGATCCGCATGACACTCAACCAGTCCAGAGAAATTTTTACCACGATGTGTGAAAATCTCGAACATCTGGAAAATTATCTGGAAATGGAAAAGCTACGCTTTGATGATTCATTCACATACCGCATCGTTATAGGGGAAGGAATCGACAAGGAAGATACCCTGATTCCCACCCTGATGACCCAGCCACTGGCAGAAAATGCGATATGGCACGGACTTATGCAGAAAGAAGGAGAGAAGAAACTGCTGATCTGTTTTACACAGATGGATGAAACCATATCCTGCACCATTGAAGACAACGGTATAGGTATTCGACGGTCTGAGCAGATCAGGCTGTCTTCCAGGCACGCGCATCAGTCTGTGGGCCTGTCGAATATCCGGAACAGGATTAAAATCCTGAATGAAAAATTTGATATCGGCTGTTGCCTGGACATTATTGATTTGAACGATTTAAGTGAGGACAGTACGGGTACCTGTGCCGTCCTCCGGTTTAACGTAATAAACAACAAAGTTTTATATGAAAGCACTACTGGTGGATGACGAACCCGATGGTATACGCACACTGAAAAAGATGCTCGAACTCCATTGTCCTGACGTGGAGATCGCCGCCACCTGTTCCAGCGTGGCAGCTGCTCTTCATATCCTCGGGGAAATTAAACCCGATGTGGTTTTTCTTGATATCCAGATGCCGGGAAAGAGTGGCCTGGATATGCTGACGGAACTGGCGGAAAGAAGCTTTGAGGTCATTTTCGTCACGGCCCATAACCAATATCTGCTGCAGGCCTTGCAATTCAGCGCTGTTGACTACCTGATGAAGCCCGTGGATGAAGACCGACTGGCGGCAGCCGTGCAGCGTGTTAAAAAGAGACTCAGCGAAGAAAGAGGCTCCGGTCAGGCGGAAGCCCTTCTGCATAACCTCAGCAAAGCGGGATCACCCATGGAAATGAGGCTTTGCCTTCCGACCATGAAAGGGTTCACGATAGTTAAACTGGATGAAATCGTTTATTGCGAAGCGGAAAGGAGTTACACAATATTCCGGCTAACCAATAACAAATCCATCATGGTGTCTAAACCGTTATTCGACTATGAACGACTGCTGGCAGATACCATCTTTCTGCGTGTACATAAATCCTTTCTGATTAACCTGCTGCATATTAAGGAGTACCTGCGGGGCGAAGGGGGAACCGTCGTCATGAGCAACGGTATGGAAATTGAGGTGAGCCGGCGTAAAAAAGACCTGTTTCTTACAAAGGTGAAAGAACATTTTAAATACTGACGTACAATCCGGGGGGAGCTCCCATCCTCAACATTCTCACGTGTGGGTCAGACAAAAAAAAGTTTTTTGTCCCATGCTGTTTTAAAAACAGCCCCATTCTTTCTTTTCCCCACCTAATGAGAAAATCTTCCGGTTCAGAAGCCTGATACCTATTGTTAGTGCTTTCCTCAGAGAAATCCCAGTTTTTCAGTCTGTATGGATATTCAATTGAAAATTCATATGCCCAGTGAAGAATTTCCGACATGCTTCTCTTATATGTGGTGTAACTCTTGTGATCATAGAACTGATAGACCTGTTTAACAAAAGCGTCTGCCAGGCGGATGGCAATCTGATCGATGATCTCGCTGTTTTTTGCAGTGTTTTCCATAAGGCATGACGATTATTTGTTTGGTTTATATTCACCCATTTCTCTAGCCAGGTCCTTTGCTGCTTCTGCAAGCGCCCCTGAAAAGAGGGATGGTTTTTTCCTTCGATGCGGGAACAGGCCAAAAAACAGAGATAATAGTTTCATCACGTGGCAAAACTAAATCCTATCCTTTCTGCGGCAGATAGGGATGTTCCACCGGCGGCGAAAAGCAGATAAAGGGCATGCATGTTTTACTGAACGGTATTTTCTATAAACCAAGCCGGTGCAACATCTGAATTACCGATTGGTAGATGACTGCTACCGCATACCACCCGATGTCAGCCAGTAGATGGTTTTGTATTTACACGGGCAAGAGATGCATGTAGTTTTGTGCCCTCAAATAAATCAGACAGACATTTCAGGGTGAGCGAAAGCAGTTATCGGAAACGGATTTAAATGGAAATTCTTCAGCTAATAGAAGGGTGCAAAGCAAGGGGGGCAAAATACCAGAAGATCCTCTACGAACGGTTTTTCGGGTATGCCCTTAAAACAGCTTTCAGGTATGTCTATAACTACGACAGGGCAGTAGATATCACCAATGACGGCTTTGTTAAAGTATTTGGGAGCATAGAAAGGTTTAATTATGAACACGGGACTTATCCCGAGCGCCTGCTGATGGCATGGATAAAAAGGATTGTGGTCAATACGGCCATAGATGAGTTGCGGAAAAATGATATGAAGTGGGAAACAAGCAGCCTGCCGGATAACATTTGGGAAGATGTAAAAGACAATCAAAGGGCAGACGACAAGTTATTATACAAGGAGCTGGTAAGTCAGGTGAAGAAGCTGCCTCCCATGTATCGCACGGTATTCAACATGTACGTAATGGATGGCTATACACACGGGGAAATTGCAGGCAGGCTGGGCATTGCCCTGGGTACGTCAAAGTCTAATTTATCAAGGGCCAGGGCAATGCTTCAGGAAATTATTGAATCTAAAGAAATGACGCATTCACTGGCTGTATGATAGCCTGGTGAAGTATTATAGTAAACTACGTTGATCACATAAAAAATTAAACAAATGAAAAATTTACTTATCCTGATTTTCGCCCTGATCCTGGGCTATGGTTCTTTTGCCAATCCCGTCTCGGGGTACCAACAACGGACCGTTATCAATGAATCTGCGGGCCAGCCGGTAACATTTATGAAAGGAAGGCAGTTTAGTACATCCATAAAAAAAGTCGTTGACCTGGTTGAACTCGCTTACCCGGATGTGTCAGCTCCGGACAGTAACAAAGTGAGCGAAAAGATCCAGAAAGACTTTAAACTGAGGTTCAATGGAGTGAACGATGCTTTGTGGATTTCAGACAGCAACGGCTATATCTCTTATTTTCGCAAGAATGGATTTAATGACAGGGCATTTTATAATAAGAAAGGATTTTGGCAATATTCACTAATTTACTATACGAAAGAAAAACTTCCCTGGACGATCAGGGAAGAGGTGAAGGCCAACTATCCCGAATTCGATATTTTTATCGTAGAAGAACTGCGGACATCCAAGGGGATGCTTTATTTCGTGTACCTTGAAAATGACTCTGAATTAAAGATTTTAAAGGTCAGCCCCGAGGGTGAAATAGAGCCCAGTCTGGAACTTGCCAGAGGATAAGCGGGGATTAATTACTCCTAAAAACAACCTGTATGCCGTTATTTATGGACCGTCACGATATCTCAGGGGACGTGGGAGCGGAGGATATTGCCAGGCTTCATCAGGAGGATTTAAAAATACAGGACCAGTTTGGCTGCCGGGGTCTTACCTACTGGTTTGACGGAAAGAGAATGACCGCGTTTTGTCTTATCGAAGCCAATGATGCAGAGGCGATTCGCAGAATGCATGACAAGGCGCACGGGCAGGTTCCGCACCGGGTGATTGAAGTGGATGCCGGTATAGTAGAGTCTTTTTTAGGCAGAATAGAGGATCCCGAGAAAACGCAGCATACAGACCTCCTTATTATCAACGAGCCTGCTTTTCGCGTTATCATGTTGATAGAATCAGGCCAGCTGGAATTAATTGAAAGGGGGACATCCGGGTTCAGAAAAGCCTGGCAACATTATCATAACAGGGTGGCGGGCCTGCTGTATGGTTATGAAGGAAAGATCGTAAAGCAGCGCAACGAGGGTTATCTTGTTTCGTTCAGGTCAGTTTCCCATGCTGTACAGGCCGCTTTGAAGATCAGGGAGGAATTTGAAATTTTAAGGGGTGAAGTGAGAGACCAGAGGATGAGTATCAATATAGGACTCAGCACGGGCGTGCCGGTAACAGAAAAGGAACTGATATTTGAGGATGCCATTAAGCTGGCCGAACGAATGTGCGGGATTGTGCACGGTGAACTGGTCGTTACCCAGGAAGTTAAGGAGCTTTATGAAGGCGCTAACATCCACGGGATCAGCACCGATGTGATGGTGCTGACTAAAGCAGATGAAGCCTTTCTGACCGGTTTGATGGACTATACGGAATCGGTCTGGAATGTAGTGGATGTTAAGGTAGATGATTTCAACGGCCCCCTGGGCTATAGCAAGTCGCAGTTTTATCGAAAAATGATATGGCTGACAGGTAAGTCTCCCAACACGTTCATCCGGGATTATCGCCTGAAAGAAGCCTTAAAACTTCTGCAATCCAATGCGGGCAATGTGTCGGAAATTGCCTATGAAACCGGGTTTACCAGCCCGTCTTATTTCACCAAATGTTTCCAGAGGAAATATGGTTTGTCGCCGACTGAGTTTTCGAACTTACAACCCGTTCACCAGGTCGCAGACTGATCAATGGGGGATCTGACCAAAAATTACAAGCAATTGACTTAAATGTTACAGCCCTCCGCACGGAGGGCTTTTAGTTTTGCATCCTAATTATTTCAACTAAGCAAACTATTAATTATGAAACATTTAATGTCAACTTTCCTGTTCGCCGGGTTTGTGATCCTGGGAGGTCAACTGCAGGCGCAGCAGCAAAGTCCCAGCACGGCATCGGCTAAAAAAAGCAATCCTTCTGCAAGTCCCGCACCGGTCAAACATTATTTTATCGATGTCCATAATCTTGGCCCGGGTAAAGTAACCTTTGAAGCCGTTGCACAGGCCCATGCCAAAGACCTGGCCACTGAAGGGAAATATGGAGTGGAATTTTTAAAATTCTGGGTGGATTCGGCACGGGGAACCGTCGTTTGCCTGTCCTCTGCCTATGATACAGCGGCCATCGTGAAAACGCACGCAGAAGCCCACGGCCTGCTTCCGGACTACATTTATAGTGTAAAGTCGGGAACTGAAGCGGAGATGCTGGGAGAAAAAAATATATTTCTCGATGTGCATGTACTCGGGCCCGGAAAAGTAAAGGCAGAAGACGTTGCTGCGGCTCACCAGAAAGATCTGGCGGTACAGAAAAAGCACGGTGTAAACTTTGTCAATTACTGGGTAAATGAAAAGGACGGAGTAATCATGTGCCTTGCTGAAGCGCCCGATTCCGATGCGGTCATTGCAACCCATAAGGAAGCACACGGACTGCTCCCCAATCAGGTATACAAGGTGAAACAGGGACAATAACCGGAATATTCAAGGTTCCTGGTTTTAAAGGGTAAAGGGTAAAGACCCGCTTTAGTAGCGGGTCTTTTGTTTTTCAGGAATTGGATGATTTGTTTCCCGTGAACCTTGTTCAAGCGACTAATCGGTGAGTGCCGGATCGATTTTTTTCGAATGGTTTCCGGGTCACGGAGGTTTTACCAACAATCAAACTTTTATAAAATGAAAAACATAGCATGCGGCATAGTGCTGGCATTTTGGGCCGGTATTATGCTGAGCAATCCGGCGTCTGCACAGGGCGCTGGAAAGCTCACGGATTCAGGATTTCCTGACTTCATGCCGACGGCTCGCAACCTGGCGATGTTAACGAATCCTGATCTGTCGGGGGTTGAGCTGCTGACAAGAAATGAGATCAATATATGGGCTGTCCGGGATTTTTTATCCAGGTTTGAAAATGTGAAAAATGCTTTGTGGTTCGCCACACCTAAAGGGGGGTTCGAAGCCTATTTCGTTCTGGACGGATATGGGGAAAGAGTAACCTATGATCAGAGAGGTGGCTGGCTTATGTCGGTCATTACCTACCGGGAAAATAGTCTACCCGCGGAAATACGGAGCGCAGTAAAGTCAGTCCATTTTGATTTTGACATCGTTTTAGTGGAAGAGATAAGCACCAATGAAGGCATGGAATATATTGTTTTTCTGGAAAACCGGTCGAGCATCAGGCTTGTCAGAATTACCCCGAAAGGAGAAATGGAAAATGTGCAGGAGCTTGACAGGAATTCATGATGATCCGGTACAGGCAGTCGATCAGGCTGTGTGTTGACAGTTAATGGGAAAAATTCCGTCCAAAGGCGGAATTTATTTTTTCAGGATGAAGATGAAAAGGTATCCTGAACAGGCGGAGGTTTCTAGTCTGCCGGGTTAAATTCCAGCAGGTCTCCCGGCTGGCATTCGAGCGCTTTGCAGATGGCTTCCAGTGTACTGAAGCGGATGGCTTTCGCTTTCCCCGTTTTAAGAATCGACAGATTGGCCAGGGTCAGATCCACTTTTTCCGAAAGTTCGTTCAAAGACATTTTTCTTCTGGCCATCATAACGTCCAGGTTTACGATTATGGGCATAGATTATACAGTTAATTCGTTTTCAGATTGGATTTCGACGCCGCGTTTAAATACCTGTGCAAGCACAAACACCAGAGCCACCATAAATATGAATTCTCCTGAAATCCAGTTTCCGTAAAGCGTACCTGTGGCACTCTTCAGCAGGCTGGTATAGATATTACTCAGCATGGCGACAACCCAGGTGGCAAACAGGAAATAGCTGATTTTCTCCAGGTATTTTACAGTTTCCGGGGTAAAGGGATTTTGCAGCTTAAAAGTCGAAAGGGTTCTTACAAGCAGGTAGGCGACCCAGGCTTTCATAAGGGGAAGGGCAACCTGGAAGGCGACAGCGACGACGTAAAGTCCGGCATTGTACTGCCTCAGGCCATAGAGGTCCAGTCCCATGTACAGGTTCTTAGCCGCTTCGGGGTGTACCCAGCTTACGGCAAAAGAAATCAGGACAGCGCCTGCTACCGCGACGAATCCCATACAGACCAGCCAGGCCAGAACAGGCATAACTTTGAGTACACTTTCAGTTCTCGTTTTTTCTTTCTGTTTCATGTTTTTAGTGTTTATCGATCATTAATACGCAAATATAAATAAATATTTATCGTAAAACAATAAATAAAGATGCTTTTTCAATAAATATTTATAAAACGGCATAAACCCATCATTCTCACGGCAGTTTCCAATCATAGTAGTAACTTAATAGGCCTTTTTAAAAAGGACAGTTATGACGGAAATAAGAAAAGAAGACATCAGCCAGGAAGTCTTCGACCTTTATGACGACTATGCCCACAGCCGGATCGAAAGACGTGATTTTCTTCAAAAACTCTCCGCCTATGCGGTTGGAGGCATCACCGTAAACGCGCTGGTTGGTTTTCTGATGCCCGCCTATGCGAGCACGATCCAGGTACAGCCGGGAGATCCGCGCATTACGTCAGAGTATATATATTATGAATCCCCCAAGGGTGGCGGAAGGATGAAAGCGCTTCTTTCCAAGCCTGCCGATGCCAAAGCGAAAATGGGAGGAGTCGTCGTTGTTCATGAAAACCGGGGACTTAATCCATATATAGAAGATGTGGGCAGGCGGCTTGCACTCGCAGGATTTATCTCGATTGCTCCCGACGCGCTCACTCCGCTCGGCGGTTATCCCGGAAATGATGACCAGGGCCGGGAAATGCAAAGCAAGCGCGACAGGAATGAGATGCTGGAAGATTTTATTGCAGCATATAACTATTTGAAGGGTCTTAAAGAATGCAATGGTAAAATAGGAGCCGTCGGATTTTGCTTTGGCGGAGGGATAGTTAATATGATGGCGGTCCGTATACCGGATCTCGCGGCTGCTGTTCCGTTTTACGGAGGTCAGCCTCCGGCAGAAGACGTACCAAAGATCAACGCTCCGCTGATGATTCACTATGCAGGTCTGGATACCAGGGTGAATGAGGGATGGCCGGCCTACGAAAAAGCATTAAAGGAAAATAATAAGGTTTATGTGGTTTATATCTATCCTGACGTAAACCACGGCTTTCACAATGATTCGACCCCCCGGTATGATAAGGCGGCTGCAGAGCTTGCCTGGCAGCGTACCATCGGTTTTTTCAACGAAAAATTGAAATAATATTGCCGGATGGCCGCTCTGCAATTTTTCCGTCACGCTTAGCTTAGTCAGTCAGCCGAAATTTAGTATTATGCTCAGAATCCTTACAACCATCGCTTTGGCCGCGGGAAGTTTTTTTTTCTTGTCGTCCTGTCAGCCCGTAACAAAAAATGAACCATCCGCAGGTTCAGATTCGGTTGTCAAGCCGGCTGCACCTGAACAACCTCCGTTAAAGGAGAAAGTGTTGACAAAAGCGGAACAGGAAGCACTGACACCGGATATGGTAATCCAAAGTCTCCAGGCGGGAAACCAGCGTTATGTACGAAATGATCTTACCAAAAGAGATCATTCCGCTTTGGTGAGAGAAGCCGCCGAAGGTCAGTATCCCAAAGCGGTGATTCTTTCATGCCTCGATTCCCGCGTTACCGTGGAGGATGTATTCGACAAAGGCATCGGAGATCTTTTTGTTGGCCGGGTGGCGGGTAATTTTGTAAATATCGACATGCTGGGCAGTATGGAGTTTGGTTGTAAAGTGTCCGGAGCCAAACTGATCCTTGTAATGGGTCATGAATTCTGCGGGGCGATCAAGTCAGCTATTGACAACGTAAAACTGGGAAACATAACAGCCATGCTGGAGAAAATAAGGCCGGCCGTTCTGCGATCGATGGATTTTAAGGGCGAGAAAACGTCTAAAAACCCCGCATTTGTGGAATATGTGGCAATGAATAATATCAGGTATGCCATTGAGTACATTCGAAAGAACAGTCCCATTTTAAAGGAAATGGAGGACAAAGGCCAAATAAAGATAATCGGCGCATATTATAAATTAACCACGGGCGAGGTGATTTTTCTATGAAGTTTGTTCGGTTCACCCTGCCCCTGATTTTTTTATCAGTACCAGGCTAAGATTTTTCCACCTGGCATAATATTTCCGGATTAATAATTTTCACTATTTTAAAGTAACCACCATGAAAAAAGTATTTGTCTTTATTTCGCTTCTTGTTCTTTCTTCCTTTAGGCCAACGGCGACTACGCTTACCGAAAAGGAGAGGACGAGCGCTGCCGATCTGCTATCAGGCACAGAACAGGGTGTTTTTAATTCTCTGCTGGGGCTCAGTGAGGCACAACTGAATTTTAAACCTGCGCCGGACAGGTGGAGCATTTCGGATTGTGTAAAGCATATTGCCGCGACGGATATGATGTTGTGGAAAATGATTGATGCTTCTCTCAAACAACCCGCCAACCCGGAAAAACGCAGTGAGATTAAAGTGACAGACGAACAGGTTGTCCAGATGCTTGAGAGCCGTGCGCAGAAAATAAAAACCTTCCCTCCGCTCGAACCGCAGAATACGCCCTACAAATCCACTCCGGATGCCCTCGCCGCGTTTTTTGACGGCCGAAAAAAAATGGTGGAATTCATTAAAACGACAAATGATGATATGAGGGACCATGTAATTACCCTGCCTCCGGGTTCTTTTGACTGCTACCAGATGGTCTTGTTTATTGCCGCACACAGCAACCGGCACATGCAACAGATTGAGGAAGTAAAGGCCGATCCAAATTTCCCTAAAAGCTAGAAATGTTTTTTCAATGAACAGAACCCTCCGGTAAGGAGGGTTTTTTATTTGGGCGTATCCTTTATTTGAGAAACTTGCGCATGAAACCTGTTACCATCAGATGATGGGAGACTGGCTGTCTTTAAGGTCCATCATGGCCAGGGGAAAAATGAAATCCCGGAAAATGCTGTAGGTTGAACGTTTAACATGGATGGCGTACCGTTCCAGACTTTTGGTCAGGGCTTCACCGTAGGCATGGTTAAGTTTGGCAATGATTTCCCGGACATTTTTAATTTCAGATTTCAACATATTAAGGTGCAGTTCATCAAATGGAAAATAGCGGTCTGCTGTTTTTTCGAAATGACTCACAAAATCTTTTTCAGCCTCTTTATAGTATGGCTGCAGTTCCGGAATGGCTGTGAATGTCTTAATATGGGCGAGCTTGACCGCGTCGGCTTTTTGCTTTTGATTAATTGAATTGGGTGAGCAGGAAGCCAAAACCGAAAGGAGCACCGGTGCATGGAGCAGCAATTCACGTTCCCGTGGGTTTAATTTTTCAAATTGCGGTATCATTTTATTTCCTTTTTACTATTTGATGAAGTTTAGCGGGGTTTATTATTTTGATATATTTTCCGGACGTGGAAATGATCTTACCTCTTTTGAATTCATTCAATAATTTAAAAAGTGTTTCATAAGTGGTGCCGGCATAGGAAGCCACATCCTGCCTGCTGACGGGCATGGCAATAAAGCCTTCCCGGTTAGTTCCAAATTTTTCATTCATTTCCAACAGGACGCCTGCAATTCTTCCTTTTGTTTCCATATGCACGAGGTCACTCATGCGACGCTCTGCTTTTTGCAATTCCGCTGCATAAAAATGCATCAGCCGGTAGGTTAATCCACGGTTGGCCTGAAGACTGGCTTCGAGAAAGTCTTCAGGAACAAAACAAACCGTTGAATCCTCCAGGGCGGTGGCGGATACCGGATAGTTCTTTTTATCACCAAGGCCGCGGTGTCCTATAATATCGCCGGCACCTGCAAACCGTATGATCAGTTCCCTTGGATGTGTCCAGATCTTATGAATTTTCACCCAACCCCGGTAAACGAAGAAAATTCCTTCGACAGGATCCCCTTCCCTGAAAACGGCCTTACCTTTTTTAATAATCCGGCTTTCTTTGTTCAGTTCTATTAGTGGTCTCCATTCAGATATTACATGCTGGCAAAGAAAGCAGTCATACAGGTTGCAGGTTGTTTTGGGCATACATAAAAATACTAAATAGACTATATAATATACTAATATTAGGATATATAAATTTCATAAAATATGAATTACGCAATATTTTTGTGGAATGAACAATTCCATTCCGATTTCGGTTTCTCTCAGCGGATTACACCAGAGAAACAGGGAACTAAAAGAAGCGCCGGTTAACCGCAGGGTTTTTTATTTGAGCCTGCAGTCCATTTTTAATGCGCTGTTGATCGGATTTATTGCCCGCGGGTTGGTATACCTGATCGACGGAATTACCAATATCTGTTTCTATGGAAGATTTTCTTTTCAACCTGCTTCACCTGCGGGGAATCATCTCGGGCTTGCGGTGGTGTTGATCCCTGTTTTGGGAAGTATTATAGTGGGTTTAATGGCAAGATTCGGATCGAGATCCATTACAGGACACGGAATTCCCGAGGCAATGGAGAAAATTATTGTAGACAACAGCCGGATCAAACCCGTGATTACTTTTTTGAAGCCCTTGTCTGCGGCGATTTCCATTGGTACCGGCGGACCTTTTGGTGCGGAGGGGCCCATCATCGCCACCGGCGGTGCATTTGGGTCCTTTACCGGTCAGCTGATGCATATATCAGCGGGCGAGCGGAAAATCATTCTGGCAGCCGGTGCCTGCGCGGGGATGGCTGCGATATTCGGAACTCCGCTGGCGGCGGTCATGCTCGCCATTGAGTTGCTGCTCTTTGAATTCTCGCCGCGTTCCATTATCCCGGTTGCCGCCGGATGCATAACCGGCGCAGGCATGCATATTTTTTTGTTTGGCAGCCAGCCCGTTTTTTACATGCCCGCCATGGCGCCCGCATCCGAAACGGCTTTGCTGGTCTATATCGGCCTTGGATTAATAATCGGTGTGGCCGCCTCCGGGATCTCCAGATCGGTTTATTTGATTGAAGACCTTTTTGAGAAACTACCGATCCACTGGATGTGGTTTCCGGCTATCGGTTCCCTGGCAATAGGAATAACCGGATATTTTGCCCCCGAAACCATGGGTGTCGGTTATGACAATATCCGGCATCTGCTGGATGGTCCGCTTCCCCTTTCCCTGTTATTATCCCTATGTCTGCTTAAATATATATCCTGGTCAGTTTCCCTTGGGAGTGGCACATCAGGTGGTACGCTGGCTCCCTTGTTTACTATCGGCGGTGCAACCGGTGCACTGCTTGGAACGATGATCCTTGGCTTGTTTCCTTCAGCACCCATTTCCATTCCCCTGACGGCGCTGATAGGTATGGCTTCCATGTTTGCCGGGGCATCGCGGGCGCTCCTTACTTCCATTTTGTTTGCCCTCGAAACTACGGGGCAATCAAACGCGCTGCTTCCCCTGCTTGCAGCCTGTATTCCCGCTTATTTTGTTTCTTTCTTTTTAATGGAAGGAAGTATCATGACAGAGAAAATTAAACGAAGAGGTATTCATGCACCCGATGCCTTCCATCCGGATGTGCTGCAATCCATCCCTGTATTTAACTTTTTGTCGGGTGCAGAGGAGGGCGATCTCGGGCTTCCCTATATTCTCGATACGGACGATCTGGGATTTGCGGCGGAAATGATGGGGAAATACCATCTGTTGAAGTTGCTGGTTGTAAAGCCCGGGAGCACCCGCGAAATCGTAGGGGTTATCCATGCCGACTCCATCCTGAATTATTACAGTACTGAAAAACAAAAGGACCAGGTATACGAATCTCCGCGCCGCACCAAGAAAATCATGGTGCGGGGACGGAATATTATTAAAAGTAAAATTTGATGTTATGAACTTCGATTCAAATCAATTGCATTTCAGCAAAGCTTTCCTTACATCCCTGTTTGCCGGACTTATTGCTACCCTGGTTTGCCTTACTTATGATATTTGGTACCGGCTGGCCACCTTTTACGGGCCTACAGAGTTCATTAATGTATCAAGCATCATAATAATTGTAAATATCCTGCTGATGACTGCGGGTTTGGTCTATTACGCTTTTCTGTCCTGGTCCAGAAAAGGCGACCTGATCTATACCGTCTTCATTTTAATAGTCTTCGGTTTTTGCATTTGGGAAACTTCCCGTATCCACCGTTTTGTCGACCTGAAGCTCAACAGGGAATTCATTGAACTGCTGCTCGGCACCATTATTATTGTAGGCATTTCCTCCCTGTTGATTCCTTTTATTTATCATAGAAAAAAGATAGTGGATCTTTTCTACGACGCCAATGTGTAATCGCAGTATGCACAAATTATGTCAGGGCGGAATCAGGTACCGCAGTGATAACCGGGGAATGGCTTCCTTAATGCTATAGGAATTTTTTCAGGAAACCTGGTAATGTGTTTCAACCTGCACACCTTTTGTAAGAGTCTGATAGACGACGCAATATCTTTCGGTAAGTTTTGACAGGCTGGCCAGCTGGTCGGCTGACGCGCTGGTTTCGAGTTCGAATTTCAGCCTGATGAAATGAAATCCTACGGGTGCTTCTTTGGATACGCCGAGGGTACCCCTGAAATCCAGGTCGCCTTCTGCCCTTACGATTCCGCTTTTTAATTCAATGCCGATCGCTGTTGCTACCGCCGTCAGGGTTACGCCGGCGCAGGCAACCAAAGCCTGCAACAACAGATCACCTGAACAGGCCAGGAGGCCCGTGCCTCCGGTAGCAGGATGCAGACCCGCTTCAACGAGTGCACGACCCGTTTCGACAGAACAGGAAACTGAATCCCCGATTTTCCCTTCAGCTTTTAGAGTGATCATGGCTGCACCAGGGTCTGTCCTGTATTTTTCCTTTAGTGGCGCCTGGAGGTTTTTAAGTTCAATCGAATCCATATAACTAATTCGTTTGATTGGTTCCGTTATGGAAATATGATGGTAAATATGTAAACGGCAAAAATGAGGAGCAGTACGATACCCTGCAGGATAGTTGTCTTGCCGGTGCTTAAAGACAGGATGATCACAAAGAGTGACAGCACAAAGAGCATGGATGAACCGGCACCAATTCCCAGCGAGAGCGGGAGGCCGGTGAATAGAGAGACTACCGAAACGGTCGGGATCGTCAGGCCGATGCTGGCCAGCGCAGATCCAAGCGAAAGATTCAGGCTTTTCTGCAGTTGATTTTTCCGTGCGGCATTATAGGCCGACAAACCTTCCGGCAAAAGGACAACCATGGCGATGATAACACCCACCAGCGATACAGGCGCGCCAATGGACTTTACCCAGTTTTCCAGGTCCGGGGCGAGTGATTCTGCCAGAAAAACGACCGCCCCCAGGCAAACGATCAGCAGAAGAGCACTCAGCCCTGCTGTCGAACCCGAGGGCTTTTCAGCCTTCAGTTCATCATCATTTGCAGAAAGAAAATGTTCCCGGTGTCGGATATTCTGGACGACGATGAATGTGCCGTAAAGGATCAATGTGACAATGGCCACAAAGATCAGTTGCTGCCTGCTGTAAAAAGGACCGGGTACACTTACCGTATAATTTGGCAGGATCAGGGTTAGGACAGAGATGGTCACGAGTGTGGTTAGAGCGGCGTTGATCCCCTGTTGCACGAAATTCTGTTCCCTGAACCGGACTCCACCTGCAAAAATGCTCAATCCAATCATACCATTAAGAATAATCATAATGGCGGCAAATACTGTATCTCTGGCCAGCTCGGAAGTATCTTTTCCACCCGCAAACATCAAAGACACGATCAGCGATACTTCAATCATGGTAACTGCAAGCGCCAGCACCAGGGTTCCGAATGGTTCGCCTACGCGATGGGCGATCGTTTCGGCATGATGCACTGCGCTCAGCACAGCGCCAATAAGAGCCACGGCAGAAATTAATGGAAACAGGGACCAGTGAATATAATGATGCCCCCAGAAGATAAGCCACGCGAGAAAAGGAACAAAAATTGTCCATAAGGGAACTGTTGCCGTTGATTTCATGCAGGCTGATTCACTTCCATCAAAGATAGGAAAGTCTCTCCGCGCCGGGATAGCATATCATTTTGAATAACCGCTCTGCATGTTGTATGTTGATCAAACCGGGGAAAGTTTTAATACCCTGAGCCGGTTTTTCACCGGAAATAAAAAACCCCGGATATACCGGGGCTTTTATGTACTCATGCAGGAGTCATTCTGACTCACCTGCTGCTTCATAGTTGACGGAATTTTCGGCGACACTGGTCAATAGTTTGTCAGCTTCTTTTTCCTCGGAAAGGGTTTTCTCCAGAATTTCAGCGACATCTTCGTGATTCAGCGTTCTTGCCAGCTGGGCGAGTCCTCCATAGGTCGATATCTCATAGTGTTCCACTTTTTGTCCTGCAAGGATCAGCCCCACGTCGCGGGTGGCTGTCCCCTCCTCGGTATCTTCTATGATGCTTTCGCCTTCTTTGGTGATGCCCTCCATGGCGTCACATTTTTTGGCGACTGCTTTTTCTCCCAGCAATTCAAAAACTTCTTCAAGCCGGGTAACGTGTTCCCTGGTAACTTCGAGGTGATCCGCAAATGCCTGTTGCAATTCAGGTGTGGTTGCCGCTTTTTTCATCTTCGGCAGGGTCTTTATCAGGTGCTTCTCAGCCCAGTAGATATCTTTTATTTCATCTACAAAGAATTCTTCGAGTAAATTATCCTTCACGACCGCCTGTCCACGGCCTGACTGCTGGCCATTTTGCTTTTTCACATTTTTCATATGCATGTTTTCAGAAGTATACGAAATTAACATGCCAGGCAGGCGTCCCTTTAGTTTATCCGGTCACGAGGAATTTTGTCCCCGGTTTGTGGCCTGTAAACTGGTAATATTTTACCTCTCTGGCCGACTTCATTGACATGGGAGGAGGTCGGCTGACCTTAGCCTCGCCAGCGGAGATTTGCGGGCCTGGTTGTCCGGACCCTTTTTACAAAATCGCCATGGTGAAAGTATTTCATTGGGAATGAATACTTTTTTCTCAAAATATTATTACAGATCACCGTTTCCAATTTGGTTTGATGAAACCGTAGAAAAAGCCGAGATTACAGTGTTTACTACAGCTGGTTTCAGCGTTAAACTGCGTTCCGGCCCTGCATTCTTCCGGCGGGTTTATCACTCAAAGGCAAATGCATCCAAACCCATGAACATTCATCGGGTATTTCTGTTAATTAACCTTATTCAATGGCAAAATCGAAAGAAACATTTAACAAAAAGCAAAAAGAGCAACAGCGGCTAAAACAAAAGCAGGATAAACTGCAGAAAAAGGAAGAAAAGAAGGCCAACAAAAAAAAGGGTGCAACCCTTGAAGACATGATGGCCTATATCGATGAGTATGGTAACCTGTCCGACAGGCCACCTGATCCGCGGAACATGAAACCCGTGGAGCTGGCCGATATCCAGATCAGTGTGCCCAAACAGGTCGAGGGAGAGGAAGTGATGAGAAACGGCGTGGTGATATTCTATAACAATGACAAGGGTTTTGGATTTATCAACGATCAAATGTCGGGAGAACGGATTTTTTTCCACGTCAATGATACGCAGGAGCCACTGGGCGAATCGGACAAAGTCAAGTTTTTGACGGAAAGAAGCCCGCGCGGCCTGAATGCCGTCCGGATCGAGAAAGTCACTCAGTAAAAGATAAATCGTTGATTAACCCGGTCCGCTCATAACGGTGCCGGGTTTTTCTTTTTAAAGTACCATGAAATGCAGCAGGGCGTATACCCCATTCACCCTTAAAATAATGCAGTGAACAGCGGAAGTCATTCCGCAGGGAGGGGATGCGTTTTATCCAGTTCTTCGACGGCCGCTGCGGCCCCGCTGCCAAATTTTTTGATCAGGAGGATGGCCTCACTTACATTAAATGGCAGAAGTCTCACCAGCCTTTTTTTTCTCACGCACACGGTGCCCGAAGAAGGAGTGGGCGCCGAAGGCATGAAAAGAGTATAGTAGTTTTCTGACTCATCGATCACAAAACATATCACTTCATTGTCGTCAAATAAAATGCTGGCCGGTTTCCAACCGGCATTTTCATAGGCATTGAATTTATCGGCTGACAGGGCAGAGAGATAAGAATAGCCGGGAATATAAACCAGAATATTTTCCTCGATCCAGTTTTTTATCCGCCTGGCCATCTGAGTGCGCATCAGCAGTCCCGCTAAAAAACAAATCAAGAGCAGGAGGAAAATGCTGATCAGGGTCTTAACGCCGATGCCCGCAATCTTTGTAAAGGAGAACAGGTGAGCGATGGGCTCCGATATCCGGTGCATCACAGTCAGGGCCTTTGCACCCAGCCAGGCGAGTGCAGCGAGGGGCAGCAGTAGCAGCAGACCACCTGACAAGGTCAGTCTGATAAAGCGGAATAACCGGTTCATGTGGCAGTTTTTAAGTTTTAAAAATCAACCAGGGCCCGTGGGAGGAATAGGATTTTTGTATCCCGTAAAAGTAGAACAATTCCCGGTGGTAGCCGGTTAAGCGACGGACGCTCTTTTTCCGGCAGGATTTTAACCAATAACAAGGACGCCTATGCGCATACATCCGGATCGTTCCGTATTTCAGTTGCACGGGATTGTCAGGAGAATTTTTTTGCTATCTTTATTTTTCATTCATCCATTCCCCTGTTCCTCACCCTGGAAAATCAGATGAATCCGTTCCCGTGCAGGCACGTTTCCCGACAATGAATGCAACGGCATATTAAGCCCTGATTAGACTGCAGAGATTCCTGTTTCTTATTTTATTTATTCATTTAAAACAGATCGCTATGGTTTGCCAAAGCTTACGGAAGCATTCTTTTCACACGTTCATCTTGTTACTCATTGCCGGTGCAACGCTGCCAGTGCATACAAAAGCCCAGACTAAGAAACCTAATATACTTGTCATCTTTGGGGATGACGTGGGTATTACCAATATCAGCGCCTACGGTATGGGTGTAGTGGGTTACAAAACACCTAACCTGGACAGACTCGCACATGAGGGCATGATGTTTACAGATTATTATGCTGAAAACAGCTGTACGGCGGGCCGGTCTACTTTTATCACGGGGCAGTGTGCCAAACGTACGGGCTTATCTAAAGTAGGTATTCCCGGTGCACCGGTGGGGCTGCAGGACCGGGATATTACCATTGCGCAGGCCTTGAAACCGCTTGGTTATGCCACCGGCCAGTTTGGAAAAAATCATTTGGGGGACCGCAATGAATACCTCCCCACCAACCATGGATTCGATGAATTTTATGGCAATCTCTACCACCTGAACGCAGAAGAAGAACCGGAAAGACCATACTGGCCTAAAGACGACACGGCATATACCAAGGGCAATACCCCGCGCGGTGTTTTGCATTGCTGGGCAGGCGGAAAAATCGAAGATACCGGTCCGTTGACTGTCAAAAGAATGGAAACCATCGACGACGAGACGACCGACGCCTGCATGACTTTTATGAAGAAGCAGGTACAGGCAGACAAGCCTTTTTTTATATGGATGAATTTTACGCGCATGCATGTTTTTACCCATATAAGACCTTCCATGCGCGGGCAGAGCGGCATGCCGGGCAATGACTATGCAGACGGGATGCTGGAAATGGATGGTGATGTGGGAAAACTGCTGAAGCTGGTGGATTCTCTCCGGATTGCTGACAATACCATTGTACTTTTTACTACAGACAATGGACCCAATCAGTTTTCCTGGCCCGATGCGGCGACTACACCATTCCGCAGTGAAAAAAATACAAACTGGGAAGGAGCTTACCGTGTTCCGGCTTTTGTCCGCTGGCCCGGACACGTTCAACCCAATACCATTACGACAGAAATTTTCTCAGGCATGGACTGGTTCCCCACCTTTCTGGCGGCTGCGGGCGATCCGACCATTAAAGAAAAACTGCTGAAGGGCACACCGGTCGGGGGGAAAACATTCAAAGTGCATCTCGACGGGTATAACCAGCTCGACCTGATCACCGGTAAAACCACGACGAGTGCAAGAAAGGAATTTATTTATTTTAATGATGATGCTCAAATCGTCGGTATCAGGTATGGAAACTGGAAATCGGTCATCCGCGAACAACCGGCGCCGGGAGGGTGGCCTGTCTGGGCAGACCCCTTTATTACGTACAGGGTCCCCAAACTGTTTAATCTCAGAATGGACCCCTATGAAAGAGCGGATATCGTTTCAGATCAATACAATGACTGGATGGTCAAAAACGCCTACCTGATAGGTGAGCTGAGCTTCCATGCTGTTTTATTCCTGGAGACATTTAAAGAATACCCGCCTTCACAGCTGCCGGCCAGCTTTTCTGTAGACGGGGTGGAAGGAGAGCTGGATTCAAAAATACAGCAGACGCTTAAACCTCCGGCACCGGTGGCGTTGCCGAATCAGAAAAAATAGGCATTTGTAGAAAGAAGATACAACGGGTCACCTCTAAAAAGGTGGCCCGTTTTCATTACTGCCCCACAAGCAATAAAAATATTTGCGTAACTAAAAGGTTACTTATATATTTGAGTAACTAAAATGTTACCTATTTATTCACCAAAAACAAATCGTATGGATCAGATGTTAAAAACCGACTATCATGCGCAGATTGAAACAAAGGCTTCACCGGGCGAAGCATGGAATGCGGTCAGCCGGGTTACCGCCTGGTGGACGGCGAACGTGGAAGGACCCACAAAATCATTAAATGATATATTTACGGTGCGGTTCGGAGAAACGTTTTCGGTATTTAAGATTGTCGCGATGACACCTGCAAAAAGAGTAGTATGGGATACGCTCGATTGCAATCTGCACTGGATGAAGGACAAAAAGGAATGGAAGGGCACACAGATCGTTTGGGAAGTAGTCCCTGTGGAAGGCGGGTCCCGGATTGAGATGACGCATGTCGGACTCAGGCCGGGGATCGAATGTTTCGAGGATTGCCAGAAAGGATGGAATCACTATGTGAAAGAAAGCCTGTTCAAACTGATCGAAAAAGGGAAGGGCGATCCGGATCACAGGGACTATTCAGCCCTTGAAAGACAATAGACTTTATCTTTTAGCAATATGGAAAAACTTATCCGGCTTAGCTGGTTTTTTGAACATCCCGTGGAAAAAGTCTGGGAGTACCTGACTAATCCTGAGCTCATAGCCAGGTGGCTCATGGAAAATGACTTTCGACCCGAAGCGGGTTGTAAATTCATGTTCAGAACAAAGGGTTCCATGGACATGCTGTTCGACGGCAATGTGTATTGCGAAGTGTTGGAAATTATTCCGTTTCAAAGCCTGGTATATTCCTGGAAATTTGGTCCGGGTGACGGCAGGATCGAAGTAGATTCTGTTGTGACCTGGACTCTTATTCCAAAAGACGGCGGCACAGAACTTCATCTTCTGCACAGTGGTATTGAGGGAGAAAGAAATTCCCTGGCTTACCAGATCATGAATACCGGCTGGGATAAGCACGTGCGGGAGCAGATGGGAGACCTCATCCGATTAACGATTCATACATGACACAACAGGCCATTGACGCATTTCAGGCGGTCAGCGATCCGGGCCGCCGGCATATGCTGAAGCTTCTTTCAAAGGAAAGTCTTACGATAAACGAACTGGCGGAGAATTTTGACATGTCCCGTCCGGCAGTTTCAAAACACATCAAGATTTTATGTTCGGCGGGTTTCATCAGCATTGAAGACATCGGGCGTGAAAGACATTGCACGCTGAAACAGCAGGGATTCCGGCAAATCCGGCAGTGGATTGCCTTTTATGATCAGTTCTGGACAACCAGATTGAAGAAGTTGGAAGACCTTTTGAATGAAAAGGGCAAAAAGTGAAAATCGCTAACTTTATTGGATGGCCATTACAGGACAAATCGCCAAAAGTCAATGACCACCTCCCGCCAGCTCGCCTGCATTATGTTTACCGACATGGTGGGTTATACCGCTCTGATGGGACATGATGAGGCACACGCTTTCACTCTGTTGCGCAAAAACAGGTCCCTGCAAAAACCAATTATAGAGGAATTCAACGGAAGGTTTCTGAAAGAAATGGGTGATGGCATCCTGGCCAGCTTTCATGCGGCAACCGAAGCCGTGAATGCCGCCCTGAAGATCCGTTCTTCAGTACGCAGGGAAGGACTTTACCAGCTGAGAATCGGTATTCACCTGGGTGAAGTCGTTTTCGAAAACGATGACGTCTTTGGTGATGGTGTAAATATTGCTTCACGTATTCAGTCTGCCGCCCTACCTGACACGATCTGTATTTCAGAATCTGTTGCAGCGAGCCTTTCCAACAAACCAGCATATGAAACCCGGTTTATACACGAAGCGCATTTAAAGAATGTAAAAGAGAGTATCCGCATCTTTGAAGTACAAAACGCCGAAGAAAATACGGGATCTGCCGTTGCGGAATCACGCCTGGCGGATCGCTTATCCGGCGAAAAAGTTAATACGGATGGCGGTTCCGGCTTGCAGTATTCCGGAATTTCTCCGGCACAGGACAGTATTGCCGTACTTCCCCTGCTTAACCTGAGTAATGATCCTGATCAGGATTATTTCTGCGACGGGGTCTCGGAAGAAATCATCAACGCGCTGGGACAGGTAAACCTCCTCCGGGTGATTTCGAGAACCTCTGCTTTTTCTTTCAAGGGAAAAACGGTTGACGTCCGGGAAATAGGGAAATCACTTAATGTCAGCATGATTCTCGAAGGCAGTGTGCGAAAATCCGGCAAGAGGCTCCGCATCAATACACAGCTTATCCGCAGTGAAGACGGCTTCCGGATCTGGTCCGGTCAGTATGACCGCGAACTGGAGGACATTTTCGCCATTCAGGAAGACATCTCCCGTAATGTAGCCACGGCCATCCGGGGTTTTCTGACCGTGGAAGAGAAAGAAATCATCCGTCGTCCGGGAACCATTGTGGAAGCATATGAATATTATCTGAAAGGGAAACAGGCTTTTCTCAGGATAAGGCTTTCGGAAGCAAGGGAACAGTTTGAAAAAGCCATTGCACTGGACGCCGACTATGCCCTTGCTTATGCCGGTCTTTCCGATACGTTTTCCTGGCTCTTTGAATGGGAGGGCGGTCATTCAGACGACCTCATGGCTGCGGAAAAAAACAGTCTCCGTGCACTGCAGCTTGCGCCAAATCTCGCCGAGAGCCACTCGTCGCGCGGTTATGTGCTTTCCCTCGAAAAAAAATTCGGGGAGGCAGAAAAGGAATTCAATGAAGCCATTCGAATCAACTCAAACTGCTTCGATGCCTTTTATTTGTATGGCAGGCTCTGTTTTGGCATGGGCAATATTGAAAAATCGGCAGAACTTCTGCTGAAAGCTGCGGAAGTCAGGCGGGAAGATTATCAAAGCCTGTTGCTCGCCGGTCAATCCGTGAATATGCTGGAAAATGGCACGACACGTGCGCATGAAATTATTCGCCAGGGCCTGGCCCGTGCCCGAAAGCAACTGGAGACGAATCCTAACGATATCCGCGCCCTTTCGCTGGGTTCGGGGTCATTGTTTGAAATAGGAGAACGAGAAGAGGCATTTAACTGGATCGAAAGGGCGCTGCTGCTGGATCCCAATGACTCCAGCACACTGGTCAATGGCGCCTGTCTGTATGCCAAGGATGGCCAGAAGGGAAAAGCGCTGGATATGCTCGAGGGTGCGTTTAGCCGTGGTACGGGCAATAAGAACTGGATCCGTCACGACCCCGACTACGATTCTCTACGGCAGGAGCCCCGGTTTATTGCTTTGATAAAAGAATGATGAAGACTGCCTGATTTATCAAAATATTCTTTATAAAAAATGAGTCGTTATGGCTATCAACGGGGTTAGTTATTTTGAAATACAGTCCGGTGATCCTGCACGTGAAATCCGGTTTTATTCAGAGGTTTTCGGCTGGAACTTTATTAGGGAGAACCTTGTTCCCATCGAATACTACCGCATCGAGACTCCATCGGCTAATGGAGGGCTTTTGAAAAGACCGGCGGCTGTGCCTCCCCTGGGAACCGGAACGAATGCATTTGTCTGTTCGGTGGAGGTGGCGGATTTTGATACCACGGCTGCAAAGATTCAGAACCACGGAGGGCAGGTTGCGATGCCGAAGTTTGCCGTTGCCGGCCGTTGCTGGCAGGGATATTTTCTTGATGCAGACAACAACGTATTCGGCATTTTTGAAGTGGACGAGCAGGCGAAATGATATTTGTGTTCCGTTGGATCCAGATGTGAAAATTCCTACGGGTCTTTACCTGGCTTTTTGAAGAAATTCAATCAGCCCCGGGTCATCAGCGCTCATGGGGGGAATCCAGTCGCCCAGTTTTTCGCGATCCCAGATGCGGCCTTCCTTGTTGCCCGCGGGTGCAAAACGATAGATATACAATTCGGCGCGCAGATAGCGCGGCGGCTTTTCCGGGAAAGGATTTTTAGCGAAAAGTTCCAGTGCACCGGGATCATTGTGAAGAAGTTTGTCAGTCAAAATGATCGTCCACGGATATTCTTCTACAGAAGACATCGATGCAAACCACATCTGCCAGTCAAGGCGCAACTGGTAAGGCGCAATCTGCGGGGGATTTTGGTACAGGTCCACGGGCAGTCCCTTATAGGGATAAGCTTTCCATTCTGCTTTCGTACCGGCCGTGGTATCTGCAGCGCCTTCAAATATTACATTATACCTCTCCCTGCCTACGCCTCCAAAAGCGCCATAGGTATTGACGAGATCCAGGGGATCGAAAGAGGTGTTCATGATCTGGCGTGGTGACAGGATATTGAAGGCAGGCTGGATGCTGAGTACGGCGACCAGCGCAGTGACGATCCATACAATCACTTCCATGGGTTTTGAAGTTTCTGCACGTTCGGCAGCCATTTTCGAGCGCTCTACCAGTCTGAGGGAAAGGATCTTCGACCAGAATCCGTCATCGAAACAGGCGATGGCCGGTACGATCGTCAGCCAGTTGAGAAAAGACAGGTTCCCGCTGAAAATAAGGATGAACTGCAGGGCAATGATCACCATGCCGGCGATTTGTCTTGCAACACGCGGCCAGAAGATGAACAGCGGTGCGATGAGTTCGGCGAGAAAATTAAACCAGACTCCGGCTTTCAGCAGAAAACGGGGGAAGAAATGAAACCAGCGACTGAGCGGACCAGGAATCGGCTGGGTTTCGAAATGATAGTAGAGGGCGGTCCCATTCTTCCATACCTCATCACCCCGTAGTTTGATCATTCCCGCCCCCACCATGATACGGAAAATCAGCCAGCGGAATAAAATGATGATAAGGAAGGGCGGAGCACGTCGCGGGAAGGGCCGTATATCAAGGAGAGGGCAGAGAAAGATGGCGAGAAAGCCGGTTTCCAGCAACTGGATCTCCCAGCCATATCCATACCATTCCTGTCCTGCGTGGACAAAGGACATGTAGAGAAACCAAAGAAAAGCGAGCATCAACGCATTTGCATACCCTGCAATGACGACACAGGAAAGGATGAAACCCGTCCATGCTGCGAGTAAAAGAAATGAGTCGGACTGACCAAACCAGAATAAAGAGGGCAGTCGCAGAAAGCCGGCACCGGAACCACCAAGTGATTCGCTCACGCGATCATAATATATAGCGAGCGGCGTCAGCCCGTCCCTGCCTATCAGGGGAATGATCTGGTTGATGGCCACGATAAAAGCAAAGGCATACACCAGGCCCAGCAGGCGAAGGATGACAAACCGGGTCAGCCAGTAGGTAGGACGCGCGGCCATAGCCCAAAGTTAGAACCGGTCGATTGAATCGCGGTAATTCGCGAAAATATTCTAATTTATCCCCTTATTTATTCATCGCTAACCGATTGCTTACACATGAAAAAAAGTTTTCTCTTTCTGACGGTTTTTTTTCTCGGATTCATTGCCAGGGCCCAGGACAATGAACTCATCATTCCGCAGCCCGTTAAACTGGTAAGAAATTCAGGCAGTTTTATTCTTCCCCATGAGATTACATTAAGTGTTCCGGATAATGCCGGGCTGAAAACTGCCGTCGATCTGCTGACGAGGAAACTCACGGTACCAACCGGATACAAGGTGACGGTGGTGAAATCCAGTTCAGCCCTGATCAGGATATCGCTTAATAAAAATCCGGAACCGCTGATCGGTGCGGAGGGATATCAGCTGACGGTAACATCCAAACAGGTGAACCTGGTGGCCAACCAGCCGGCGGGCATACTCTATGGCATCGAAAGCTTTTTGCAACTGCTTCCCGCCTCCATTGAAAGCGACAGTCTTGTAAAAGGGATAAGCTGGACGGCGCCCTGTGTGGCGGTGACCGACTATCCGCGGTTCGGATGGCGCGGGCTGATGCTGGATGTCAGCCGCCACTTCTTCAGTAAAAAAGATGTGGAAGCATATATGGATCAGATGGTGAAATATAAATACAATACGCTCCATCTGCATCTGAGTGACGACCAGGGCTGGCGGATAGAGATCAAGAGCTACCCCCAGCTTACCCGGGTAGGTGCCTGGCGTGTAAAGCGTGAAGGCAACTGGGGAGAATTCGTACCGGCCATGGCCTTCGAGCCGACACCTGACGGCGGTTTTTATACGCAGGACGACATGCGCGCCATGATTGCGTATGCGCATGACCGTAATATTACCATTCTTCCGGAAATCGATATTCCGGCCCACAGCCTTGCACTGATCGCCTCTGCCTCTAATCTTTCCTGCACGCAGCAGCCTTATAGTGTAAATGCAGGATTTCGCAATCCGGTGCGCGACGACAACGCACTTTGCATAGGCAATGACTCTGTGTATATAGTACTGGATAAGATTTTTACGGAACTCGCCGCACTCTTCCCCTCTGAATATATCCATGTGGGTGGTGACGAAGCGTACAAGGGATTCTGGGCCGACTGCCCTAAGTGCCAGAAGCGTATGGCAGACGAACACCTGAAAAACGTGGACGAGTTGCAGAGTTATTTTATAAAGAGAATGGAGGTTATACTAAAGAGCAAGAATAAAAAACTGATAGGATGGGACGAGATACTGGAAGGCGGACTTGCGCCGGAAGCCACTGTAATGAGCTGGAGAGGAATGAACGGTGGCATACAGGCCGCCAAAATGAATCATCATGTGGTAATGACACCCTGGGATTATTGCTACCTGGATCTCTATCAGGGAGAGGCAAGTGTGGAACCGCCAACCTACGGGATCTGCCGGCTGACCGATTCTTATCACTATGATCCCGTGCCGGACAGTGTGGATGAAAAGTTTATTCTCGGCGGACAGGGAAATCTCTGGACTGAAAGGGTGGCCAATTTCCGTCAGGTGGAATACATGACCTGGCCGCGCGCCATGGCACTGGCGGAGGTATACTGGAGTCCGAAGTCCGCGCGCAACTGGGATGCTTTTATCAGCAGAATGCAATATCATTTCAACCGTCTCGATGCCGCTCAGATTAAATACGCACGGAGTGCCTACAATGTCATTTATACGCCGGTGCGCAACAAAGACCGGTCTGTGTCCGTGAAGATTGGTTCGGAAATCAACGGTCTGGATATCTATTATTCTTTCGATGGCACTTTCCCTGATCCCTGGTATCCTAAGTACAATGGAGAAGCAGTCAGTTTTCCGGTAGGAGCCACACAGATCACGGCCAATACTTTCCGGAACGGTCAGCCCATGGGTAAACCGGTTACGATTAAAAAAGAAGAACTGACAGCCCGGCTTAGCCAGGGAAGGCATCAGTATTGAGTGTCACTTACCCGGACCGTGCGGTAAACGGGAATATCCAGGGACGGGTGCAGGTTTTATTTATCGTGGATAAGGAAGGCGATGTGATCGATCCATATATCTGGAAATCGGTTGAATACTCCCTGGATGATGAGACCATGCGGGTGATCCGGGAATCGGGGCAATGGGAACCGGTGTTCCAGAATGGCCGGCATGTGAAATCCTATAAATTGCAGCCCCTGAATTTTAAACTCGAGTGAAAGGAGGATCAAATTTTTATACCCCTTAACCCTGGGTTTTTTCAGACTCTGGTTAAACACTGATTAAAGTACCTGGTTAAATCGTAAAATCGACTTTACGTCTGGAATTATAAAAAGACTTCCTGATCTTATTTGTTCAGGGGGGACTTTTTTTCGAGCCTTTCGTTCATGTAGTCGGTCGGTGTCATGCCAAACTGCTTATGAAAATCGCGGGCGAAATTGGACTGCAGGCTATAGCCAACCATCGCCGCCACTTCGTACACTTTATAATTTCCTTCCGACAAAAGCCCGGCGGCTTTTTTCAACCGAGTAATATGGATCAGCTCATTGGGCGTCAGATTGGAGAGCGCCTTGATCTTACGATAGAAAGTAGGCCGGCTCATATTCATGATTTTTACCAGCTGCTCCACATCGATATCGGTCTGCATCAGGTTATCGTTGATCACCTGCTGAAGTTTCTCCAGGAATTGTTTGTCGGCCCGGGTATAGCCGATCGATTTCATATGCACGAGGGGTGAATTGGCAAAATGCTCCTTGATCTTATTTCTGTTCAGGAGCAGGTTGGAGATCTGGGCGTGCAGATGTTCAAAATCGAAAGGTTTTTCTATATAGGCGTCGGCGCCCACCTCGAGTCCTTCTATTTTTGCGTGTAATGAATTTTTTGCCGTCAGCAGGATGATGGGAATATGACTGTACTCCAGATTCGTTTTTATCCGCCTGCATAGCTCCAGTCCATCCATGACTGGCATCATAATATCACTGATCAACAGCTGGATATTCCCGTCTTTAATAAGTTCCATAGCTTCCTGTCCGTTGTGGGCTTTCCGTACGGTATAGTCGCAGGTAATTTCTTTACAAATAAAATCGAGGATTTCCAGGTTGTCTTCCACGATCAGAATTTCCGGTTTCGAAGAACTAACCGGTATAACGGGTTCCTGGCCGGGCATTTCACCGGCCTGAAGCAGTTCGTCGGTCGGCAGTTTGAATTCCCTTTCCTGATGAATGGGCAGGATCAACAAAAAATTATTCATTCCATTATCATTTCCTGCGACTTCCAGAACGCCCTTGTGTAATTCAGCGAGAGAACGGGAAAGCGGTAGCCCGATGCCGTTGCCCGATTGTTTGTTGGTCTCGCGGATCCTGTAGAATGGCTCGAAAATTTTTTCTTTCAGTTCTTTGGGTATCAGGTAGCCGTCATTCTGCACGACGATGGTAAATACTTTGTCGCTGCTGGTGAAATTCTTAAGCCGGATGAATACTTTTTTCTCAGCATATTTGATCGCGTTGTTGAACAGATTGCTGAATATTTTCTTCAGTGCTTCAGGATCCACATAGGCCTGCAATGCAATTCCGGGAAGGTCCAGTTTAAAATCCAGGTTTTTCTGTTCGGCCGCCAGCTGGAAACTGCTGAAGGTTTCGCCGAGCAGATCCGAAATATCGGTTTTCACAAAATTCAGGGTGAATTTATCCATTTCTGTATTGCGGAAGTCAAGCAGCTGATTCGTCAAATCGATCAGGCGGTTAGTATTCTTTTCCATGGTTTGCAGATTATAATTTATTTCGGCGGTACTGTTTTTTTTCCGAATGAGATTGTCCAGTGGTAATTTAATAAGGGTAAGCGGCGTCCGGATTTCGTGCGCTACGTTGGTAAAGAATTCGATTTTGGAGTGATAAATTTCCCTTTCTTTTTCCATTTCCAGTAATTCAAAGCGTCGCCGGTTTTTCTCCGCCAGCCGGTTCAAATAAGTACTTATAAGGAAATAAGCAATGACGGATAAAACAGCGATATAAATAAGATATGCCCAGAAGCTTTTCCACCAGGGCGGTGTGATGATTATTTCAAAGCTGGTTTCTTTTTCATTCCAAAGCCCGCTGCTGTTCGATCCTTTGACTTTGAACAGGTATTGACCAGGTGGCATTTTGGTGAAATATACTTTACGGTTCCGGAGCAGGGAGGTCCAGTCTTTTTCGAGACCTTCCATTTTGTAAACATATTCATTCATTTCAGGGACCGCATAACTTAATGCCGCGAATTCGAAACTCAGGGTTGACTGATCGTAGGGTAGTGTAATCGTCTTCGCGTAGATGATGGATTCTTTGAGCGCGGAACCTTTCAAATTGGCTGAGACTTCCTGGTTGTTGACTTCCAGGCTGGTAATATAGACCGGGGGAATACCGGAATTCTTAATAAATTCAGAAGGATTAAAACGGATGAGTCCTTTCACACTGCCAAAGAACATCTGACCATCCCTGTCTTTAAAGGCGGAATTGTAATTGAACTGATCACTGAGCAGGCCATTTGATTTGGTATAAACCCTGATTTTCCCATTGACCATATTCAGCGAAAAAAGGCCTCTTGACGTGCTGGCAAAAAGATTTTTGTGATCATCTTCCAGTGTCCGGAAGATAAGATTGTCAGGCAGGCCGTTTCTGGTAGTGTATCTTGTAAACCGGTTGCTGTCGCGCTGGTATTTACACAATCCGCCATCCGTAGCAAACCATAAATTCCCGTCACTGTCTTCAAAAATGCCATTGATATAATTATTGGGGATGCTGTTGGAATCATGTGGATTATAGACCAGTGATCCTTTCTCACCCGTCTTGCGATTCCAATAAATTACCCCATTGCCGCGGGTACAGGCCCAGAGTATTCCGCGGGCATCTTCCAGTACAGTCTGTATCTGGGAATCAAATCCCGGGACGGCGGAGAAATCATTTGTTCTTCGGTTAAACTGAAAAAGACCCTGCTGTGTGCCTGCGAGGATTTCTCCTCCGGGTGTTTGATAAAGCGTGACAATAAAATTGTTCTTGAGGTCTCCCTTGCCGGGTCCTGCTTCATAATGACGGATTACTTTTCCCGTCCGGATATTCAGGATATCTATCCCATGCATGAAAGTGCCGATCCAGAGGCTGTCGCCCGTAGCAAGCAATCCGTGGATATTATGATAGGCAATACTGGTTTTGGTTCCTTCCGGTTTGAAGGAAGTAAAATTCTGAGATACCGGATCCATCTTGTTGAGTCCGCCATCTTCCGTACCGATCCAGAGATTACCCAGGTGGTCCCTGCAGATTTCATGAATGGCATTTCCGCTGATCGAAGGCCTGGAATAAACGGGAAAATATTTTTGAAAGGGAGTAAACTGTTTCGGATAATAATTGAGTCCTCCGAAATAGGTACCGATCCACACTCCTCCTTCCCGGTCCTTGCATAAGGTCGGAACCACATTGTCAGAAATAGAATAAGGGTCATCAAACTCTTTCTTTTGATAACGGGCTTTATTTTTCAGCGGATCATAAATGTAGATGCCTGATTCAGTGCCGATCCAAATTTCATTTTCACTCATCTGTAAAAAATCCCTCGCATAAATATCGGAGCCGTCGGGGTTTTCACTCAGAATGGAAGAAAACCGGCGACTGCCGGCATCAAATAGTTTTACGCCATGCGTTAAGGTTCCCAGGAGCAGGTTGCCGTTGTTCAGCGGAAATATCTTTTCGAAAATGACGGGCTTATTTTTCTCCGTAACATCGAGCCGGGCAATGGTAGTAAACCGGTCTAAGGAAGAATCATATTTTTTCACGAGGCCCGTGACGGTACATACCCAGACCGCATTTTCGGGATCTATGGCAAGGGACGATACCGTCCATTGTTGTGTATCCAGACTATAGGGCGTAAGTTTTTTCCCTACAGGATCGTAACTGAAAACATTGGCGCTGGATACGATCCAGATCCTGCCCTTTTTATCTTCCCGGATATCGGATACCTCCATCAGGCCGGGTTGTTCGAACAGGGAGAATTTTTCTGTCCTGGTATTATATATATATATGCCTTTATTGGTTCCGGCCCAGATAAACCCCTGCCGGTCCTCATACAAACACCGGATAAAATTACTCCCGATGCTGGAAGAGTCTTCGGGATCATGCCTGAAAATTTTGAACCGGTAACCTTCAAAGCGATTCAGACCGTTGATGGTTCCGAACCACAGGAATCCATTTTTATCCTGAAGACTGCAGATTACACTGTTATTGGACAATCCATTCTCAACATGGTAATGCTTGAAATAATAGTTCTGTGCATTTGAGAAAGGCAGGATGCCAAGCAGGCAGTAGACGGTAAAGAAGATTAGTTTCTTTTTCACACAGCAGTCGTTCTGTCCACAAATTAGAGTAAAAAACGGTATGGCGTAATCACGGGTCAGAAATCGCAACTGATAAAAAAGTATTAAAGAAGATAAAATAAAACAGATTCGTAGTTCCGGCATTCCGGATAATAAAGTATTAAAGCAGCTAAAAAAAAATGCATACATGCCGCCAAACATCTGGGACCACAGGATATTTCAAGAATGAGACGATATGAAAAGAATTTGACGCGTACAGATCATATAAAGTTTTGGAATATGCCTTTCTTCATCCTGTCATTCAGTATGATCGCGCTGATTGATTTTGTCAAGAATACGATTACGCTAAAACAATTGCTTATGCCCAACCGGAAATTCTTCGTTTCTGTAGAGTTTAAACCACATTTTTTATTCCTTCGCCAAAAATTCCGAGAAAACTGATCTCGATCCAGTTTTCAGGTTCTGTAATTATTAACTGCAAACCCAAGATGATGAAACCCATACAAAAGCTTAAAGCATTTATAACCAAAGGATTCCCTGTCCTGGTTTTGTTCCTGTTGATGCACACGGGTGCATCTGCACAGAAAAAGACAGTTACGGGTAAAGTAGTATCTGATTCGGGTACAGCCGTCACGGGGGCTTCGATCCGTATTAAAGGAAGTACTATAGGAACCACTACGAATGCAGATGGTTCCTTTACCATCAGTGCCGCACAGGGTGAGGTGATTGAAATTACCGGTGTCGGATTTGGAAAGCAGGAATATACCATCGGCAGCAGCAATGAAATTACCATTAATTTAAACAGGGAAAACCGTACGCTCAATGAAGTGGTGGTGATCGGATATGGTACTTCGACCCGAAAGGATCTGACGGGCGCCATCAGTTCGGTGAACGCCAAAACGATCGAATCAGTACCGGTACCAACAGTAGAATCAGCATTGCAGGGACGAATGTCCGGCGTGCAGGTAACCAGTAATGACGGCGCTCCCGGAGGAAATATTACGGTCTTGATTCGCGGTACGGGAAGTCTGGGAAGCTACGGGAATACACCCCTTTACGTGGTGGATGGTTATCCACTGCCGGGTGGGATAAACAATATCAATCCCAGTGACATAGCCACGATGGATGTGTTGAAAGACGCTTCCGCAACATCCATCTACGGAGTCCGTGCGGCAAACGGAGTAGTTATTATTACCACTAAAAAAGGCAGACGGGGTGCGACCCAGGTTTATTTTGACGGATATCTTTCCGTTCAATCCCAACCAAAAAAATATGATGTACTGGACGCAAAGCAGTTTGCCACCTTATCCAATGAGGTGCAGGCGGCGGATTCATCACACAACTACACAGGTTTTGCGCCCTGGCATAATCCGGATTCACTTACGAATGTGAACTGGCAGGATGCAATTTACCGCACCGGTTTAACCCAGAATTACAGCCTGGCCTTGCGGGGTGGCTCCGATAAATTACTCTCTTCCGTTTCGGTTGGATACTATGATCAGAAAGGGATTGTGCAGGGTTCCTATTTTCAGCGACTGACTTTGGGGGTCAATCTGGATTACACGCCACTCAAATGGCTGAAATCCATTACCAGTGCAAAATATGCATACCAGAATGCAAATAACCCTTTTGGAACCGGCAATCTGCTGGCACTCGCACAGAATCCGCCAACTATGGACGGAGGAAACAAGCTCACCAATGACATCAAGGATGCGGCGGGTAATTATGGATTTTACAATCCCATCAATACCTATGTTTCGAAATATAATAATCCTCTCTATGCCATTCAAACCAACCAGGCAAAAAATGTCACCAACTACTTCCTGGGGAACAGCGCCCTCGAGGTTTTGTTGTTTGATGGATTAACGATCAAGACCCTGGGCGGTATTACTACCAGCGCGTACAACGGGTCCTTCTTCCAGCCGGAAGATGACCGCAAGGTAAATCAGTACGGTTCAGCAGCGGGTGCATCGTCGAATGCGTTTTACAGCCAGCATATATATAATAGTTTTGACTGGCTCTGGGAAAATACCCTGGCCTACGACAAAAACTTTGGCCCGCACGCCATTCATTTTGTAGGCGGGGTTTCTGCTCAGAAGACAACCAACAATTTTATGGGAGGATCCGGCATTCCACCAAATTCCATCATTCGCGATCTTGCCCAGGTTTCCAATTTGAAAATGGATGCCTATAACAGTACGGGTGGTCCGGGTAACGGGCAGACCGAACTCGCCCTCTCATCCCAGTTTGCACGTCTGACTTATGGTTTTCAGGATAAATACCTGGTCACAGGTACTGTCAGAAGAGATGGTTCTTCCCGGTTTGCTCCCAATAACCGGTATGCTACCTTCGGATCGGGCGCCGTTGCCTGGAGAGCCAAACAGGAATCTTTCCTGGAAAATGTTGACTGGTTAAGCGAATTAAAATTCAGGGGCAGCTACGGTTCCATTGGAAATCAGTCAACCATTCCGCTTTACCAATACCAGGCGCTTTATTCTACAGGCCTGGATGCGGCAAGCTCAGGCAATCTGGGGTATCCGTTTAATAAAATATACCAGCGTGGCTATGCCCAGATTCAACCCGAAAATCCCGACCTCAAATGGGAAACCGACATACAGACCGATATCGGAATGGACATCGCGTTTTTGCACGGCGACCTGACCATGACGGTCGACTGGTTTAACCGCGAATCGAGGGACTTCCTGTTAACCCTTGCCGCCCCGGCACAAACAGGATATAACTTCATTACCCGCAATGTGGGTTCCATGACGAATAAGGGATGGGAGTTTGCGGTGAACTATGGTCATACCATAAATAAGGATTTTCATTACAGCCTGGGTCTGACGCTCACGACCATCGACAATAAACTAACCAGCATTACTTCCGGAACCACGAACGTCACCAATTTTGGCGGACTGACACTGACTGGAAGCGGATGGGGAACTTTTTCAAAAACCTATATCGGTCAGCCGGTGGGTGAATTCTATGGATACCAGTCAATCGGTATTTTCCAGTCTCAAAAACAAATCGATGCATTAAATGCCGCATCAGCAGCAGCAAATCCCCTCTTCCCGAATTATCAGAAAGCAGCCACGCAGGCAGGTGACCGGTATTTTGCTGATACCAATGGGGACGGACATGTGGATGAAACCGATCAGGTAAGTCTTGGATCTCCAATTCCCACCTGGTACGGAGGGTTGAATGTGGATCTAACCTATAAGGCGTTTGATTTTAACCTGTTCTTCTACGGCGTATATGGAAATAAGATTTTAAACTATGCAAAAAATTCCATGCAGACTTTCCAGAACCGGGGTTTTGCCGGAGTTGAAAATGTAAGCAAGGAATATTACGACAATCACTGGACTCCATTAAACCCGTCAGATTCATATTCCAGGGTTTCGGCCAATGACGATCAGACCGGCAATGCAGTTCCTTCCAGCGCCTGGGTCGAAAACGGCAGTTACCTGAAATTGAAAAACCTGACTATAGGATATACTTTTCCGGCATCGATAACCAACAAGGCTTCGATAAGCAGACTCCGGGTATATATTTCAACACAGAATCTGTTTACAATTACCAGCTACTCCGGACTGGATCCTGAAATCGGGTTGCAAAATGCGAACGCTACCCAAAACGGGGTGGACAACGGAGTATATCCGTCTTCCAGATTTTTCACTTTCGGTTTGAACGTAACACTTTAACAGCGAGAAATGATTAAAAAAATAATTATGAAAAAGAAAATCATTCCCTATATCATTTTTGCTGCGGGAATGCTGGTTCCGTTTAGCTGTTCAAAAGATTTCTTAAATACCACGAATTCCTTTCAATCTACAGCGAACGCAACATTCCAGAAGTCATCCGATGTGGTATCCCTGATCAACAGCATCTATGATACCTATCAGAACAGTGACCTGCTGAAAAAATCCATCTGGTATTATGCCAACTTCCAAACGCATGACTGGTTTAACTGGGGAGGTGACGTACAATGGAACCAGTTTCAGATCCCGCCCAATTTCAATGCGCTGCCTGCCTTCTGGAATAATGCCTATATCGGGATTGCCAGGGCCAATGCGGCATTTGGAATTATTGAACAGGCAAAGGCTGATGGAGTAGTAACTGCAGAGCTGGCAGACCGTTTAACAGGAGAAGCTTATTTTCTAAGGGGCATGACCTATTATTATCTGGCCGGCAGCTTTGGCGGTGTGCCACTGGAATTGAAACCGATCACCGACGGACTCACCCCGCGCGCTTCTCAGGATTCCGTTTTTGCACAGGTTGTTTCGGACATGCAACAGGCAGAAAGATTACTTGTTTCAAAAACTGCACTGCCTGCGGCTGATCTGGGCAGAGCCACCAAGGGTGCTGCTTATGGATATGAGGGGGCAGCGCAGATGTGGTTAAAGAACTATGATGCGGCACTGGCGGCATTTAACAATCCTGAATTGACAAACAACTATCATCTGCTGCCCAATTTTGTGGACGTGGGTGAATACAACCATCAGAATAGTGATGAATCCCTTTTCGAAATTCAATTCAACGCAGCCGGTGGTTCACAGAGTTGGGATGGAAGCTGGCAGGCAGGCGGTGAAATTGCATGGATCGACGGTTTCAGCTGGCCGGAAGAAATAACCCAGCAGGGTTATGATTATGGAAATCCCGGACTATGGTTTTCCTTCCAGGCTGGTGATTTACGCCGTGCTGCTACCATCGCAGGTCCCGGTGATACACTGGTCAGCCCGGGAATCATTGCAAAATGGGGTGGTATTAAAGGTTATCCCGTGGTCGTATCTAATTTTGGATCCGGCAGTCTGACTTATACCGGTGATGATGGTAAGATCATCAATACCTGTGGTTCACTGGCCAGACCATGGTACGGTCAGGACAAACAACGTACCGGTTACTATTGTGCAAAAAAATGGCGGGATCCCAATGTTACCGGAAGTAACCCCGATCAGAAAGGGAATTCTGCCCTTTTCGGAGATCAAAATCAGATCTTACTGCGCTATGCGGAAATCCTCCTCGACAGAGCCGAGTGTAAAGTAAGAACCGGGGATATTCCGGGTGCCATGGCCGACCTGAAATTAGTCAGGGACCGCGCCTGGGGTGGAACCGCTCCGGCCACCATTCAAAACGGCCTGAACTATGACGGAACAGCTTCTGCACCCATCACCGATCCACTGCAAATGGTGTTAAGCGAATACCGGCATGAACTGACGGCAGAGTTTTCCCTGTTTTTCAATCTGCGGAGGGCTGGTGCACAGGAAGCGGTTGATTTTATTACCGGCAATTATGGCTCTGGAAATCTGTTACCCGTTCCAAATCCGTTCGGACCGACTGCAGACGGACAGATTCATGGATTATACAACGCACCGATGACGGCTACGCACGAACTGTTGCCCATTCCGTCAACCGCGATCGCGCTGAATCCTAACCTTACTCAGAACCCTGGTTACTAATTTGGTTTGGCATGGCAAAAAAGGCTTTCTCATTCGGGAAGGCCTTTACTCTTTACTGAGGTTCTGATTACATTTATAGGGTCAATCAAACCGTATGAAACGTCACCTATTACTGATCTTCTCGTCGATTTGCTGGCTGACGGCCTGTAATAAAAAAATTCCACTGTTCGAATCCATTTCGGAAAATCAATCCAGCATTCATTTTAATAACCAGATCGTCGAGACGGATTCCATCAATCCGATGAATGTGGTAAATATCTATAATGGGGGTGGCGTGGGTATCGGGGATTTCAATAACGACGGCTTGCCTGATATCTATTTTACCGGCAACCTCGTATCCAATAAACTTTATCTGAATAAAGGGAATTTTAAATTTGAAGACATCACGGATAAAGCCGGTGTGGACGGAAAGAGCCGGTGGGGTCGCGGAATTTCCGTGATCGATATAAACAACGACGGGTTGATGGACCTGTACATCTGTAATACCGTATATAAAGATTCTCTCCGGAGAAGAAACATCCTGTATGTTAATCAGGGGACGGACAAAGAAGGAATTCCCCATTTTAAGGATATGGCTTTTGAATACGGACTGGACATTCACGTGCAGTCTACCATGGCCAGTTTCTTTGATTACGATAACGATGGCGACCTGGATATGTATCTCACGGTGAATGAAGCTTCCAATGGCGACAATACCTCGGTTTTTCTCCAACGCAACAAACAAAAAACAGCCAGTCTTGGACGATTATTTAAAAATGTTTGGGACAGTATTGCACATCATCCGGTTTTTCAGGATGTATCCCTGTCTGCCGGGATGAATTACGAAGGATTCGGACACGCGGCTACCATTTGCGATATCAACCACGACGGATGGAAGGATATTTATGTTTCCGATGATTTTATTTCCAACAATATTCTGTACATCAATAATCATGACGGCACATTTACGAACCGGCTACATGATTATTTCAGGCATACCAGTTTCAATTCAATGGGACAGGATATCGTCGACATCAATAATGACGGACTTCCCGATATCGTGGAACTCGATATGAATCCTCCGGACAACTACCGAAAAAAAATGATGTCGGCTTCCGACAGTTATGTAACCTATCAGAATTTCGATGCTTATGGATACGAATACCAGTATGTACGCAACACGTTACAGCTGAACCGTGGTCCGCGTGTAGGACAAAATGATTCTATCGGCATACCAGCATTTAGCGAGATTGGTTTGCTAAGTGGAATTGCCCAGACCGACTGGAGCTGGACTCCGCTGGTTGCTGATTTTGATGAAGACGGATTCCGGGATATTGTTGTTACCAACGGCTTTCCAAAGGACGTTTCAGATCATGACTTCATGGCATACCGGGATGTTCATAAGGGGCTGGTGAGTAATCAGGATTTGTTGGCCCAGATACCGCAGGTAAAGCTGCATAATTATGCGTTCAGAAATAACGGGGATCTGAGTTTTACCGATCTGACGGCAGACTGGGGACTGGAGCAGCCGACTTTTTCCAATGGAGCAGCATATGCTGATCTCGACAATGACGGTGCCCTGGATATGGTCGTAAACAACATCAATGATCCGGTTTTGCTTTACAGGAATACTTCACGGGATAAAGACAGTGCTATCCGCCATTTCCTGCAGGTAAAATTCAAAGGAGATAAGCAAAATATCAACGGACTGGGGGCATTTGTAGAAATTTTTTATGACCATGGAAGAGAACAGGTCTATGAAAACAATCCCTACCGTGGTTATCTTTCGTCGATGCCGGACGGGGCGTATTTCGGGCTGAATACAATTTCCCTGCTCGACTCCGTAGTGGTTATCTGGAACAACGGCAAAAAACAGAAACTCGAAAATGTAAAAACGAACCGGGTCCTTACCGTGAATATCGCCGATGCAGATTTGCCTTATTCATTTGAACAGCCGGCGATTGCCCGGAATGCGTTGTTTAAAAACATCAGGTCATCGGCCGGTATTAATTATCATCACAACGATTACAATTTTATAGATTTTGATATCCAGCATTTATTGCCTCATAAATTTTCGGAGTACGGACCCGGCATGGCTGCGGGAGATTTGGACGGAAACGGACTGGATGATCTGGTAGTGGGGGGAAACGCGAATATGCCCACCGCACTTCTATTGCAGCAAAAAGACGGGACCTTCCTGCAGAAGAAACTGCAGGCTGAAATCAACAATAGTTTTGTGGTTCCGAAAGACGAAGGCATCCTGATATTTGACGCAAACGGAGATGGCAAATCTGATATCTATATCGCCAGTGGCGGTTATGCCCTGCCTGCCAATGGCCAGAGCTATCAGGACCGCTTATATCTGAATGATGGCAGGGGTAATTTCAAAATAGATTCCGCGGCATTGCCGGTAAATCACAGCAGTAAATTTTGTGCACGCACGATCGATTATAATCTGGACGGCAAACCGGATCTGTTTGTGGCAAGCCGCGTGGAACCCTGGAGATATCCAAAACCGGTCAGCAGCTTTATCTTTAGAAACGATACGGAAAACGGTCAGGTGAAATTTACCGATGTCACCAATGAAGTAGCGCCCGGACTGAAAGATATCGGCCTGGTGTGCGACGCGTTGTTTACTGATTTTGATGATGACGGACAAACGGATCTGATCGTTACGGGAGAATGGATGCCCATTCATTTCTTTAAAAATCTGGGGGGAAAATTTAAAGATATTACGGAGGCCTCGGGAATCAGTGGTAAACCGGGATGGTGGAACTCCATCGTTGCGGGTGATTTCAGAAATACGGGACGTATGGATTATATCGTCGGTAATCTGGGGCTTAATTCCCTTTACCAGGCAAGTGATTCTTTTCCCGTATTCATGACCGCAAAGGATTTTGAAAATACCGGAAAGTACACAGGTGTTCCGTCTTTATTTCTTCCTGATCAGAAAGGTATAAAAAGAGAGTTTCCAACACAGGGCAGGGACGATATGACCCGGCAGTTGAACAGTCTCAAAAAAAAATTCAATACCTATAACAAATATGCGGTAGCTACAATGGACGAAGTGCTGGGACCGGAACAGAGAAACGGGGCACTGAGATTGAAAGCCACGATGCTTCAGACCTGTTATCTGCGGAATGAAGGCGGTGGGAAATTTACCCTGATTCCATTACCGAAAGAGGCGCAGTTTTCAGCCATTAACGGGATGGTAGTGGATGATTTTGACGGAGATGGCAACCTGGATGTACTGATGAATGGAAATGATTATTCTACTTCGGTAGGCATCGGTCAATACGATGCGTTTTTCGGCCTTTTGCTAAAGGGTGACGGGGCGGGTGGATTTAAGCCTTTGTCCATGTTGGAAAGTGGCGTGTGTATCTCCGGAAACGGGAAAGCAATGGTCAGATTATCCGGTCCGGATCATCAGTACCGGATCGCTGCCACCCAGCGGATGGCCGACCTGGAACTATTTGAACTGAATAAAAGACAACAGACTATCCCGGTCGAACCCGGAGATCAGTTTGCTGTTTTGAAATTGCGAAATGGCAGGACGCAAAAACAGGAACTGAATAAAGGTTCATCCTTTTTGTCGCAATCAGCCAGCTTTCTAAGTATCGGTGATTCGGTTATTTCCGTGCAGATCAAAAATAATAAGGGAACGATGAGAACGATCATGGTAAACGGTCATTCGAAAGAATTGTCTTCGCTGTAGAATTGATCATATGGGTAACAGGAAACTATTCATATTGTTGGCCATTGCTTCTGCAGTTTTTTTATTCGCAAATTGTTTCAAAAAAAATAAGATGAGTGATCCGCGGGGAGAAGAATATGCAGGTTCGGAAAAATGTGCCGGCTGCCATCCCGGAATAACCTCATCATACCGGCATACGGCCCATTTTCTTTCTACGGCGATTGCAGGTTCAAACGTTATCATGGGTAGTTTTTCACGGGATTCCAATAAACTGATTGTAAATGATTCCACCACCATAGTGATGGAAAAAAAGGATTCCGGATTCTATCAGGTTCTTTATGTGAAGGATCAACCGGTCCTGTCCCGTCGTTTCGATCTGGTGATGGGGTCCGTCAAGGGGCAAACTTATCTTTCCTGGTTTGAACAGGATATGTATCAACTGCCCGTATCCTACATTACCGCTTTAAACCGGTGGAGTTCCAGTCCGGGTTATGCACTGGAAGATTTAAATTTTACGCGCACCATCACAAAGGATTGTTTTGAGTGTCATAGTTCCTATGTGAAACGGGATAAACACGGGATGGTCGATTACCGCAGGCATGCAAACACCTGGGTTTTTAATATCGATTGTGAACGCTGTCACGGTCCGGCAGCCACACATGTTTTATTTCATGAAGCTCATCCGGAAGAGAGAAAATCAAAATTTATTGTTCCCTTCGCCCTGCTCGGCAGACAGCAGCGGATCGATCTGTGTGCGGTTTGTCATTCGGGTAATAACAATATCCTGCTGAAGTCGCGCTTTGGGTATAAAATGGGGGATTCTCTGAAATCTTATATGATACCCATCCGAAGCGGGGATGAGCTGGATGTGCACGGCAATCAAACCCAGTTGCTTTCGCAGAGTAAATGTTTCACGATGAGTCCGATCGAATGCACAACCTGCCACGATCCTCATAAGACCGAACGAAATAATATCCAGGATTTCAATGCCCGGTGCCAGACCTGTCATACGGAGAAAGAACATTTTTGCAGCTTTGCTACAGAATCCAATAAGTCCTTTATCGTCAGTAACTGTACGCGCTGCCACATGCCGGAACAACCTTCACTGGCTATTAAAGTGCAGGCGGAACCCAATTCCACACGGGCCATCCCGACTATGGTTATCAATCACCGGATCGCTATTTATCCCGAGGTGACAAACAAAATGTTGAAAAATTGATGCAATGACGAACAGGATAAAAGGACAAGTTTTTAAGGTGCCTGCCTACGATCGTTTCAGCAGGGTATTTTTCCGCATTCTGCTTTTTATTCTTGTATTTATTGTTCCGGGAAAATCCGGGGCTCAGGCGGAATTGCAGGCCTGGGGGAATATGACAGGAATTAGAATTCAGGGTGAACGGATGGAATTCGAAACCAGTCTGAGGGTAGCCGGCGATCAATGGGGATCGGTTTCTTCAACGGGCAAGGAAAGACAAAACCCGACATTTTATCGTGACAGTTCGGGACAGGTCGTTAATACCCGCCTGGGAAATATTTCTTTTTTTGAAACTGTAAAGGACGGGGCGCCCGGCAACGCGGTCGTGACTATCCGCTCCACCAGTTTAGTGGATACGCTGATCTCCGGTATTTATTTCTGTGTCAGTCTCCCGCTCACGGAATATGAACACGGAATCCTGACGGTTGACCGGAATAAAAAAACAGGGTTTACTTCCATTCAACCGGATGATCAGGGGAATCTGATGAAAGCAAGT
>Ga0070668_100000022_pt1 | contig 96336 bp, 79 predicted proteins | sample KBSS43metaG_FD_64661 | JGI IMG/M metagenome (GOLD analysis project Ga0070668, IMG submission 64661) | Switchgrass rhizosphere microbial communities from Kellogg Biological Station, Michigan, USA - KBS S4-3 metaG | ecosystem: Host-associated > Plants > Roots > Rhizosphere > Soil ...
ACCAAGGGCAGGCGTTCAACAGAGAAAGAAAAAGTAAAGGGCGAAGGCAAGGCATTTTACAGTCCCGAAGAAGTGATCATCGCCTACAATGAAAGCAAGGTAGACCTGCATGCCTATATCAAGGTAAAAGTAAATGTGCGCAACGATCAGGATGTGCTTGAACGCAAACTGCTCGAAACAACCGTGGGACGTGTACTTTTCAACCAGTTCACACCGGTGGAAGTTGGTTTCGTAAACCAGCTGCTCACCAAGAAATCGCTTCGGGAAATCATCGGAAACATCATCAAGTGGACCAATGTTCCCAAGACAGCGAAGTTCCTCGACGACATCAAACAGCTCGGTTTCAGGATGGCCTTCCGCGGCGGTCTGTCGTTCAGCATCAACGATCTTATCATCCCGGACAGTAAGGAAGAACTCCTCGTAAACGCGAAAGGGGAAGTGGATGAAGTGTGGGATAACTACAATACCGGTCTGATCACCAACAACGAAAGATATAACCAGATCGTCGACATCTGGTCGAGGGTCGATACCCGTATCACGGAGACCCTTATCCGCGAACTGAGCAGCGACAAACAGGGCTTCAATTCTGTTTATATGATGCTCGATTCCGGTGCGCGTGGTTCCAAACAGCAGATCAAACAGCTGGCCGGTATCCGCGGACTGATGGCGAAACCCAGGAAATCGGGTTCTACGGGAAGTGAGATCATCGAAAATCCCATCCTTTCCAATTTCAAGGGGGGCCTGAACGTACTGGATTACTTCATTTCCACGCATGGTGCGCGTAAAGGTCTTGCCGATACGGCCCTGAAAACAGCCGATGCGGGTTACCTGACCCGTCGTCTGGTTGACGTGGCGCAGGATGTGGTTATTAAGGAAGAAGACTGCGGAACCCTTCGCGGTATTGCGACAACAGCACTGAAAGACAACGAAGATATCGTAGAGCCGCTCTACGACCGTATCCTGGGCCGCGTTTCCCTGCATGATATTTATGATCCGCTGACGGATCAGATCATCGCGAAGGGCGGAGTGGAAATCACGGAAGAAGTGGCAAAGAAAATTGAAGAAGCAGGAATTGAAACGGTAGAGATCCGTTCCGTACTGACCTGCGAAAGCAAGCGCGGAGTGTGCGTCAAATGTTATGGAAAGAACCTGGCTACCGGTTATACCGCACAGAAAGGCGACGCAGTGGGCATCATTGCGGCGCAGTCAATCGGTGAACCTGGAACACAGCTTACCCTCCGTACTTTCCATGTGGGTGGTGTGGCAGGATCTGCATCAGTGGAATCTTCTCTGGCCGCAAAATTTGATGGTACCGTGCAGTTCGACGGACTGAGAACGGTTATTACAGAAAATCCCGATGGCAACAAGGCCCCGGTGGTTATCGGCCGTACAGGTGAAGTGAGGATTATGGACGTGAAGAACGACCGCCTCCTGATCACCAGCAATGTGCCTTATGGTGCCAGTCTGACGGTGAAAGACGGTCAGAAGGTAAGTAAGGGTGATGTGATCTGCACATGGGATCCTTTCAACAACGTAGTAATCAGTGAAATTACAGGTAAACTGAAATTTGAAAATGTAATTGAAGGTATCACCTACCGCGAAGAAGCCGACGAACAAACCGGCCACCGCGAAAAAGTGGTTATCGATACAAAAGACAAGACCAAGATTCCGGGTATCGTCGTGGAATCGGGTAAGGAAACCAAGAACTACAATCTTCCTGTCGGAAGCCATATCATTATGGAAGAAGGCGACGATGTTCGTGCGGGACAGGTAATTGTGAAGATCCCGCGTGTACTTGGAAAACTGAGGGACATTACCGGCGGTCTTCCCCGTGTAACTGAATTGTTTGAAGCAAGAAACCCGGGCAATCCTGCCGTGGTTTCAGAAATAGACGGCGTGGTGGCTTTTGGTAATATAAAAAGAGGAAACCGTGAGATCGTGGTGGAAGCCAAGGATGGTATTGTAAAAAAATACCTGGTTCCCCTGACCCGCCAGATCCTTGCACAGGACGGAGACTTTATCAAGGCAGGTGCGCAGTTGTCCGACGGACAGGTTGCCCCGGCTGATATACTCGCCATCAAGGGACCTTTTGCCGTTCAGGAATATGTGGTGAATGAAATCCAGGAAGTGTACCGTCTGCAGGGCGTTAAGATCAATGATAAACACATTGAAGTGATCGTTCGCCAGATGATGCGGAAGCTGAATATCGTGGATCCGGGAGACACCCGCTTCCTTGAAGACGAAACCGTCGACAAAATCGAGTTCCTCGATGAGAACGACTGGATCTTCGACAAGAAGGTTGTTACGGAAGCAGGCGATTCAACTAAACTGAAACCCGGACAGATTGTAAGTCTGCGCGAAGTGAGGGAAGAAAATTCCATTTTGCGCCGCAACGACAAAAAGCTGGCAGAATACCGTGATGCACATTCCGCCACTTCGGCGCCGATGCTGCTGGGTATTACCAAGGCTTCGCTGGGAACACAGAGCTGGATTTCCGCTGCGTCCTTCCAGGAAACGACCAAGGTATTGTCGTCTGCCGCCATCCAGGGCAAGACAGACGATATGATGGGTCTGAAAGAAAATGTCATCACGGGTCATCCGATCCCGGCTGGTACCGGTCTTCGTGAGTTTGAAAACATGATCGTGGGCAGCAAGGAAGAATATGAATTGCTGCAGAATACGCGCGAAGCCATGCAGTTTGATGAAGAAGAATAGTCGTAAAATTTAAGAATTAATAAGCAGTAGGAAGCAGAAATGCTTCCTACTTTTATGTCCGGTCATTCCTGTTTTTACCATATCTGAAACCTTTGTAAGAGAAAAAAAATTACAACATCTGTCATGAGAAATATCGCTGTCGTTCCGGGTTTGCTCGCACTGATACTTACCGGTGTTCTTTTTTATATGCAGTTTCATAAAACACCGGCAACACATGAACCTGCGGCTGCCCAGGTGTCCGGTACGGTTCCTCCGTCCGGCAATTTCCGCGTCGCTTATTTTAATATGGATTCCGTGGAAACTCGTTACCAGTATTTCAAAGACGTGGTGGACCAGCTGAAAAGCAGGGAAAATGAAATGAATGCCGAGCTCAGCAGTATGGAAAAAGGTTATCAGAAGAAGATATCTGAATGGCAGAAAAAAGCGCCCACGATGACACAGACGGAAGGGGAACAGGCCCAGCAGGAATATGCGCAGATGCAGCAGAATTTCCAGATGCGTAAGCAGAGTCTTCAGGAAGCCCTGCTCAAACACAACGAAGACATGAAGACCGACATCCGGAAAAAAATCGAGGATTTTCTTAAAAAATTCAACAAGGACAAGGGATATAACTACATCATCTCTTACGAAGCCAATTCATCCGTTTATTATAAGGACAGCACCAACAACATTACGGATGAACTGATCGCGGGACTTAACGCGGACTACAAGGGCAAGACGAAAAAGTAGCCACCGGGCCTTCCGGGCTTTTGAAACGGTTTTACTATCTTCCGGTCTAAATCATCTTATGTCCGGAGAAAGCCAGTCATTTAAACCCACCCTGGGACTGACCGACGCAACCATGATTGTTGCCGGCTCTATGATCGGTTCAGGAATTTTTCTCGTCAGTGCAGACATTGTCAGGAATGTAGGAGGATCGGGCTGGCTTATACTTGTCTGGGCCATTACAGGTTTCATGACCCTGACGGCCGCCGTTAGTTATGGCGAGCTCAGCGGCATGTTTCCAAGAGCAGGGGGGCAATATGTTTATCTCAAAGAAGCTTATAATCCGCTTACCGCTTTCCTGTATGGATGGAGTTTTTTTGCGGTCATACAAACCGGCACCATCGCAGCAGTAGGTGTCGCATTTTCAAAATACGCGGCCTACCTGATCCCGGCGCTTAGCGAAGACAATCTGATCTTCAGGCTTCGTACGGGCACCAACGCCTGTGGTGCGGCTACTTATTTCTCAGTCAGTGCGGCCCAGCTTGTTTCCATCGGAATTATTTGCTTTCTCACCTACACCAATACCCGCGGGGTAAAGGGCAGCAAGTGGATCCAGAATATTTTTACATCTACGAAACTGCTCGCGCTTTTTGGATTAATCATCGCAGGATTTCTTGTATTTCATCCTGAAATCTGGCATGCCAACTGGGCAGCTGCCTGGCAGGCTACAAGGTCCACGCTGAAGGATGCCTGTAATCCTTCCCTTGGGTTTAATATAAGTCCGATCGCGGGAGCGGCTTTATTCGGCGGCATCGCGGCGGCCATGGTGGGCTCCGTATTCAGCAGCGACGCTTGGAACAATGTCACCTTCATTGCGGGCGAGATCAAGAATCCCCAGCGTAATATCGGCGCTTCCCTTTTCCTGGGGACGCTGGTGGTTACCATCATTTATATTTCAGCCAACCTCATGTATCTCGCTGTGCTGCCCATGAATGAAATCGCCCATGCGGAAAAAGACCGCATTGCGGTCGTGGCGGCCCAGGTGATCTTCGGTCATTCGGGAACGAAGATCATCGCCCTTCTCATTATGGTTTCCACCTTCGGTTGTAACAACGGACTTATCCTGGCGGGCGCCCGTGTGTACTATACTATGGCAAAAGACAGGCTTTTTTTCCGCCAGGCAGGCAGGCTGAACCGACAGGCCGTACCGCAGTGGGCCCTTTGGGCGCAGTGTGTAGTGGCTTCCGTCCTCTGCCTCAGCGGGAAGTACGGGGACCTGCTCGACATGATTTCTTTTGTGGTCGTAATTTTTTATGTTCTCACGATAGGGGGTATTTTTATACTCAGAAAGAAACGACCCGATATCCCGAGACCCTATAAAGCCTTCGGTTATCCCGTTCTTCCAGCTTTATACATCCTGATGGGCAGCAGCTTTTGCATTCTGCTCATTATTTATAAACCGGAATTCACCTGGCCTGGACTGATCATCGCCCTGCTGGGGATTCCCCTTTACTATATAGCGCGTTCGGGACACCGCGATAAAGCATCCGCATAATATGGCTTCTGTTGATTTTAAAAAGCTGTTTAATTCATTCCCCGATATCCGGATCGGCGTGATCGGTGATGTTATGCTGGATACCTATTGGTGGGGGTCTGTGGAAAGGATCTCCCCTGAAGCACCGGTACCCGTGGTTACGGTTAACAGGAAAGAGCTCAGGATTGGCGGAGCGGGGAATGTCGCCCTGAATCTGGCCGCCCTGGGAACGCCCGTGTCCCTGTTTTCCGTTCTCGGAAAGGACGAGGACGGTGAGGCCCTCAGGTCACTGCTGGAAAAAAACCGGATCTCCACCGGATACCTCATGCATTCGGAACAGCGCATCACCACCAACAAAATGAGAGTGATCAGCAGAAACCAGCAGATGATGCGGCTGGATTCGGAGACCGTGCAGGAACTTTCAGCAGATGCAGAAGCCGGTTTGCTTTCCCGTATCGGGCAATTCATCCTGGATGAAAAACCCGCAGCCCTGATTTTTGAAGACTACAACAAAGGAGTGCTAACCCCCCGGGTGATCCGGGCCGCCATTGATCTATGCAGGAAGCATTCTGTCGTGACGGCCGTTGATCCCAAGAGAAAACATTTTTTTGATTATTCCGGGGTGGACATTTTCAAACCCAACCTGAAAGAGGCCCGGGAAGCATTGAATCTTCTGGTAGAAGACGTTTCCCAAAAAACCCTCGATTCGATCGACCATCAGCTGAGGTCGCAACTGCACCACGCCATTTCCCTGATCACCCTTTCTGAAAAGGGCGTCTATGTTAAAGATGAGCGGACTTCGGCCATCGTTCCTTCGCATATACGGGATATCGCCGATGTATCCGGTGCGGGAGATACTGTTATTGCTGTAGCCACGCTGATATTTGCCGTTACAAAAAATACGCGTCTTATGGCCGAGATCGCCAACCTCGCCGGCGGCCTGGTTTGCGAATCGGTTGGGACGGTAGCCATTGAACGAAATACCCTCTTGGAAGAGTGTGAGAGAATATTAGACCATGTATAAATACGCCGTCATAGTTGCAGGCGGAATGGGGACCCGCATGGGTAGCGCCCTTCCCAAGCAGTTTCTCCCCGTTCATCAGAAGCCCATCCTCTGGTACACGCTGAATAGTTTTGTAAAATCCTTCCGGGACATCCGGATCATCCTTGTCCTTCCCTCCGAATACCTTGATGCCGGCCGATCCGTTGCAGAGGAATTTCATAGCGGCCATTTGCTGGAGATCATACAGGGAGGACATACGCGGTTTCATTCAGTGCAGGCAGGACTTTCCCTTGTACATGAAGAATCCGTCGTCTTCATACATGATGCGGTACGTTGCTTCCTTCAGCCTTCGCTTATCCATCACTGTTATGAAGAGGCGCTGGTACACGGATCAGCGATTCCATGCGTGGAACCGCAGGACAGTATCAGGATCCTGGAAGGCGACGGCAGCCGTTCAGTGAAACGGACCGGCGTGCGACTGGTACAAACCCCCCAAACTTTTCTCAGTCGTATTATCCTGCCCGCTTACCAGCAGGATTTCCGGGATGAATTTACCGACGACGCTTCGGTGGCCGAAGCTTCCGGGAACAGGATACACCTGGTGGAAGGTGATCCCGGGAATATTAAAGTCACTACGCCCGTTGATCTTTCCCTTGCTGCGGAACTACTGACCCCGCCTCACACATCCTGACAGGTTTCAGCGTCTATTTCTTTTGCCAGAGTATTCTCCCGAGCGGATCACGAAATGCGACAGAATAGTTTTCCCGGAGAAAATCCTGCCAGAGACGAAAGGCGTCCGGATCCTTCATGTCATTTCTTGCCACGGAACAATCCAACACCCAGCGTGTTTTATGCCGAAGCAGATCATCTTTGATCGAATTCAACTCCCGGTGATCCGAATCCCAGGTGTTGCTCCAGTTCCATAAATATGTATAGATCCAGCGCGAGGGTGAAAGAATTTTGTAGTGATTGTAGAAATAAATCAGGTTGGAGTCGTCGAACACATAAAGGTCATAGTCCGAAAGCTTGCTGCTGTCAAGCTTTTGCGTAAGCGCTTCCACTGCCCAGGGATTCTTCTGTATTTTAAAGCTGGACACATACCGGAGAAATCCCAGGGAAAGATTAAGACAAAGCAGGGTTCCGAATACCATCTGCGCCGATCTCTCCTGCATAAACGTTCCCTGCGTTTCCGTGAAAACGAGGTAAACCAGAATAGGAACGGAGGCGGCCAGTGGCAGGAGGTAATAAATAAATCCGCCCTGCTGATCAGTGAGCCTGCCCGTGAGCAGCTGGTCTGAAAAAGAAAGTATGACGGTTAAAAGGCCCATGAGGACAAGGCCTTTCCGGTTCGTTTTCAGGAAGAGGGCGCAAATTCCGAGCACGAGAGAAATATAAAAAGCCATCTCGTATTCACCCTGGTGGAGGTAGTGTTTGACAGATTTTATTCTTTCCAGGAATCCGGCCTGGGGGCCAGGCGGGTGGATATTGAAAAGAAAAGCGTCTTTCCACATTGCCATGAGGGCGTGGTGATTTCTGAAGTATATCAAAATGGGAAGGGTTACTGTAAGAAACCCCGCCATGCCGGACAGAATTTTTTGCCCCGGACCAAATGAATTGTCAGGATCCTGCCGGACCAGGGCGTAAATACCCAGGGGCGCCATGGTCAGCAGAGCATCCTGCTGAAGCCAGAAGCTAAGCCCTGTGAGAAATCCGATTATATAATATTTATACCGGGCGTTGCCCTGTATGACGCAAAAAAAGATCAGCATGAAAACGGCGGTATATTCCCTTGTCATGCCGTTTCCGAAGCAGACGAGGCTGTCCCGAAGCATGAGGTTAAACAATACCGGCAGGAACCATGGCCAGGACATTTTATTTTTTCTGCACAGCCAGTAGAAAAGGAGGGTGGCAAAAACCACCAGCAGGGTATCGAATATCCAGAATACCCACGGGCTTGTCCAGAAATCCACTGCATTAAAAAAATAGATCAGGGGAGGTTTATGATCGAAAAAATCGAGATAGGGCACGGCCCCCTTGCAGATGGCCATTCCGGCATACTGGAAGATTTCCTTGTCGTCGAAATAAATTTTAAAAGGAGGCGCATACAGTACATTCAGGAGGATCGACCCCAGGATGAGAAACAGAACCGGATATTGTCTTTTCTTCAACATATATACTATTTGAACAATCGAAACGGAAATGGCAGATGATTCATGACCAGGTGCGGATAGGACATTTTTTCGGGGCCGAAAAGCGCATCAAAAAAAGAAACACCGGGAATATCCGACCCTTCAAACCGGAACACCCTGCCTGAACCGGCGTGCCGGCGTATGATGGCGTCGGTCAGAAAATAGAAAGCCCCCAGTGTCTTCCCCTCTTCCGTACTGCCGCCCAGCAGCGAATAAATAAATCGTTCATCTTTCAGTACCAGGTAGTAGGCCGCGATACGGCCGTCGGAGGTAAGGGTCACCCAGGCTTCCGCTTCATTGTTCGCCATGGCCGCTTCCGACGCGCGGATCAGTTTTTCATATACCGCACCGGTAATTCGGGGATGCCTTGCAGCATATCCCTTTCTGTACAAACTGATTATCTGTGAGGGATCGGCCTCCCTCGAAACCACCAGCTGACTTTCAGTTGCTTTTCTCATCATCCGGGCGGCCAGTCTTTTGTATTGACGGGCCAGTGTTTCATAATTTTTGCCGAGGGGTAAAAAATAATTGGTCCGGCCGTACTGGCACAGCTTCAGCTCCCTGTCTGCATGGGATACGAAATTGCATTCATTCAAATCTATATCCCAATAAATATACCGGTCCGGGATTTTGTGGAGAAATGCGGAAATTTCAAAGGGCTGGTCCGTGGGCCCGAATACACCCAGTGATTTTATAAAATAAGGCTGGTACAGATAATAAAACCCATATTTTCTTTTCCATGGCAGTGGCATAACTCTTTCGTAGTCGCCTTCTATGAGCGCGGACCAGTTTTCCGCCATCATGTCCAGCCACCCTGTCTTCGCATAGATAAGACCGTGAGGAGAGGTTTCAATGCGGTGATCCCATCGCTGCGGATCGATCTCGTTCCGCCAGGCAAATCGTATGTCCGGATGAGGGTTACTCATACATGGCTGCTTTGCGAATCATTTTTTTATAAGGGATGTTTCCGATATCGATACTGAATGTAATTTTTTTCCAAAAATCCAGGCCCCGCATGGCATCGTTAAAGTCACTGCTGTAGAACAACGGTGCATACACGTTTAGTACATTATGAAAAAGGCAGAGCTGTACGCCGCCCGTATAAAGAAACCGGCTGGTAGGCGGGTTATTCTCCCAGGCTTCGGCATAGGTCCCGAAGTCAAAGAAAAGACGGACCGGGAGCGGGAAAGGAAACAATCCGTTCGGCAGGGTCGTATTAAAATTCATGGCAGTCACCCAGCTGCCCGACCTTCCCTGTACGTAGTCAAAAGCATCAGACCGGAGTTTCAGTCCTCCGTCGCGGTTCATGATCTGTTGAGCGGGAAAGCCGCCGTTGGGCACAGATGCATTTTCCAGAGCGTAGGAGGCCGACCGGCCGATAAAATAGTCCTCATAGAGATAGTCTTCATCACCGTTCACTCCGAGCAGTTTCGGCTGGTAGCGGAAAACTCGGTCTGCATCATCAGGATGCCAGACGCCGAACAACGCCGCGAAAAAACGGGTTGTCAGGCCGCCGCCTCCGGGGTAATTGAGGAAATAATCAGCGTGCAGGTTGATCCGGTAAAAAAGTTCTGACTGTTGCAGTTCAACCCGGAAGCCGTAAGGATAGAGTGCCCTGTCGTCCCGCAGGTTATAGCTAAGCTGGTTCACGTAACGGTAACGGGTGCTCAGTGCATTGGGGTGAATGAGCGAATCGGTGGATGATACGGCAAAATCTTCAAAAGAAGTTTCGCTGATTCCATAGAATTTAAAATCCAGCCATTGCCGGATGCTGCTCCTTGCTGAAGAAGGGCGCAGGTCGATGCGCAGGTAGGGCACAACCTTAGCCCAGGTTTCAAAAATGTTTTTGCCCAGGCTGTCGGTAGCATGGTTACTGGAAAAAGTGGATCCGTTAATTCCCGCGGTAATTTTTCCAATGCCTGTTCCCGGCATCCAGGAATAAGATATCCGTCCCAGGCCACCCAGCCTTCGGGACTGAAATCCATAAAGCGGAGCCAGCAGGAACTGAAATCTGTTCTCCGGTACACTGAAATTGTGGATCAGGCCGCCCAGCATGAACCCGTCGTACCGGTTATATCCGGGGAGCGGAGAGAGGCCGATATAATTATACTTTGCCGAGTTTGCGGCTGAAAAAAGAAATACGGGTTTGAGGACCTTTTCCCCTGGCGGTGGCAAAAAGGAAGATCCATTCTGCATAGCTGCAATGAAGGGACTAAGCTGTGATGATCCGCTACTCATCAGCGCAAAAAAATCGTCAGGATATGGATGCCCTGACTGCCAGACGGAAAAATATTCCCTCATCCTGTCGTCAAAACGTTTTTCTCCCAGCGAATCTCTCATTGAGACCAGGAAAAGAGAGGCAGCCTGACCGGCTATCAGTGAATCATTGGCCACAGAGAATTCGGGTGCGGGTGTGGGAATGGGCTGGGCGGTCTTATTCTGGTATGCATTCCTAAGCCAGAGGTTGTTCTTCATATACAGGGAATGACCTCTTTCCTGAAAATCTGCTCCCAGCGAAAAACGCCTTTCATAATACTCCGTAAAGCCCTTTGAAAACCAGGGTTCATTTCGCTGGTCAGTATTCATGCGGGTTTCAAACCACTGGGCAGCAATCGCCCTGCGCAGATCGGAAGCCCACGTTTTTACTGAGGGCTGAAAAGAAATTAGACCGCTGAACTCCTGGTTCGGCATAGGCGTGGATTCAACCAGGGTGAGAGACTCCCATGGATAAGGGCCAAGCCATGCCGATAGTTGTACCAGTTCCTGCTTTACCATGTTCAGGAGAGCAGTTGAGCCGGTAAAATTTTTTCGGTGAAATAACCGGACGGCGATGGATTTTCCGGAACCGATCTCCATCGTGGCAGCAGCTATTTCAAACCTGCCTGCCACCCAGGCCAGGCTGTTTGCCTGGCGAAGCGAAACGTGAAGTGTATTCTGTGAAGAGGTATTTTTGGCTGTGTCAGGAATGGCCCCGGCAGCCACTTTGTAGGAAGAAGGGATTTGAAGATCCATACTGAAATCCGACGGCTCGTGATAAGCGCCGCCCTGCAACAGAAAGGGCATCGGATGCCATCCCTTTTCATCATAAACCGCCGGTTCAGGATACCAGTTCCGAAGCTCCATTTGTTTTTGTCCGTAACCAAAACCATCGAAGTCAAAGGGGAGTTTCAGGTGAAAGGAAGTGGATATGTTTATGCTTCTGCCAGGTGGCAGCGGCTGCGGAAGATTCAGTTTCACCACGTCGAGGAATTCGGGATGATCGGTTGTGGTACTTAGCACACCGTTTACGCGAAATTCCAGGCGGTTGAGATAGCCTTTCTGTTCCCTTGATGAAAAATAGAAACGCAGGTCGCCGTTTTCGAGCTGTTGTTCGGTGTAAAGCGTCCGGTCGTTTCGATAAGCGTTTGGCCAGAGTTGAAACCAAATGAAGCCGAGGGTGTCGGGGGAATTATTGGTATAATCCAGTTTCATGATTGCCTGCAGGGATTTCTGCGCGCTGTCGAAAACAACATGAAAATCATATCGCAGGTTCTGTTTCCAGCGGGGTTGGGCCAGTCCTGCGAGGGAAAACAGCAGCAGCGGGATGATCAGCAGTTTTTTCAATTGGAGGATTTATACTCAGCGACCCTTGCCTTTCAGGATCGTGAGCAGGGTAAACATCATGATCTTGAAATCCAGTGCCAGGGAAATATTCTCGATATAGATCAGGTCGTATTTCATTCTTTCAACCATCTCTTCAACGTTTTCTGCGTAACCGAATTGTACCATTCCCCAGGAAGTCAGTCCCGGTTTCACTTTCAACAGGTATTTGAAATAAGGTGCGATCCGGAGGATCTGATCAATATAAAATTGTCTTTCCGGCCGAGGTCCTACCAGACTCATATCGCCGCGGATCACGTTCAGCAGCTGTGGCAGCTCGTCAATCCGCCATTTTCTCATGGTTTTGCCCCAGCGGGTAATTCGGTCGTCGGTTTCGGATGAGAGGCAGGGTCCATTTTTCTCCGCGTCCCTTTCCATCGATCGGAATTTGTGGATGATGAATTTCTTTCCCTTGTATCCGGTGCGTTCCTGGCTGTAAAAAACGGGTCCGGGTGATCCCAGTTTTACCCTTATGGCTGCATACAGCAGCAGAGGCGACAGGATAATGAGGGCGGCGACAGAGAGCAGCACGTCCAGCAGCCGCTTAATATGCAGTTGCCATTCGGGCATCAGCCCTGTATGAATATCCACCAGTAAAGCGCCGAACAGGTTGCTGGTCTTTACCGAACCGGAAAGGATGTCCAGCATATCCGGAATGATTTTGATTTCTACATCCTTTTCACTGAGGCGCTGTACCATGATGGCTGCCTCCGCAGATTCGTTTCTTTCCATGGCCAGTACCACCAGGTCGATGTTTTCCCTGTCTACAATGGATTCCAGCTGGTCCGAATCACCCAGGCGGGGCAGGGGAACAGCGTTGGAAGCCACTGTAGTTTTCGGTTGTACATAACCGGTATATGTATAACCAATGGAACGAAGACCCTCCGTTGTTTCCTGAAAGGTTTTCAGTCCGATATCGCCGGAGCCAAGCAGCAGGCTCCTGAACTCCACGGCTCCGCTCCGGATCTGCTTCTTCGTGAGCGTGAGCAGGATCCAGCGTCCGATCCAGGTCAAAAGGAAATGGAGCAGCAGGAACGTGAAGTAAGCCTTATAATAATACCTGTAGTCAGTTTGCGGATCGTTGATGACAATGGCAAAAAACAAAACAGTGCAGCCAATGAGCGAGGCCAGGGCCGTCCTGGTAAATTCATTCAGCCTGGATTTCCTGTACAGGGAATGATAAGTGCCCGTGACGGCATAAAACAATACCCAGGTGACAGGTATTATGGAAATGCCCATCCAGAAGCGGTCATTGAGGAACAGGCTACCGTTCGTAAATATCACTTCATGAAGCAGCAGGCGGCGGGTAAAATACAGAACGATCCAGGATAGAATGGCTGAAATAAAATCGCTCAGCAGATAGCCGGTGATATGGATCTTTTTTCCAGCCTTTACCATAATCAGCTGTTGATGGAATTGTATTTTATTTTCTGAAGGATCTGGTGGGCTATGTCCATCGCGCGGTAACCATCGAGTTCGGAAACCGTGGTCGGCCTGTTATACAGTATGGACTCCGTAAATTTTTCCAATTCCATCCTGATGGCGTTAACTTCGGGTACTTCCGGGTTGCGGACGAGGATGGAGCGGGGGCCGTTCATCGTTTCTATTTCAAAAGAAAATCCATCGGAGGTTTCGCCGGTATTCAGACTGATGATCTCTGATTTTTTATTCAGAAAATCGACACCTATATAAGCGTCTTTCTGGAAAATCCGCATCTTCCTCATTTTTTTCATGGAGATACGGCTTGAAGTCAGGTTGGCAACACAGCCATTGTTAAATTCTATCCGCACATTGGCGATGTCCGGCGTGTCGGTCATTACCGCTACACCGCTGGAATAGATATTTTTCACTTCGCTGTTGACGATATGCAGGATAATGTCAATGTCGTGGATCATGAGATCAAGGATCACGCTTACTTCTGTACCGCGGGGATTGAATTCGGCCAGGCGGTGAACTTCAATGAACATCGGCTGGAGATTCATTCCATTGAGCGCAAGAAAAGCGGGATTGAATCTTTCCACGTGGCCAACCTGAAGCTTCACATTGGATTCCCTGACGAGTTTCAGGAGGGTCCTGGCTTCTTCCATATCATTGGCCAGGGGTTTTTCCACAAAAACGTGTTTTCCCTTCCGGACCGCCATCTCGCAGAGTTCAAAATGGGCCGGGGTAGGGGCGATGATATCGACCGCGTCACATGTATCCATGAGCAGGGCGGGGTTGGTGTAACGCGGTATTGCATACTTTTCCTCCACCGCGGCAGCAGTCTTATCGCTGGGATCGTAAAACCCGGCAATTTCCACGTTGCGGATTTCTTTCCAGTTATTTAAATGAAATTTACCCAGGTGCCCCGTTCCGAATACGCCAACTCTTAACATCCGCTTATTTTATGGCTTCAAATATAGAGAATGTGTAAGGATGTGGGCAAGAAGGTTTTCAGGCAACAGGGATCAGGCCCTGCCGGGTTTTGTCACCTGTTTACGGCCCATGCGAAGACGCAGGTACTTACTGAGGTTTGAAAAGGTTACGGGGATATTCTGCTGCGGAAAAATCTTGGCCTTGATCAGCCGTATCACCGTATAGCCAAAGACGAAGACAAAAAGGATCAGAACGATATTAAAGCAAAGGCTGTATTTCCTGAGTAAAAATGTGCGCATGGAAATGCTGTCCGCCTTTTCTTTACCGAGCACGAGGTCCAGCATTTTTTTGGTTGCCGGCAGGAGGACCGGGATCTTGGTCCAGTTGGTGTAGCGGACGTCTTCATAGTCGTATTTGGTATCATACCCGGCCGGCAGTTGTTTTTTGTAGTATGCCCAGTTATTCTTCACCTCATCGAATGCAGCCAGTTTTCCATCCGGCCTGACGAAATAAACATCATAGAGCGGGTCAAGGACTACCCAGCCATGGCCTGATCTTGCCTCAACGATATTATGAGCCGCAAACACACCTCCCGCTTTCATTTGTGCAATACGTACGTCATAGTGGTATCCCTGAAGAAGACGGGCGAGAACCATGGAAAAACTGCCGCAGGCACCACGTGCTGTCATCAGATCGATGGAAGTCGGGTCGAGAATACTGGATTTGATGCCATCGAAATCCTTGCCTTCGAAAACGGCACCTCTGTTTCCAAGAAGGTTGTGGCAGGAGTGAAGAATTTTTACCAGTACAGCATCCTGGGAATCGCTGCTTGTTAACCTGCTGTTTATATCCTGATGAATGGCACGGAAAAGTTCCTGCTCGTAGTTGGCCTCCATTTTAAAATAAAAAAGGGAAGCGAGCAGAAAGCCATTCAAAAAAGTAAGAAAATAAAGATTTTTAAAAATTCTTCTGATCATGCTGAGCCTTGACATCGCCTGAAGCGACCTTTTGATTTTATAATCGGCCAACGGTTTTTACACGTTGGGTTTTCACGGGGATCGAAAAGGGTCGAAAGCTTGGGAAACAATCAGTCAGGAATCACGAATCTAATCAATTCCCCTTTTGCAAGCAATTTTTGGACCATTAAATCCAATAAATATCAGGCCGAATTGCGGGCTGCATTGATGATCCCGAAGGAGCAGCGGATGATCAGTTTTTCATAAATCTTTTTCATTGCCGAACCCGCCTGTTCGGCTTCGCGGAATTTGACGATGGCAAACTGCTGTATGGTACTGAGGGGCAGGACAATCCTCTCGCGCATCTGGATGGAAAGCTGTTCGATGGGATAGTCAGACATAAGTTCCTGTTTCCCAGATAATTTGAATATATATTTTTTAGTCAGTTCAAATTCATTGAATATCATCATCCAGATCTCGCCGAATAAAGGATGGCGGGAATAGGATTCGGTGAGAGGGAAAAAACACTTTTTCATGGCCATTTCGCTATTGTCCAGCAGGGTCTTGAAATAGGGGGAATGGGTATAAAGGTTTTTCACCTGTTTCCATTTTCCCTTCTTTTCCATTTCCAAAAGCGCTGTGCCGACACCGTAATAGCCCGTTACATTCTGTTTCAGTTGGCTGAAAGCGCCTACAAAAGGAATGGCCCTGAGGTCCTTAAGTTCAAGCTTGCCGGAATTTTTTCTTTTACTGGGCCGGCTGCCTATATTGGTTTCCCCGTAGAACTGCAACGGGCTTACTTCACTCAGGTATTGGGTAAAACGGGGATGGTTTCTCAGATTCGCATAGGCATGGTAGCTGATGCCTGCCATTTCCGTCAGCAGGGCCTCCTCCTCTTCATTCAGGGTCACCTTGCGCATGGAAAACAGGTCGTTGGCGATACCGGCATGGAGAAGCTGTTCAATATTAAACTGGGCAGAGTCCACCGTTCCGAAATTCGAACTAACGGTTTGCCCCTGTACGGTGAGCTGGATTTCCTTATTCGCGATGTTATTCCCCAGTGATGCGTAGAAGCGATGCGTCTTCCCGCCTCCCCGCGCGGGGGGGCCGCCCCGGCCGTCGAAGAAGACCACATGGATGCCATATTTTTCAGAGATGAGGGTGAGTTCCTCCTTGGCCTTATAAATTCCCCAGTTAGCCATCAGGTATCCGCCGTCTTTGGTGCCGTCTGAAAATCCTACCATGATGGTCTGGGTTTCATTACGGCGTTTCAGGTGAGCGCGGTATTCGGGATTGGAATACAGCGTAGCCATAATACCCGCGGCATGCTGCAGGTCATCGACGGTTTCAAAAAGCGGGACGATGTCCAGCGGGAAATGATCTTTTTTCCATCCTCCGAGTATAAAAAGCGCATACACTTCCATCACGTTCAGCGCACTGTTGCACTGACTGATAATGTAACGGTTGCATCCGGCTTCGCCGTTTTTTTCCTGAATGGATTTTACGGCACGTACACTGGCCAGGGTATCGTCAGCCAGTTCATCGTCGAGCGGGCCTTTCGGAATAGCTTTCAGGTGAGTGAGCACTTTAATCTTTTCCTTTTCTTCCAGGTCATCATAGTCATCCGGGAAAATATCATGCTGTTTGTTTACAGCTTTTAACACCCGCTCATGAACTGAACTTTCCTGCCGCAGGTCAAGGGTGGCGAAATGCAATCCGAATATGCGGATCTTGCTGATGAAATTGTCGACGAGCGTCAGGAAAAGACCGTTGTTCTGATAGATGAGGATCTCCCGGATCTTCAACATGGCTTTTAGCATATCCCTGATCTGGAGGGGCTTTTCAGGGTCAGGAGTGAACAGTTCTTTATATAATCTTTCTTCCCATTCGGCGATGATCAGGTCGGCCTCCTTAAAGGTCAGTCTCCTTTTCAGGCGGCGGACGTCCAGGTAATAACAGCGCATCAGGGCCGTGCGAAGGGTGTCTGCGACGCGCAGGGTAGTGTCGGTTTTTACATAGGGATTTCCATCCCGGTCGCCACCCGGCCAGAAGCCCATCCGGATTACAGGGTTTTCGTCGCTAACCGCCTGGGGAAACTGCGATTTGAGCGTGGAAAGAATTTTTCCCGCCGCGTGATAGAACACATTTTCCAGATACCAGATCAGGCTCACGGCTTCATCGAAAGGGGTGGGCTTTTGCTTTTTCAGGAAGGGGGTTTTCCCGAGCTGCTGCATAAAAATGTTGATCTCTGCTGCGTTGTTCTGCACCACGGCCCGGGAAAGATCATTGATGATGCCAAGTACGGGACCCGGATAAAACTGTGTAGGATGTGCAGTGAGCACGATGCGCACGGCATAGTCGCCCAGTTTATCCTTGAGTTCGTCTTCTTTGTCGTATTGAATAATCTCGGAAGAAAGATGTTTAAGCGTTCCGGCTCCGCCCATATCATTTACTTCTGAAAAGGCTGCGTCTTCGAGGGCGTCAAAAAGAACCACCTGCCTTTCCACATACTGAACGAATCGGAAGAGCATATCGGATTTCTCACGCTCGGTGCCCGTGGGGTTATGCTTGCTGAAAAACTCCTCGATGATCTGGACGGGGCTGAGCTTTTTACGGTAACCTTCTTCGCAGTCCGTCAGCAGGAGAGAGAGAAAAATGCCGGTTTTTTCAATCCTGTGAAAGGGCAGGGAGGTAAAGAGGCTGTTGTACAGCTGAAATTTGATGCCCACCAGGTTCTTGAATTCCTGTAATCCCGAGGATTGGTTACTCATATGCGAATTTAAAATTCATTCAACAAATCGAGCAATATCAGTAGGTGAAATCAAAGGAATTGAAAAAATTCTTTGGATATATTATAAAATAACAGAGTTTGTTTCATTTTATTAAACCGTTTTTACTTAGCTTTGAACCCTCTTGCAGATGAAAAGACCGGTTCACCATATCAGCCAATTGTTCACCTTCACAACCGGTGTCACCTCTTCCATTACTATTACGACCCTTTAAGGGTTGTACAATTCCATATCATCCCCGGTCAGGGTTGTCGCAGAGACAGCCGATTTCTCCATTCTCCATTTATCAATTCTTATGCAGATTTTAAAATTCGGTGGCTCCTCGGTCGCCAATGCCGCAAATATCAGCCGTTGTATCTCGATCGTCCGCCAGGCAGCGGAGAAAGACAGAACCCTGGTGGTAGTTTCTGCCCTGGGAGGCATCACAGACAGCCTCCTGCACTGCGCGACGGCGGCCGCAACGGGTGATGAATCCTATACACAATCACTGAAAAACATTGAACAGCGCCACCTGGACACGGCCCGTGAGCTGATCCCACTGACAAGTCAGAGTGCCATCCTGAGCATGGTAAAAAAAACCTGCAACGAACTGGAAGATATTTTAAAAGGCATTTTCCTTCTGCGGGAACTTTCACCCCGTACACGGGATCATGTCGCCAGCTTCGGGGAACTGCTTTCGTCCCGTATTATTTCAGCAGGGCTTGCTTCACAGGATCTGATCAATACCTGGATAGACTCCCGTGAGCTGATCGTTACCAATTCGAAATTCGGCCACGCACAGGTTGATTTCCCGGCTACACAGGCGAAGATGGATACTTTTTTCAGGCTGGCGGAAAGCCGTCTTTTCCTGGCCCCCGGTTTCATCGCTTCGGATCTGCAGGGCATCACTACTACCATGGGACGCGGAGGTTCCGATTATACGGCTGCCATTTTCGGAAGCGCCCTGAACTGTAACCGTATTGAAATATGGACCGACGTGTCAGGTATGATGACAGCGGATCCCAGACTCGTGATGAACGCCCGCGTGATTCCGGACATTTCCTATCAGGAAGCGATGGAGCTTTCTCATTTTGGCGCCAAAGTAATTTATCCGCCCACTTTACAACCCGTGATGAACAAGGGAATTCCGGTCTGGATCAAGAACACGTTCGCTCCGGAAGACGCCGGTACGCTGATAGAAAAAGTAACCACTTCACCCGGCAACAGCATTCGGGGAATATCCAGCATTCACCGCATTGCGCTGCTCAGCCTTGAAGGAAGCGGAATGATCGGCATTCCCGGTTTTTCAAAGAGACTTTTCGAATCGCTTTCCGGGCAACATATCAATGTGATCCTCATCACACAGGCTTCCTCCGAACATTCTATTTGCGTGGGAGTTGACAGTTCCCAGGCGGCCATTGCCAAAGTGGCCGTGGATGATGCTTTTTCAACCGAAATCCAGGCCGCCACCGTTCAACCACTCATTGTGGAAGAGGAGCTGGCCATCGTAGCGCTGGTGGGAGACAATATGAAAAGTCATCCCGGCATAAGCGGAAAACTGTTTGGTGTGCTGGGAAGGAACGGCATCAATGTGAGGGCCATCGCCCAGGGTTCTTCAGAAAGAAATATTTCCGCGGTCATCTCCACCAAAGACGTGAAAAAAGCGGTTAACTCATTGCATGAGGAATTTTTTGAAGCGACCTACAAACAATTAAACCTCTTTATTACCGGAACGGGTAATGTGGGTGGCCGCCTCCTGCACCAGCTCTCCCAGCAAAAACATTTTCTTTTTGACCAGCTGCGCCTGCAGGTTCGTGTGACAGGGCTGGCCAATAGCCGGAAGATGATCATTCAGGAAGAAGGTATTGACCTCAGCCGCTGGGCTGAAGAACTGGAAAAGGGAGAACCCATGAACCTGCGCGATTTCATCCGGATCGTGCATTCAAAGAACCTGCGCAATTCTGTTTTTGTGGATGTAACAGCCAACAGGGAAGTAGCTATGGGTTATGAAAACCTGTTACAGAAAAGCATATCCGTTGTAGCCTGCAACAAAATCGCGAGTTCATCGGTATACAGTTACTACCGCCGGCTGAAAGATCTTTCCAAAGAATTCAATGCTGCCTATTATTTTGAAACCAATGTGGGAGCAGGGCTGCCGGTAATCGGCACACTCAACGATCTGCTGCGCAGTGGCGATAAAATCAGAAAGATGGAAGCTGTACTCAGCGGTACCCTGAATTTTGTCTTTAATCACTATGATGGGAAATCAAAATTTGCCGAAGTGGTAAGGCAGGCACAGGAAGAGGGATATACAGAACCTGATCCGCGCCTGGACCTGAGCGGAACAGACGTTATGCGCAAGATCATGATCCTCGCCCGTGAAGCCGGGAATATCCTGGAGATGGAAGATATCAGCAATCAGGTGTTTCTTCCTGAATCCTGTATGCAGGGATCGGTGGATGACTTTTACCGTGCCATGGAAAAAGAGGAACTTCATTTTAAAAAGCTGTATGAAGCGGCCGCCGAAAAGGGAAAGAAACTGAAATTTGTGGCCGCCTATGAAAATGGTAAAGCATCCGTGGGGCTGCAGCATATAGACCCCGCACATGATTTTTATCACCTGTACGGAAAAGACAATATTGTCCTTTTCTATACTGACCGGTATCCCGAGCAGCCTCTGGTCGTCAAGGGTGCGGGCGCCGGTGCAGACGTCACCGCTTCCGGTGTATTTGCCGACATCATCCGGGCGGCGAATATCCAGTGACAGGCGAAATGGTAAGGAAAATTATTAAAGCCCGCGAGAAACCCAACTGATACGATGAAAGCAATAACCGTTCATGCACCGGCAACCGTGGCCAACCTGGTTTGTGGATTTGATGTCCTCGGACTCTGCCTTTCCGAACCTTACGACATTATGGAGGTCCGGATGCTTTCTGAAAAGAAAGTCATTGTGCGAACGACAGACGGATTTCCACTGCCTTCTGACCCGGCACAAAACACCGCGGGCGCGCCACTGATCGAGATGCTGGCCACACTGAATTCAAATATTGGATTTGAGGTGATCATCAACAAGCAGATTAAACCGGGCAGCGGCATCGGCTCGAGCGCTGCCAGCGCGGCGGGCGCCGTGGTTGCCGCCAATGAACTGCTGGGAAACCCTTTTTCGCGGGAGGACCTGGTCCGCTTTGCAATGTTTGGAGAAAAAGTGGCTTCAGGGGTAAAGCATGCCGACAATATCGCACCCTGCATATACGGAGGTGTAACGCTGATCCGGTCTATCTTTCCCCTGGACATCGTTCCCCTGGATTCGCCGCCGCTGTTTGTTTCTGTTCTTCATCCACAGATCGAAGTAAGGACTTCTGATGCCCGCGAAATTCTACGGAAAGAAGTCCTGCTGAAAGACGCCATCCGTCAATGGGGAAATATTGGCGGCCTGGTGGCCGGTCTGATGAAAAAGGATTATGATTTGATCGGGCGTTCACTGGAAGACGTGATCATCGAACCGGTGCGGTCCATCCTCATTCCCGGATTTGACGAACTAAAAACTGCGTGCAAATCCGCGGGTGCCATCGGTGGCGGCATTTCGGGTTCGGGACCTTCGATCTTTATGCTTAGCCGTGACCGCAAAACGGCTGAGGAGGTAGCGGCTGTCATGAGGTTGCTGTACGACCGTATCGGCCTTCCTTATCATCTTTATGTAACCACCGTCAATGCTTCCGGAGTCCGGTGCATGGTGTAAGTCAAATCATCGACATGCTATTCTATAACCTCAACAAGCCTTCGGAGAAAGCGGATTTCAGAAAAGCCACGATACAGGGTCTCGGGTCGGAGAAAGGTCTTTTCTTTCCGGAACATATCCCGCACTATCCGTCCGAATGGTTTCAGCAGATCGGGAAATATCCGAATGAAGAAATCGCCTGGTATGTCATGCGTCAGTACGTGGGGGACAGCATTCCGGAAGACCGTCTCCGGACCATTCTTTCTGAGACCATTGCCTTTGACATGCCTCTGTTCTCCATCTCCCGGGGCGTACAAACCCTGGAGCTGTTCCATGGCCCCACACTCGCATTCAAGGATGTGGGCGCACGTTTCATGAGCCGCTGTCTTGGATATTTCATGAAGGGCCATGATCAGCCTGTGACCGTGCTTGTGGCTACATCGGGTGATACCGGCGGCGCCGTGGCCAGCGGTTTTTATGATGTGGAGGGTGTAAAGGTTGTCATCCTGTATCCTGCCGGAAAGGTGAGTCCTGTGCAGGAGTTGCAACTCACCACACACGGGAAAAATATTTCGGCTATAGAAGTGGCAGGCAGCTTCGACGATTGCCAGTCGCTGGTGAAGCAGGCGTTTTCAGATGCCGCGCTCAATGAAAAAATCTTTCTTACTTCGGCTAATTCCATTAACGTGGCCCGCTGGCTTCCCCAGCAGATCTACTATTTCCTCGCCTGGAAACAATGGGCGGATAAAAGCAAACCGCCGGTGATTTCGGTTCCCAGCGGAAATTTCGGTAATATCTGTGCCGGCCTCCTGGCCTATCATTCCGGACTTCCGGTCCGTCATTTTATAGCGGCCTGCAATGCGAACGCAGTCGTGCCTGAGTTCCTTGAGACAGGCGTTTTCAAACCGGCAAAGGCAAAATCTACGCTTTCCAATGCGATGGATGTGGGTGATCCCAGCAATTTTGTGCGTGTACTTGCCCTGTTTGATTCCCGTTTTGAATCGCTGAAAGAGATCATGAGCAGCGAAAGTATTTCTGACGAAGAAACCGGATCGGCGATCCGGACGCTATCCGCAGAATACGGATATCCGGCAGATCCTCATGGGGCCGTCGGCTGGCTCGCCCTGCAGCGATGGTTAGAAAGAAACCCGGGAAATGAGGGCTTTTTTCTCGAAACCGCCCATCCGGTAAAATTTCCCGAAGCCGTGGAAAAATTCAGCGGCCATCAGGTGCCCATGCCAGAGTCGGTGAAGGCACTTTTCGGGAAACAAAAGAGGACAGTAAAAATGGACACCGGCTACAGGAGTTTCCGGAACTGGCTGATGGAACATTGAACCGTTAGGGACTACTCTTCTTTCAGGTGACTGTTTTTGCGGATCCCGCCGGTACCTTTTATGCGGCCGGATTTTGTTCGTTCCATTTTGTTATTTTTATCATCATAAACCTTAAAAAATTAATTATGAAAAAGCTGAAACGACTTGTCGTCCTGCTCATGGCGATGTTCGTGACCATCCTGGCCCGCGCGCAGAAAGTGGAATTGATAGAAGGTGATCTGTCACCGCTGAAATCTGAAAAAACCATTGACTTTGCTTTTAGCTACGACAGTATGATGGTTGGCAAAGGACGTAAAGCCACGCCGGAAACCGAATATGTTTCCAAGAAGACAGCTGAATACAACAAGAAAACGCCGGGTAAAGGGGATGAGTGGGCCAAGGCCTGGAAGGACGACCGGGACTCACGCTATCAACCTGCCTTTACAAAATCATTTGAACAATACAGTTCAATTCAAATGGCTGCGAAAGCCAAATACACGCTGATCTTCAAGACAACCATGACGGAACCCGGATTTAATATTGTGATGCACCAGGAACCTTCGCAGATTGACGGAGTCGCGTGGATTGTAGAATCAGAAAACAAATCTCATGTAATTGCCAAACTCAGCCTGACCAAGGCCCAGGGCCGCGGTTTCTGGGGGTCAGAGTTCGATACGGGTGAAAGGCTTACGGAGGCCTACGAAGCGGCGGGCAGGGGACTGGGATATTTTATAAAAGGAAAATTGTAGGGTAACCGCGGGCATCTGCTCCTGTATTTGAGAAGAGAGTGAAGGGCAGATCTTGCTTAAGAACGAAATAAAAAAGCCGGTTGAAAACAACCGGCTTTTGTTTTATATGATTTGCTCTTTTAATCGAAACGAAGGTCCAGACCGAGTCCGCGCAATTCATGAACGAGTACATTGAAGGATTCCGGTATACCTGCACGGGGTATCGTATCTCCTTTCACAATGGCTTCGTACGTCTTTGCACGACCGATGATGTCATCCGACTTCAGGGTCAGCAGTTCCTGGAGGATGTTGGAAGCGCCATAGGCTTCGAGCGCCCATACTTCCATTTCCCCGAAACGCTGTCCGCCAAACTGCGCCTTACCACCCAGCGGCTGCTGGGTAATCAGACTGTATGGCCCGATACTGCGGGCGTGCATCTTGTCATCCACCATATGGTGCAGTTTGATGACGTAAATAATGCCCACCGTGGCTTTCTGGTCGAATCTTTCCCCGGTTTCACCATCGTACAGGTAAGTATGACCGAAGACCGGGAGACCGGCTTTATTGATCTGTTCAGCAATCTCTTCAACGGTAGCCCCGTCGAAGATCGGCGTAGCGAATTTAAGACCCAGTTTTTCTCCCGCCCAGCCCAGTACAGTCTCATAGATCTGTCCGAGGTTCATACGGGAAGGTACACCGAGCGGATTCAGCACAATATCCACGGGCGTTCCGTCTTCCAGGAAGGGCATGTCTTCTGCACGCACGATCTTGGCAACGATACCTTTATTTCCGTGGCGTCCGGCCATCTTATCGCCCACTTTAAGCTTACGCTTTACGGCGAGGTAAACCTTGGCCAGTTTCAGAACGCCTGCAGGAAGTTCATCCCCGATAGAGATGTTGAATTTTTCCCTCTTGTATCTGCCGAGTTCCTCGTTATACTTGATGTTGTAATTGTGCAGGAGTACGTTCACCAGTTCGTCTGTTTTCGGATCGCCTGTCCATCCCAGGGGATTGACATTCAGGTAGTCGATGCCGCCCAGGTTTTTCTGGGTGAATTTGGCGCCCTTGCCGATCTGCGTTTCACCGAAGTTGTTGTTCACACCGGTGGACGTATGATCCTTGAGCAGCACCTGGAGTTTGGATACCAGAACTTCCAGCAGGTCAGTCTCATTCTTTTCATGCACTTTTTCGATCTTGTCCAGGACCGCTTTCTCGCGCACTTTGGCATTCTTGTCTTTCTTGGCGCGCTGGAAAAGTTTCTTACTGATCACGACACCTTCCGTACCGCTTGGTGCTTTCAGGGAAGCATCCTTGGCATCACCGGCTTTGTCGCCGAAGATCGCACGAAGGAGTTTTTCTTCCGGAGTGGGATCACTTTCCCCTTTGGGAGTGATCTTGCCGATCAGGATATCGCCTTCCTTGATCTGTGCACCCACGCGGATAATACCGTTCTCGTCGAGATCCTTGGTGGCTTCTTCCGAAACGTTTGGAATATCAGGTGTCAGTTCTTCTTCACCCAGTTTGGTGTCGCGTACTTCGAGTTCATATTCTGAAATATGGACAGAAGTAAAAAGATCTTCGCGAACCACTTTTTCGCTGATTACGATGGCATCTTCGAAGTTGTAACCTTTCCATGGCATGAACGCCACTTTCAGGTTTCTTCCAAGCGCCATTTCACCCGCCTGTACTGCATATCCCTCTGTGAGGAAGTCGCCTTCTTTCACACGCTGGCCTTTTTTTACGGCCGGTTTGAGGTTAATGCAGGTTTCCTGGTTGGTCTTGATGAACTTGGTGAGCTTATATATTTTCAGGTCGTCTTCAAAGCTGACGAGCTTCTGTACTTCATTTCTTTCGTAACGGACATGGATCTCATTGGCGTCAACGAATTCCACCACGCCTTCTCCTTCTGAGTGGATCTGGATGCGGGCATCGCGGGCAGCTTTTGCTTCCAGGCCGGTACCGACGATCGGTCTTTCGGGCAGGATCAGGGGAACCGCCTGACGTTGCATGTTTGAGCCCATCAGCGCACGGTTGGCATCATCGTGTTCGAGGAAGGGGATCAGGGAAGCACTGAGGCCCACGATCTGGTTGGGCGCCACGTCCATAAATTCCACTTCATTGCGGTCGAGCACGGGGAAGTCCCCGGTCTGACGGGAAACGATCTTGTCTTCAACGAAATTGCCTTTTTCATCCAGTGCAATATTTGCCTGGGCGATCTTAGCAATGTCTTCCTCTTCTGCGCTGAGGTAGGTGAGTTTTTTCATGTCCACCTTTCCTTCGCTCACCTTGCGGTAAGGAGTTTCGATGAATCCCATCTCATTGATCTTGGCGTGCACGCAAAGCGTGGAGATAAGCCCGATGTTCGGACCTTCCGGCGTTTCGATGGTGCAAAGGCGTCCATAGTGCGAGTAGTGCACGTCACGGACTTCAAAGCCTGCTCTTTCACGGCTCAAACCGCCGGGCCCGAGTGCGGAGATGCGGCGTTTATGCGTGATCTCGCTAAGCGGGTTGGTCTGGTCAAGGAACTGTGAAAGCTGGGAAGTACCAAAGAATGAGTTGATCACAGAAGAGAGTGTACGTGCATTGATCAGGTCCACCGGGGTGAACACTTCATTGTCGCGGACGTTCATCCTTTCCCTGATGGTACGTGCCATACGGGCGAGCCCGACGCCGAACTGCGCATAGAGCTGTTCGCCCACGGTACGCACACGACGATTGCTCAGGTGATCGATATCGTCGATTTCCGCTTTACCGTTGGTAAGGCGGACGAGGTATTTGATGATCTCAATCATGTCTCCCTTGGTCAGGGTTTTCTGCGTGAGGGGCAGGTTGAGATTAAGCTTGCGGTTAATTTTATAACGGCCTACTTCCCCGAGGTCATAACGTTTGTCGGAGAAAAAGAGCTTGTCAATGATGCCGCGCGCGGTTTCATCATCGGGTGCATCGGCACCACGAAGCTGGCGGTAGATATGCTGTACCGCTTCCAGTTCGCTGTTGGAAGTATCTTTGTTAAGCGTGTTGTAAATGATCGCATAGTCGCCGCCCACGTCTTCTTTCTGGATGAAAACACTTTTCACGTCCATTTCAGTTACGAGGTTGATCGCTTCTTCATCGAGGACGGTATCTCTTTCAAGCACGATCTCATTTCTCTCAATGGAAACCACTTCACCGGTATCCTCATCCACAAAATCTTCCACCCAGGTCCTAAGCACACGTGCGGCGAGTTTCTTGCCGGCATATTTATGCAGCGTTTTTTTATCTGCCTTCACCTCGTCGGCCATGCCGAAGAGGGCCAGGATATCCTTGTCCGTTTCATATCCGATGGAACGCAGGAGGGTAGTGACCGGGAATTTTTTCTTACGGTCGATATAGGCGAACATCACGTTGTTGATGTCGGTCGCGAATTCCATCCACGCGCCTTTGAAAGGGATCACGCGGGCGGAATAGATCTTGGTTCCGTTCGGATGGATTGACTGTCCGAAGAATACTCCCGGGGAGCGGTGAAGCTGTGATACCACGACGCGTTCAGCACCGTTGATCACAAACGTACCGCGCGGGGTCATGTATGGAATATTTCCCAGGAAGACGTCCTGTACGATCGTTTGAAAATCCACGTGCTCTTCGTCGTTACAGCTGAGGCGGAGTTTTGCTTTCAGCGGAACGGCATAAGTCAGTCCGCGCTCCATACACTCTTCGATGGTGTAACGGGGCGGATCGATGAAATAGTCCAGGAATTCCAGCATGAAGATGTTGCGGGTATCCGTGATCGGAAAATTTTCCTTGAACACCTTGAACAAGCCTTCGATGTTTCGCTTATCCGGGGTCGTTTCCAGCTGGAAAAATTCCTTGAATGACTGGATCTGCACTTCAAGCAGGTCGGGTGTTTCCGCCAGGTGTTTAATCTTACCGAAATTTACCCTTGGGCTGAGCTTTGTGGAAGACATATGGTTATTCTCCTGTTTTTTTAAACACTCACTATTGGTCCTTACAAACAACAAAATGCCCTGAAAATTCCATGAATTTCCAATGCATTGGTTAACAGCATGTTATATTGTCCGGAATACGAATAGCTTAAATGGTAATTGAAACGGACGGCAAAGTTAAGGAATTTGGCTGAAAATCACCGGTTCCCGTATAATTTTAGTAATTCCTGCGTCTCCCCGCTTTAAAGCAAAAAAAATGGTGGAAGACCCGGGGCCTTTCCACCATTTCGGGGAAATCTGTCATATTTTCTTACTGAACTTCAACTTCAGCGCCGGTTTCTTTCAGCTTGGCTACGAGTGCGTCTGCATCGGCCTTGCTTACACCTTCCTTAACGGGCTTGGGAGCGCCGTCAACCAGGTCCTTGGCTTCTTTCAGTCCGAGGCCGGTCAGGTCTTTTACCACCTTAACGACGTTCAGTTTGTTAGCGCCGGCGGCTTTCAGGATCACGTTGAAAGAAGTTTTTTCTTCTGCTGCGGGTGCTGCACCGGCGGCGGCTGGACCTGCTACGGCTACTGCGGCGGCGGCGGGTTCGATACCATATTCTTCTTTCAGGATCTTAGCGAGTTCATTGACTTCTTTAACAGTCAGGGAAACCAGCTGTTCTGCGAATGATTTTAAATCTGCCATTTTGTTTGATTTTTTCCCCCCTTCATTGTTGCCTTGGCTAACTCCGGAGGATGTTTATTAAAAAAAATTGTTCACGTTATCAGATCGTTGATCGTTTATTGCAGATCGTTGGTCGATCCGCGATCCACGACTATGCTTTTGCCCTTGCTTCCAGTGCCTGCACCAGTCCGGCCAGTTTGCTTCCGGCATTCAGTCCGCTGATGACATTCTTTGCCGGTGACTGCAGGAGACCGATGATCTCGCCGATGAGGTCATGTTTGCTCTTGAGGGTAGTGAGTGTTTTCAGCTGATTGTCGCCTTCAAACACATCTCCGTCGATAAAAGCGGCTTTCAGCACGGGTTTTTCCAGGTTGACGTCTTTACGGAAACTGCTGATGATGATGGCAGGTTCTTTTGCGTTTTCTGAAAAAAGCAGCGCGGTAACACCATTCAGGGAACTGTACATTCCTTCGAAGCGCTTGGAGTCAAGATTCTCCAGGGCTTTCTTGATCAGGGTGTTCTTGGCCACTTTCATTTCCACTTTCTTGTTAAAGCAGATACGGCGCAGCTTTCCCACCTGTTCTACAGTCAGGGATTCGGTATTGGTGACATAGAAATTGTTGTATTGGGAGAATTTTCCCTTCAATACTTCAATCACTTCGTTTTTCTGTTCTTTGGTCATAAACCTTTTTTTGTCCCGGCGTCATCCTCCCTGCCGGCTGGTAATTTTTAAGGATCCGTGAGGTGCCAGATCCAGCTGGTTTATTGAACGAAAGTCCTGGTGTCGATCGAAATCGAGGGACTCATGGTACTTGCCATAAAAACGCTTTTTACGTAGGTACCTTTTGAAGTGGCGGGTTTTGCCCGGATCACCGCGTTGATCAATTCCTGGCTGTTCTGGTTTATTTTTTCCGGGGTAAAGCTTACCCTTCCGATGGAGGCGTGAATGATGCCTGCCTTGTCTACTTTAAAGGCTATTTTACCACCTTTTACTTCGTTTACTGCTGCTGCCACATCATTGGTTACCGTGCCCGTTTTTGGGTTCGGCATGAGGTTGCGGGGACCGAGTACTTTACCGAGCTTACCGATTTTCGGCATAACGGAAGGTGTCGCAATCACCACATCAAAATCCACCCATCCGGCTTCAATTTTCTGGATGAATTCATCTAGACCCACAAAATCCGCGCTGGCATTGCGTGCGTCGTTTTCCTTATCGGGTGTGCAGAGAACGAGTACGCGTTTGGTCTTTCCGGTTCCGTGAGGGAGGCTGACGGTTCCCCGTACGGCCTGGTCGGCTTTTTTGGGGTCAACCCCGAGACGGATATGCAGGTCAACAGACGCGTCGAATTTTGCGATATTCACTTCCTTTACCAGGGAAGCGGCGTCCTTAAGACTATATGTTTTATTGCTGTCTACCTTGGTGGCAACGGCTTTTCTCTTTTTTGTGATGGCCATGTCAGATTTTTTTGAGGTTCAGAATCAATTATCCCAGGGAGCTTTACCTTCCACGTTAACGCCCATGCTGCGTGCCGTACCGGCCACCATACGCATGGCGCTTTCAACGGTGAAGCAATTCAGGTCAGGCATTTTATCCTTGGCGATGGTCTCAACCTGGGCCCAGGTAACCTTACCTACTTTACTGCGATTTGGCTCTTTGGATCCGCCTTTCAGTTTTGCCAGTTCGAGGATCTGAACGGCAGCCGGAGGCGTTTTGATGATGAATTCAAAGGACTTGTCGGAATACACCGTGATGAGGACAGGAAGTACCTTGCCTATTCTGTCCTGGGTTCTGGCATTAAACTGCTTGCAGAACTCCATGATGTTAATACCCTTGGATCCTAAGGCAGGTCCGATGGGAGGAGCCGGGTTGGCCTGTCCTCCTTTTACCTGCAACTTGACATAACCGGAAATTTGCTTTGCCATGTTTACATTTTTTGGTGTTAACGTCTCCCTTTATCGGGGGAAACTCCCAAACCTTACGGTATAAAGAACTTTCGATTGGGGACGCAAAATTAGGGGATTTCCCCGGTTAATTCAAAAAAAACCACAGGAAAGGCTTTGCCTGACGGGCAGGACGGAGAACTGGCGGATTTCCTTTCCCGGGAACCGTCTTCCGGTCCGGAGCATCTCTAGCGCGGGAAATCACATAAAAAAGCAACGGTCACTCATCCGCGAAAACCATTAAGCCTTGTGATCTAATCACTAAGCGGAAAAAAATGCGCAGCATATTTTTTCTATTCGAACTTTTCTGACTAACTTTTTGCTTCAAACTCCCATTGCACTCAAATCATCTAAAATTGTCTTCAAATTATGGCAAAGTCAAAGAAAAAAGCGGCCAGGAAAAAAGCGGCTCCTAAAAAAAAGGCAGCAAAAAAAGCGGCCAGGAAAAAAGCGGCTCCTAAAAAGAAAGCTGCAAAAAAAGCTGCTAAAAAAGCCGCTCCCAAAAAGAAGGCCGCAAAAAAAGCAGCCAGAAAAAAGGCAGCGCCTAAAAAGAAAGCTGCAAAAAAGGCGGCGAAAAAGGCCGCTCCTAAAAAAGCCGCTCCCAAAAAAGCTGCTCCCAAAAAGAAAGCAGCTCCGAAAAAGAAGGCCGCTCCACGTAAGCCCGCACCTGCAGCACCGGCACCTTCTGCACCCAGCATGGATATGCCCAGCAACAGCCCGGAAAGCTCCAACGGATCCGGCAGCTCCGATCCGGGTGGCAGCTCCTATTAAAATTGGTTTTGCAGTTTGAGGATAGCGATATAACAACACCTGAGCAATAAAAAAAGACGCGTATAACGCGTCTTTTTATTTTTAATCTTGTTGTCTTTTCTATTGGGAAAAAGACGAAGGCCGGAGGGTCAGGCGATTTTCTCGACCTGCATATAATTCAGTTCTACCGGTGTCGACCGACCGAAAATTTTCACGGTAACTTTCAACTTTTTCTTTTCATCGTTCACTTCTTCAATGATGCCGTTGAAGTCGTTGAAAGGCCCTTCGATGATCTTGATGGTTTCGCCGATGATGAACGGTTCGCTCATGCTCATTCCGCCGGCTTCTGCCATTTCATCCATCTTGCCCAGCATTTTATTGACTTCCGCCTTGCGCAGCGCAATGGGATTTTCCTTTCCGAGGAAATGAATCACGCTGGGCGTGTTCTTGACGGCGTCGCGCAGATCGTCTCCCAGTTTGCCTTCCACTACTTCCACCATGACGTATCCTGGATAGTAGTTTCTTTCGCGCATCACCTTCTTACCATTCTGGACCTTGTATACTTTCTCGATGGGCAGAAAGATCTGCTTTACCACTTCACTCCATCCGCCCCTGGAAATCTCCTTATCGAGGTATTCCTTGACTTTCCTTTCCTTACCGCTCACGACACGCAACACATACCATTTGGTCTCCTTAACGGGAGCCTGGCTTTTTTCACCGGAATCGCTCGCGACGGCCTGATTAATTGTTTCCATTAGAATAACGAATAAACGACTTTTAAAATGCCATTGGAAAATACGTCCATGACGTATACCAGGGCGGTGATCAGCAGGGTGGCGACCAGTACGATGACGGTCGACTGCTGCAGTACGGGCCAGCTGGGCCAGCTCACTTTTTCCACAAGCTCCTTGTAGGATTCTCTGAAATAATTGGTGACTTTGTTCACGCTTTTAATTTGAAATTGGAATAATCATGAATCTTCCGATTCTTGCACGGGAACAAGGATTCGAACCCTGATCAAAGGTTTTGGAGACCTCTATACTAACCGTTGTACTATTCCCGTAGAAAGCTAAAAGCTATCCCGTTTTACCGAGACAGCTTTTAGTTGATGCAAAGATATAATAAAAATCCGGACTTTCAGACCGCCTTCCGGCAGCCGGAAAGGATTATTTCAGGATTTCAGTAACCTGACCTGCTCCCACTGTACGGCCGCCTTCGCGGATCGCAAATTTCAGACCTTTTTCCATCGCAATGGGCTGGATCAGCTTAACTGTCAGGGCGCTGTTGTCACCAGGCATTACCATTTCAGTTCCTGCCGGTAATTCCACTTCCCCTGTTACGTCAGTTGTACGGAAGTAGAACTGCGGACGGTATTTGTTAAAGAAAGGAGTGTGGCGTCCGCCTTCTTCCTTGCTCAGCACATACACTTCGCACTTGAATTCAGTATGGGGTGTAATAGATCCGGGTTTGCACAGTACCATTCCGCGGCGAACCTGGTTCTTTTCAATACCACGCAGCAGCAGACCGGCATTGTCTCCGGCTTCACCCTGATCGAGGAGCTTGCGGAACATTTCCACACCTGTAACGGTGGAGTTCAGCGGGGCTTCCATCAGGCCTACGATTTCGATGCCTTCACCTACTTTCACGCGGCCTCTTTCAATACGACCGGTAGCAACGGTTCCACGACCAGTGATCGAGAACACATCTTCCACAGACATAAGGAAGGGCTGGTCAACGGGACGGGGAGGGAGGGGAATATAGCTGTCGACAGCTTCCATCAGCTCATCGATGGCCTTAACCCATTTGCCTTCACCTGCGAGTGCGCCGGTAGCAGACCCCTTGATGATCGGCGTGTTATCGCCATCAAATCCGTAGAAGGTGAGCAGTTCGCGGATTTCCATCTCAACGAGTTCCAGCAGTTCCGGATCATCGACCAGGTCTACTTTATTCATGAAAACCACCATGCGGGGTACACCCACCTGACGGGCAAGCAGGATATGTTCTTTGGTCTGGGGCATCGGACCGTCGGTAGCGGCTACCACGAGAATGGCGCCGTCCATCTGGGCTGCACCCGTGATCATATTTTTTACATAGTCAGCGTGACCCGGACAATCCACGTGGGCATAATGACGGTTGGCCGTCTGGTACTCCACATGCGCCGTGTTAATGGTAATACCACGCTCTTTTTCTTCCGGAGCCGCATCAATTTCATCGTATTTTTTTGCTTCTGCCAGACCTTTTGATGATAAGATCGTGGTGATGGCAGCGGTTAATGTGGTTTTACCGTGGTCAATATGACCAATGGTACCGACGTTAACGTGGGGCTTGTCCCTTTTAAAGGTCTCTTTTGACATTGGTATCTAGTTTTTGTTGTTTTTAAAAAATGAGTCTATTATCTAAAACCTGTTATTACATTTCCTCCCGCGGCCATCACACTATCAGAGCCGTTGAAGAGAATTGAACTCTTGACCTCTTCCTTACCAAGGAAGTGCTCTACCACTGAGCTACAACGGCTTTTTTCGCTATAGCTGTTATGCTGCAAAGCCTGGTATTTCAACCGATCCAGGCATAGCCTGGAAATTGTCCGCCTTTGCGGCGGTTCTGAGCGGAAGACGAGGTTCGAACCCGCGACCTACAGCTTGGAAGGCTGTCGCTCTACCAACTGAGCTACTTCCGCATGATGAATCACTTTACAAAGAACGATTTAAAACGGGAACTTCAATATTCTAATCTGAACTCCCGCATCCGCTGAGCGGACCTGTGGGCAAGGATGGATTCGAACCACCGAACTCGTAAGAGAACAGATTTACAGTCTGTCGTCGTTGGCCACTTGACTACTTGCCCGATTTGCTCCCGCCTGGCCAAACAGTTTCCCCGTAGAAAACTATCAGCTGCCAGCCTGAGCCAGAGAAGGGAATCGAACCCCCGACCAGCTGATTACAAATCAGCTGCTCTACCATCTGAGCTACTCTGGCATGAATTCTATAATGAACTGGATCTTACCGCGATACAAAGAACTAAAACTGATGGAATTATCCCTCTGTTTTTTTGGGAAGGCAAAGGTAAGTGAATTTGTTAAATGGAAAAATTTTGTACTCTTTTTTATGCGGAATACAACATTTTATCTTTCCCTGTGAAATGGAGATCGTGTAAATGAATTGTCCGGTCCTTCCATTTCTTCTCCGGGTTCCAATAAAAAAACCCCTTTCGGGGTTTTCCTTTATGCAGCTTGTTTTTCTTTTTTTCTTTTTATGAGGTTGATCAGTGATCCCATGGCTTTGTCAAATGACTCTTCGAATGATTTAGATGAACATTTTACGAAATAATCCCTTCGGGGAACGTGTACTTTGATTTCTGCAACTTTGTCTTTGATTGTGTGAACCACATTGTCCAGCTTTAGATAAACTTCCACTTTTACGATTCGGTCGTGGAACGTATCCAGCCTCAGTAATTTTTTGTTAACGTATGTCACCAGTTTGTTGTCGGCTTCAAAATGCACAGTCTGAATGTTTACGTTCATGGCTTCGTTTTTAACAATGAAACAATAAATGAAAGAGCGGTTTCCTGCCGATAGGTAGGCAGGAGGTCGGACATTGAAATTAGCGTTCATGCTGTATTTTTCCAAATATTTCGTCCTAAAATATAAGGCCTGGCCGGTCTTTCCATGTTAAATTCAATCCGCCCCGCGGACGAGATTTTTCCGGCATTCTTATTTAACCCGGCTATCCGCGCGGATGAGATTTTTTGTGAACTTCCCTGAGTTTTTCGATGCTGTTATGGGTATATAACTGGGTCGCCGCCAGGCTGGAATGACCAAGCAGCTCCTTTACGGCGTTCAGGTCTGCACCATGGTTCATCAGGTGGGTGGCAAAACTGTGGCGAAGAACGTGTGGGCTTTTCTTACCGATGGTGGTTACCAGGGATAACCATTTTCTAACCGCCAGGTAAGCGTATTTAACATAAAGCGGCTTTCCTTCTGCATTGACCAGCAGGGTTTCAGCGGTATTTCTTCCGGTTTCCCGTTTTTGTTTTTGGTAATTCCTGATGTTTTCCATGAGTTCCCTCCCCACCGGTATGATTCGTTCCTTGTTCCCTTTCCCGAAAACCCTCAGGGTAGAGCCACCGGGATCTACCTGGATATTTTTCAAATGTATCAGCTCAGAAAGACGCATACCTGTCTGGTAAAAAACCTGAATGAGCAGTTTTTCAGTCATGCCCTGCCAGTCATCCGGGAACTCGACCCGGTTAATCAGGGTATCCATATCCTGCTCTTCCACATATACCGGGAGTCTTTTACCCGACTTTGGGCTGATCACGGTGGTCATGGGCGATTTATCCAGTCTGCCTGTCCTTACCAGCCACTTGAAAAAGGATTTAAGGGATGAAATCTTCCGGTTAATGGATTTGGAGAGCATGTCCTTTTCCTTCAGTGAAGCCAGCCAGGACCTGATAAAGGACGCACTTATTTCTCTCACGGGCAGGGTACCAAACTCAGCCTCCAGGTAGGCAAAAAACTGCCCGAGGTCATCCTGGTATGCCCTGACGGTATGCGCGGAATAACGCTTTTCAAATTTGATGTAATCGGTGAAAGCCTGGATTTCGGATGGCAATTTTTCCCGGAATTGGTTGACTAAAGTTAAATAAAAAAGGGCCGTCCTGCGGACAGCCCTGTATAATTTGGGAAATGGATAGTATTAGTCAAACTTGCCTGTAGCCAGCTGCTGCCTGTATACGGCTTTTAATACTTCACCTCTTCTTTTAATAGAAGGTTTGGTAAAAGACTGGCGGCTGCGCAACTGGATCAACACTTTGGCCTTTTCAAATTTCTTCTTATACTTCTTTAAAGCCTTGTCGATGTTTTCGCAATCCTTTGAGTCGATAATCAGCATAATTCTTCTCCTTTTAAAAAATTGAAATTCGGTTTGCAAAGATAGGAAGATTTCCGGAATTCATGAAGAAAAGGGTGGAAATTCCGATTTTTACAGGATGTTTACCGGTATCATAGAATCAATAGGCAGGGTAGAGTCCCTCGTCAGATCTGGCTCCAACAGGACTTTCACCCTTTCTTCCCCTTTGGCGGGCGGGTTAAAGGCAGATCAGAGCGTATCCCATGACGGGGTTTGCCTGACGGTGGAATCGGTAGCGGAAAATCAGTACCGGGTCACCGCCATCGGGGAAACGCTTTCCCGTTCAGTCCTTTCTGACTGGGAACCCGGGTACCGGGTAAATCTGGAAAGATGCCTGCCGCTTAACGGACGCCTTGACGGCCACCTGGTACAGGGTCATGTCGACTGCACGGCCGTCTGTATTGACAAAACGGACGCAGAGGGAAGCTGTATTTTCCGCTTTGAGTTCCCGGAAAAATATAAGGACCTGGTGATTGACAAAGGTTCCATTGCCGTGAACGGCATAAGCCTCACTTGTTTCGACACAGCCAGGGACAGATTTTCGGTGGCTGTCATTCCTTATACCCTCGACCACACCAATATCGGTTCCGTCGGAAAGGGAAGCCGGGTAAATATTGAGTTTGACCTTATTGGCAAATATGTACAGCGGATCTGGGAGAACCGGCAACCTTAACGACTAACAGCGATACAGGCGGATTCCTGCTTCAAATGCCCCGCCTGCCATATAAATATCCTGTCATACGCCGTTGTTTCATACCATGGAAGTCCCCATCGCGTAATCCGGGGACACGATAAACTGTTTCTAACCCAATGGTATTCCGCTTCGTTTATCAGTTTTCCTTTTATTGCATCGGATGCAGTATCCGGAATTCCGGGTCCCGGTATTCCGGTCGTGGTATCAATCGAAACATAACGGGTAGTATCCAGCCGGTACAATAACAGGGCATCCTGAAATCCCATGCGGAATACGAAAGCGCCACCGATTTCTTCGGGGAGGTTCAGATAAATGCTTTTCCCCTTAACCGGATTGTTTTCAAAACTTTTAACCACCGCCCGGGTAATTTTTCCGGCCTGTTTCCAGTGACGATTGTTGATTTCAAGAAAAATCAGCTGATAAATTCCGATAGCCAGGATCAAAACGTAACGGAACAGCGCCCGCTCCACCATCGTGACTATTACGTAGCCAACGGAAAGGCAAAGAAATACCGAGGGGAAGTAGAGGAATCTGTCGGATTCCGAGCTGTGCACGCTGATACCCGTCAGTATCGGAATAAAACAACTGATGGCCAGCATACCTATCATCCTCATCAGGATGTGCGACCGGGGCGAAGGATTCCGGAACTGCCGTACAATGAAGATACCCGCTAAAAGAAAGACAAAGAACGCCAGGACAGTAAACCAGACCATTTGCTGCATAGGTGGCAGCATCAGACGGGCAGCCGTCTTCGCCGCATGCGCTGACAGGGATCGAAGCGAAAAATCAAGGAATCCTTCACCATAAGAACCCAGAAAATACCCCGATACAAATCTTCGTAAAGCGAGATGAAGCAGCAGGGTGAGCGTCAGGAACAACATCCAGGCACCGGCTTTTTTTTGAGGTTCGCCGGAAATCTTAATCCAAATAAAAAATATCAGCGGAAAAAACAGGATGGATTCAAAGGCAGAAAGACCAATAAAATAACATATGCAGACACAAAAGATTTTAAGGGGGCGGTTGCCTATTTTATGATAAATGAGGAGCGCGCCAAGTGAAAAAAAACAGGCCATGGAAGCACCGCGGCCGAGCAGCCAAACGACGCCTTCATTGTGAAACGGGTAACTGAGAAAAAGGACGGATACGCTGAAGGCAAATAATAATTTTCTGTTCTCCGGCACACCGAATGGTGCCGAGAGACAAAGGATGAACAGAAGGAATCCATTCAGTGCATGCACTAAAATATTAAACGAGTTATACACCAGCGGATGCAGGCCGCCGACAAGAAAATTTGCATAGATCGTCAGATCGGAGAGGGGTCTGAAGAAGCCCGGTATAAAAATGATTCCGTTGTTACATACGCGGTTGAGGACTTTAAAATCGTCGGATACAAAAAAATGACCCAGTACCGGCAGGTACAACAAAAAAGAAAGCATTACAAACAGAACTAAGAAAAAAGTCTTTTGGATGCTGTCTTTCTGATTCACCGTTATTTCATTAAGAACATTTTCCCGTATCCTTTATTGAAGTATTGGTCTGTGTTGTCGGTAGGCGATTTGTACTTGTCGAGTGACTTCCCGTTCAGGTTAGTCACCACACGATAAAGGTAAACGCCATTGGCCAGACGTGCATTGTACATGTCTGTACCATCCCATTTAAACTCTGTGATGTTTCGTCCGATATGCAGGGGTCCCAGTTCGTCCCTGGTGATTTCACGAACCACTTTGCCAGTGATGGTGAGGATCTGGATCTTGATATTCTGCGGAACTTCACTGCCGGTGATCGTAAATACAAAAGCCGTAGACGTCGTAAATGGATTCGGATAGTTAAGCATATTGGAGATCATCGGCTTGGTGATGATCTTGAAAGTAACCTGATAGGAAATGGTTCCCGATGCGTTACCACTTTTATCCGTCCCCGTTACGATCAGGGTATAGTCGTCTCCCTGCGGATTTATCTGATTTGTAAATACGGGCATGAAGTCTACACTGGCCGTATTATCAGCACTTCCCGAGGCAGGTGTGAATCGCAGTGTATCTGAATTAAAATAATAAGGATGCAGGGAGCCGTCGGGATATCGCAGTTGAACCTTGATTACGGATGTGTCACTCAGCAACAGGAATTTCGACTCGTCCTTCAGCTTGATCAGGATATGTGGTTTTGCTGAAACGATATCATCATTGAGAATATGCACATTGTCGAAGGTCACGTCCAGCAGGGGATTGGTCTGGTCAACCCTTGCATAAAATGTTTTAAAAAGGAAATTGTTGAAATGATACTGTTCGGGCTGATCGTTGGCCGGGTTTACGTCCACATTGATTGTGTTGAGTCCCGGATAAAGCTTCGTATCGATGTCATAAACAATTCTGATCGTGTCTCCGGTGACCAGCGGTTTGGATTTCGGATAGGGGATGATATGGGTTACATTATTCTTATCGATGATTTTGAATGAAATCTTCAGGCTGTCAAAGGCATTCAGGCTGACATTCTTAAAGGCAATGCCAAACTGAATATGTTCGCCGAGTTCAACGGTATCCTTACCCGTCAGGAAAATATTCGGGGCCAGGGCTCCTTCTGGCACAGGCACATAATTAAGCCTCCAGTATTTCAGCTGATAGGGTGTGGCATGCGCTGAGTCCGTTGTCAGCAGTTTCAATTTGATATACGGATGCTGCTGTACGTTCACAGAGGAGATATCCAGATCCTGCGTCGAGGAATTCAGGGAGTATAAAATATTCTCATTGCCTGAAGTGTCCACGCCTATCACCTGTATGCCGATACTGTCGGATGCCGGTGATTCCAGGCTTGTTCCCCTCCAGTGCAGTTCCTTCCATTGCCGGGCAGGACCGAACAGGGGTGATTCCATGCTGGCTGTCAGATTGGGCAGCGGAACATTGGTGGAGAGTACCACTTTATCGAACAGGCCCTGGCTGTATTTGAATTGCGGTATAAAACCGTGATTCCCTTTTTTATACACCAGCACCCAGCATCTTGGCTGATTTACCGAATCCAGTTCAGTGAATCCTACTGCCAGCAGATAATGATATAGTGATTTCTTGCTTCCATACAATGAGGTGTCCGCCTCCCAGGTTGGTATAAATGAATTATTATAATTGTAATCCACACTTCGCACGATCACATAGTCACCGACAGGGACAGAATCCATAAAATCCATCATGAGTTTGCGGCTGGCCGGCGACATATAAGAGAACTCAAAATTCCAGTTTCTGCTGGGTTTGCAGTTAGCGCTTCCGCTTCCGAAGCGATACAGGTTATTACCCAAAGCATCCACATTTTTCCAGGGCTTGAAGGTAGTGGAATCGAATACGTTAAAGATGAGCGATGCGCCGACACAGGCGCTGGCAATTCCGCTTGCTCCGTTTACGGTAACTGAAAAATCCGCATCCCCTGTTCCGCTGGTAGGGTACAAGGACTGGTTAATATAAAAGTTCCCGGTATGTGTTCCAAAATGCCATAACCTGTCGGTTTCCAGGTCCATCCCATTGGGCTCTGAATTCAGGTTCTGGAAATAATGCGACTGGTTAAAACCGACGGAGCTTCTGGAGGAATCGATATAGACAAAGGAGAACTGGTTCCAGTGATATTGTCCGTTCTGCGCGGGAACAATAGAAGTTCTCCAGTAATATACCGTACTGTCCTGGTATTTAATACCCGGATCGAATTCAAAGACGCCTCCGGCAGAAGTAATATTTTTGGTGACTTTAGATGCTGAATTGTAAGATGCGGTTGTATCCAGTTCCATTATATACTGGGTAGGTGACGCGAACGGGTTAGCCGTGGAAGCGTACAGTTTCTGGAACGGATTGTTGATGATGGCATAGTCGTATGGGTAGATGGGCGAGAGTTCTTCCTGGTAAATGAAGATCGGAACGGTCACTGAATTGTTCGCAGTCGTTATTTCACTTACGTCATTGTCTGCGTTGATCGTTACAGTGATGAAGTTCTGTCCTTTGTCGCGGGTGGCGAGAATGGGAATCTGAAGGTGCACGGAATCCGTGAACCGGATGCCGGGAATTCTTTTTCTCATCAGGGTGCCAGAAGAACCGTCGGGATATTTTCGTGTGATCAGAACCGTTATAGAATCGGAAACGGCCTTGCCAAGATTGTAAAAAACCGCGCCCATTTCAAAGTGGTTATCTGAGACCGATATAAAAGTCGGGCTTATATTTACATTCGATGTTTCAATATCATAGTCAGGCAATTTTTCTTCGCTGATCACCAGGGCCGGATCTCCGTGAATTTCCATTTGCTCCGTGCCACAGCGCGCGAAAAAATCATTGGGCAGCTGACTAATCAGTCTGCCGCTGGCATCTTTTTGAATATTGCCGATGCTCTGACCATAGTCGGCATGACCCATGAGATCATACAGGCCGGTAAGCAGGATATTCAGATAGTTCACTACACCGTAGTGAGAACTGGCAACAAAAGCGATCGCACCTTTGCCTTTTGAGAATACATAGTTTTCTGAAAGTGTTTTTCCATTGGCCAGCCTTCCCGGATCAAAGGTGTAATAGTTTCCTGCATAACAGCCGTTGACATACATGACCGGATACCTGGACTGATTCGAATAGATACTCGGATCATCGAGATTAAATCCCAGTACAGAAGAGGAGGAATGTCCAAAATAGGTGAGGACGCCAATCCCGTTGCTGAACAGCGTGGGAAAAAGAGAATTGGAGACCTGATTATTCTGATCGATGGTAGAACTGCAGAAACGGTAGACATTGGCTCCGTAGAGCGTATCAGAGATCGTCTGCTGATAGTAGGACATATAGTTACAAAGCACCGCTTCGAGAAAAGGCTCTGTGGCACCTGTCACATGGATAATATTTTTTCTCCAGGCCCTGCCGGCGACGGTATTTGGCGCCGTCTGCTGAACCTGTTCATATTCCTTTACCTTGTTCAGATAGTCCTCCACTTCCGATCCTTTTACTGCGCCTATTCTCCCTATTGAAACGAGGTTGATTGATCCGGCTCCGTTGGCTGATGCCAACATGGGATCCGAAGCCGGACTCCCGAATGTTGGCACGAGGTTCAATTCTTCCGTTACCGGATTTCCCTGGTTGGCGCGGTATTCCATGTAGTCAAGGCCGCGGCCCATCAGCAGTATATGGGCAGGAGGCTGCATGAAATTGTTTCTTGCGTAGTTGACAAAATTTTTAATGGCCAGGGGATGCTTGGCTATCCCGTAAGCAAACTGGTCAACCAGTTCGTTAATGTCAAAAACCTGTGCATTGTAGGAGCCGCCTTCAGGAGAAGAGCGATAGTTCATGTAGTCGGTTACCGGATTATTTCCATGGCTGCCGGTATAGAGGAGGGGATTGCTGATGATAAGGTAATTCCCCTGCGCCAGCGGGTCGGCATAAGCGATGAAGTTCTTTTTTACCAGCGAGGTAATGGTATTGATATTGGAGGGATCCTCGCTGACCAGGAACAGGTTGCGTGAAACGGGAGCAGGCGGGATGACGAAATTCAAAATACCTGCGACGGGTTGCGTCACGAAACGCTGACCCGTTGCCATATCATACAGAACAGGGTTGGAAGCGCCTGCATTGAAGTTCGAAATTTTAAGATAATATCCTGTAGCCGAGGGCGCGAGTTGGAAATTGAAATTAGCCTGTCCGCCGAAATTGAACTGGCGGGGATAAGACAGTTCGTAAAAAGAAACGACCAGCCTGTCTTCATAGGTTAAAGCCTGCGAAACATTCACAAACTGAAAAGAGGTGCTGGTGCTGTTAAGAACACCAGGCGGTACCGTAATGCTGCTGACCAGGTCGTTGAACCCGTCCAGCGTTGTATCCTTTACGATGTTGTTATTGACTTTTACCTGAATATTTCGCAAGGTATCCGAGCATCCCGCGGCGCCAAACCGGAGACTGGCCTGTGGGCCGCCGGGATAGATAAAAAGATTATTCTGGTTGTCGGTTACGGGTGAGCTTGGTGTACTGAACAGGGAGCTGAAGAATTCCCCTATATCATAGGAAGAAGAATAAATATATTGTTCAAGTACAAACGCGCGCCCGGGATTGAGCTGGTTGTGAAAATAGGAACCCGCCGTATAAATAAAATAAGGTTCCGCGGGTAATACATTTCCTGCGGTATCGTTAGGCATCGTGGCGTAATGACGTGGAATTCCGGTAGAGTTAACCGTTAGGAAATACACTGCCGTGTCTGACTGCAGGCTCCACTTATCCGTATGCTGGTAAGCGGGATTCCGGTAAAGAGGCTTATCGGGTTTACCGTCATTCATCTGTCCCCAGAATTCGATATAATCGCCCGCTGACAGAGGTCCGCTGTTTATGGATGTATAAAGCGGAACTTCCACTCCGTTACGAAAGAGCTGGAAATCTTTCGCATCGGCAGCGGATAATCCCGCGGATGCCAGCACCGATGCCGGAATGCGATAGAGGCCGTTGGAAACAACCTTGAATTTATAATAGGTTTTACTGAAGTCTATCCACTCGTTATAGTATGACTGGGCCATGGCCATGCTGCCAGAAAGCACCAGAAGGAATGTAAACAATTTTCTCATAGCCGGTTTAGTTTGTCGGGGCGGATCTATTTTTTAGCTTTTTTCTTATTATCCACCAGGTCAACCTTTAAAGAAAAAACGTGCGTATATAGCGGGTTAGACTGATTCGCCAGGTTTGAAAATGCATAGTCGATCTGTACATCGCCAATTCGGAAGCCTGCACCAATCGACGGCTGGTAGATCCAAATCTTCTGCGTGTTGGTGGTGTCGCGGTCGTCCAGGGTCTGTTGAAAATTTGCGATACCGCCTCTCACAAAAAAAACATTATTGTAGGACAATTCCAATCCAAGACGCGGATCCACACTTACCGGGTTGGAACTGATCACTGTATTTCTTTTCCCGTCGAAAGTGATATAGAAATCGGCTTCAGCCAACAGGCTCAATTTTTTATTGAGCGGAAAACTATAGCTGAATCCGGGCACCAGCTGCGGAGCGGTGAGCTCAACAGAATTGGAGGGAATATCATTCGACGTGGCATAAAACACTTCGCGCCACTCCTGACTGATATTATACGACCAGGCATTGAATGTGGTTGTCACATCTTTGGCGACCAGTCCGGCTTTCCACCGTTCTCCGACGATCTGAATGGCGGCATCGAAACCGAAACCCCAGGAACTCGTGAAGTCACCAGCCTGACGGTGAATGATCTTTGCGTTGAGTCCGAAATTCACTTTGCGGTCTTTTATCCAGTTCACCTGTTGTGCCAGTGAAATGAGAAAAGCATAGTCGGCTGAAGAAAAAGTAGTGATGTTGCTGAAGTCGATGCTTCCATCGGGCTGCACGAGGAAGACGGTGTTCGGAATATCGTCCACGGCGAACCGAAGCAGGCTAAGCCCGAGTGACCTCTTGTTGTCCTTCAGGGGCAACACGAGGCTGGCATAGTCATACTTACCGACGCCCGCAAAATATTCTGCGTGCATCAGATTGAGCTGGGGGCTGGTGCGGATATCCGCGATAGCGGCTGGATTCCAGTAACCACCGGTTCCGTCATTTACGGAAGCCACCTGGGCATTGCCCATGGCCATGCCACGGGCGCCGGCGCCAATATTCAGAAATTCATTGGAATATTTGGCAAACTGGCCCATGGACCGGTTGAAAAAAAGGAAGGTCAACAACAGGAGTAGCGGGCGACAAATTCTATATCTACGGGCTTTCGGGCTCCTTACCATAAACTAATTCTAACGCGTTTTTATTCAGAATATTGCAAAGATTTCAGGATGCGAATATCCCTTACTTTTGCGAGAATTCATGAGTTCAAATATGACGATCATCGAAGAATTAAAGTGGCGTGGCATGTTGCAGGATATTATGCCTGGCACGGAAGAACAACTTGCCCGGGAAATGACGACCGGATATATTGGATTTGATCCTACCGCCGACAGTCTGCATATTGGAAGCCTGGTTCCGATTCTATTGCTGGTTCATCTGCAAAAAGCTGGTCATAAACCTGTTGCGCTTGTTGGCGGAGCGACGGGCATGGTAGGTGATCCAAGCGGGAAAAGTGAAGAAAGAAATCTGCTTGATGAACAAACACTGAAGCATAACCTTCAGGCAGTCAGAAAGCAGCTCGAGAAATATCTTGATTTCGATCAAGCAAAGGCCAATGCCGCTGAGATGGTAAATAATTTCGACTGGTTTAGGGAAATGCTTTTTCTGGATTTTATCCGCGATATCGGTAAGCATATTACGGTCAATTATATGATGGCCAAGGACAGTGTGAAGAAACGAATCGAAGGGACAACCGGTATGAGTTTTACCGAATTCTCCTATCAGTTGGTACAGGGATATGATTTTTACTGGCTTTATAAGAACATGGATTGCAAACTCCAGATGGGGGGCAGCGATCAGTGGGGTAATATTACTACCGGTGCTGAATTGATCCGGCGAAAAATTGGCGGGGAAGCGTTTGCATTTACCTGTCCGCTGCTTACCAAGGCAGACGGAGGAAAGTTCGGAAAGACGGAGAAGGGAAACATCTGGCTGGATCCCCTGAAGACCACACCATTTCATTTTTATCAGTTCTGGTTGAACGCGACCGATGAAGATGCTGAAAAATGGATACGGATCTTCACGTTTCTCCCCCGGAACGAAATCGAATTGTTGGAAAAAGAACATCAGAAGAATCCGTCTTTCCGTTTATTACAAAAGACACTCGCCCGGGAGCTTACCGTTTTTATTCACGGGCAGGAAGAATTTGAACAGGCGTTAAAAACGACGGAAAAATTATTCAATCCCTCTCTTGACCCGGGGTCCATGAGTGAATCAGATCTTTTCGGGCTGGAGGGAATTGTGAGGACAACATTTTCCGTTGTAGCCTTACAACAGGGGATCGACCTGGTTCAGTTTCTGGCCGAATCGGGCATCATGCCGAGTAAAGGCGAAGCAAGGAAGATGGTTCTCAATGGCGGCATCAGCATCAACCGGAAAAAGATTGATGATATACAGTACAGTGTGGGAACGGAACTGCTGCTTCATGGAAAATATATTCTTGTGCAAAAGGGCAGGAAGAACTACTATCTCGTCGAGGCGAGATGAAAAAAACCTTATTTTTGCGGCCGGCAGAATTGCCCGATAGTATAAAGGTAGTACGACAGATTTTGATTCTGTTTGTCTAGGTTCGAATCCTGGTCGGGCAACAGGAACCCGCAGCGAAAGTTGCGGGCTTTTTTATATGGACCTCTTACCCAATCCGGGAGCCGCTTTCGAATTCGACACGAATCTTTGACATTCGACTAAACGGAAGCAAAAAAGCCATTATATCTCCTTGTTGTATGCCGGGTCCTGAGCGAAATACAAAAGATTATCCGGCGTTTTATCTCTTTGCGCGCACGCCTGTCCTTATCCTATGTCGCGAATATTTCAGCATTTAAAGTAACGACACAGGGCCGGGGAGGTTTTGAAATTTCCCTGCTATATATTTCAAGAATCCGATGACAGCCCTCAGGAGAAGGTGGGTTGTCCGCGGTTTTAATTTCCCATTCGTAGAATAACTTCTTAAGGCCTGAAGATCAGCCTTAATACCAGGTCAAAAAAACGCTGAAAACACTTGCATATCGCGGGTTTTCGCTCTATCTTGGATGTGGTTTTCACATAGAACCCTTTACCCATGAAACGCAATCCGACCCAGGGATCCCTGATCCTTTTACTCCTGCTTTTATTCGCAGGCGCCTGCAAGAAATCAATCGACCAGGTAAATCCGGCAGAGAATCCGGCAGTTCCCAACGACAGCACCACGGCAGTAACCACTGCGACACCTTTTCCGGTCAGTCCGCTGGCCGAATGCGACAACGCGCCGTTCTACGGGGATTCGATCGTCTATCCGCAGCCGTCTGAAGCATCTGACTACTATGTTTACCCCCAGAATAACCAGGGTGTAGCAGGAACTTATTTTTCCTGGCCCGTAGGACTGCAGATGAATTCGTCAACGGGTGCGATCAACATTACGCAGTCAGAAACCGGGGCCCGCTATGCAGTGGCATTTGTAAAAGAAAACACCACAGATACCTGTATGAGCGAACTGATCGTTGGCGGGGCGGCCTATGCTGACAGCGTATACGTTCTTTCACTAAGCAACAAAACAGCCAAGCCTTACTTTAATGCAGATCCGGCCGGTCCTCAGCCCTGTGTGGGAACTCAGGGATCAGGATGTGTATTCGACTATAATAACGCTGCCCATAACCAGGGGATCGAAATTGACCAGAAAACAGGTTTTATCGATCTTCAAAAGACGATGGAGAAAAGTCCCTTCGGACTGCTGCCAATAAATGGTACCACGGTGTACACTACCATTAATTATAAACTGAACGATGCGAGTAATTTTGCACCTCAGAAAATCACGCTTAAAATGGTTTACTATAACCATAAGTCTGATATTCCGCCAGGCCTGCTGCAAACCGTTACCGACAACCTGATTCAAACCCTGAACGACCTGCTGATCAGTAAAGGCCCATCGCCAAGACCTCCTCTGATCGTTATCGTGCGTTATCCATAAGTAGGAAAAACGACAATATTGCGCTTTCCCGGACGTTAGAACAGAGCATTTAAAATCCTGTCTTATGTCCGGGAAAGTTCTTTTAGGGGCCTGTTCTTTCCTGTTCATTTTTGCATTCAAAACATATCGGCCGGAACCTTCTCTGAGTGCCGTATTAAAAGCCTATCGTCACGCCGACCACCTCTTCAACCTCGAGCATGGAAGTTCGGGAACCGACAGCCTTTGCATGAAGGAATTAAAGCTTGTGCTGACGGACCTCCGGAAAATACAGGGCCGTAAAGCCGACAGCCTGACCGTGCAGGCGGCCTATAAGCTCGGCGTTTTAAAAGAAGTTTACAAGGATTTTATGGAAGCCAGATCATCCTATCTGGAAGCGCTCGCGCATGCACACACTACTGATGACAAATTCAGGATGTACGTATTTGCCGGTGCGGCCAGCTATAACCTGAACGATTTCGATTCAGCCACCTACTATCTGGGAAAGGCTGAGGAATTCGATGAGAAAACGGGTCTGCCTGAAGACAAAGCCCGGCTGTACAATACCCTGGGTGTGCTTTATTTTGACAATGGAAACTATCTGCAGGCAAGGAATTATTTTACCCAGGCTTCAACCCTTATAGAAAAAAACAATCCGGAAGACAAACTTTCCCTGAACAGCCTTCTTCTTAATGAGGCCATTTGTTATTTCAAGCTGGAATCTTATGACCAGGCACTGGCGATTTATAGAAACATCCCGGCAGATGACTGGATTGCCGATGCCCTGCGGTTAAATCAGGGAAAAACCTACGCCAATCTGCACCGCTATCGGGAGGCCATGTCTGCTTACCGTAAAGTGGATAAAGCATCCATGCCGGGTGTATGGAATGAAATGGCGCGCGTGGCGATGGAAACCGGACTTAAAGATTCAGCAGCGGCCTGGCTTGAAAAATATCGCGGACAGGCTACACCGGCCATGCACAATATTATGGACGACGGAGTAAACGCCCTTTATACTGCGGATCTTGATATTTACCTCGGTCACCCCGGAGCGGCACTCAAGCGACTGCAGGAATCACTGATCATATTTTCCGGCAATTTTCAGGAAAAGGACACCCGGAAAAACCCGGACCAGTTTTCAGGCTCCTTTGCTTACAATTGGCTCTTTGAAGTATTGACAAAAAAAGCATCGGCCTGGGAATTGATGTTTAAAAGCAGTCAAAAGGCGGAAGACCTCAAATCAGCATTCAACTCCTGGCAGGCTGCCGTTTCACTACTTTCTTATATCGAAAGGAGTTATGCCTCTGACGACGCCAAGATTCTCCTTAAAAAAAGAAGTGCGGAAGCGTATACCAGGGCCCTGGAATGCAGCCTGGAACTGGACCGAATCCAGCCGGCATCCGGATGGCTTCAGCATGCCTTTCTCATTTCGGAAAAAAACAAGGCCAGTGTGATGAGCGCCCAGCTTCGAGAGCGAAATATTTCCGGAAGCACGGGCATGGATCCCGCATTGATTTCAGAAGAAAAAAATATCCGTTATAATATGGCCAGGCTGAATACCCGGCTTGAAGAAAGCCGGGACGAAAGCCAGATCAGAAAAATCAGGGAAGAAAAATCCGGATATGAGACGAGCCTGGCCAACCTGCACCGTAAGATGGAAAAAAATAACCGGTTTTATCACCTGAAATATTCAGACGATTTTCCAGGTATCGAAGAACTGCAGCAGAGACTCGACAAGAATACCGCGCTCATCAGTTTTTGCAATACCGGAACCCGGATTGAGATTTTCTCTCTTACGCGTTCTGCACTTCATCACCTGCAGCTAACTGACGGAGACAGGATTCGTCAGGATATTAAGACCTGGGTTCAGCAGTTGCAGTCTTCCGCCACGCATGGTAAACAGGGCCCCGGACTGGTGATTCGAAAACAATTGTTCAAAGAGTTTGTCCGGCCACTGCTGGAACTGGTGTCCGGACAGGAAACCTGGGTGGTCGTACCGGATGGCATTTTTTTTCAGTTGCCATTTGAATCCCTTCCCGGAGACGAAGACGGAAATTTTCTGCTAAACACCCATGTAATAAGTTACGAATTCTCCTCCCGCTTTCTTACCGGAAGAAAAACAGTCATGCCGGAGGAGGCGCTAGAGAATCCGATAATTGCCTTTGCACCTTTTTCCGGCAGGGGAGCCGAGATACCGGGCGTGGGAAATCTGGAAAAACTATTTTATTCTGGTAAGGAGATTGAAGGTCTTCCCGGAAGAAAATTACTTGATCACGCCGCCGAAAAATCTGTTTTTCTGCAACAGGGAAAACGCTATCCGGTTATCCATCTCGCAACCCATGCCGTCACCGATATGGAAAATCCTTCCGCCTCTTTTATTGCCTTCTATCCGGATTCCGGGGCGAAGTCGAAAAGCCTCTTATATCTGGATGAAATTTATTCGATGCAGCTGGACAGTTGCCGCATGGTGGTAATGAGCGCCTGTGAAACGGGCAAAGGAGAATGGGTGTCGAATGAAGGCGTGCTGAGTTTTGCGCGGGCTTTTCTTTATACCGGATGCGCCAGCGCAATGAACACCTTATGGAAAGCCGATGACCGCAGCACCGCGGAAATCTTCCGCTCTTTTTACAGGTATCTAGGAGAAGGCTATACAAAGGCAAAATCGTTACAACTCGCCAAGCTGGATTATATCAGGTCAAACCCCTCTGACCGGAACCCTGCTTACTGGTCGCATATTGTCCTTACAGGAGATGCGAGCCCTCTGTACAAAAAAAAGCAGCCCTGGATATGGGCTGCTCTTGCAATCTCTTGCGGTACGTTTCTATTGTTCGGGATCAGAAGAAGAAAGGAAAAAAAAGTCGACGCTTTTCAGGAAGGATAACCGGATTTAATTTTACGTTGTCTAAACTTGTGTTTCCAGGATACGCCGACTTGATTTTATTTGGTTTGTTCATTCGGATTGGACGTCTTTCAAAGGATTGGATCAGTTCATGTGGACAGGTTCATTTCAAAGGATCAGGAAAAATGGCTTTGGACTTGGATGGTTTTTCAGGCTGTTCTTCAAAGGACAGGATCGTTATGGTTTTATAGGATTTCTCTTGCTTCTGTATTTAGTAACCGGTGGATGAAAAATGTAACCGGTTTGCTCAAAGAACTTCTTTCCATTTAGTAACCGCAGGGACTGCCGTTGTAACCACCCCGTGTTATTTTTTTAACTCAATGATTTTCATATCAATAGGAGAGATCCGGGAAACCACTGGATAGTACGCATGGGTAGAATCAGACCTTATCTTCGACCAAATCGCCATGGCATTTGATTCCTGGCCATTCATCAGATAGGCCAGCGAAAGATAGTATTCTGATTCCTCACGGAAATCAGCCTGATCCGTAGCGAGGTTCTGGTTGAACAGTGAAATGGCAGCGGTAAAATTTTCAAGCTCCATCTGGGCCATGCCGGCCAGAAACCTCGACTTATTGCTTTTGACCGTTTCTGATTCATAGTTCCGAATCGTTTTCTTCCAGTCCTTTTCCTGGTAAGCACGTGTTACGGCACTGGCGGGTGATTCACCGCGCTGAATCTGTATTTCATAGGGATTGAACTGTTTATTATAAAGGGTACGATCACTAACTGTAAGGTACTTATACATAGCGGCTATTCCGGCAATCAGAAGCAGTGCAGCTGCGACCCGCAGGGTGTTCCGGAACATGGTCCTTATCACAGCTCCAGGGCGTTGTTCGTTGCCGCGGTATTGTTCGCTCAGTTCGGAAACCCGGCTGCGGATTTCATTCAGTACAACAAGTTCCTTCGCTGCCCGGAGATATTTCCATTCTTCGGCCAGGACCATATCCTGCTTCAGTCTGGTTTCCAGGGTGGCAATTTCCGAGGCATTCAGATTGCCGTCGAGATAGTCCACCAGTATTTCGTTGTCTGTTTTCATTTTCTTTAGTTTTTGATCAGCTCACTGATCTGCTTTGCTGCCTTCGGATCACTTTTAATCTTATCTGTCAGCTGCTGAAGGCACTTATATTTTTTATTTCTTACCACCTGCTCATTTTCATAGTGCATCCTGGCGGTTATCTCCTTCATCGATAAATTCTCATAGTAAAAAAGACTGAGAATTTTTCTGCAGGATTCACCAAGAGTCTGAAGCATTTCACCCAGCTGGCGGCTGAGCTCTCTTTCACCGATCAGTGCAGAAATGCCCTCCGTTTCTGTTTCACGACCTGTTTCAAAGGCCTTTTCCCTGCTTCCTGCTCTTTCTCTTCTCCTGATCTCATTCAACCAGAGATTTTTTGAGATGGAAATCAGGAAGGTTCTGATGGCGGACTCCTGTCTGAATTTTCCTTTTCTTACCGTGTCGATAAAAGCGACTACCGTTTCCTGGAAAATGTCATCGGCGTCCTGCTGGCTCCCGCCTTTCCCTATAATATAAGATCTGGTGATCCCTGCGTGGTCCTGATAAATCTGTAAAATCGCCTGATTCAGGAGTTCCGGTTCTTTAATCGCTGTTACCAGTTCCGGGTCGGTAAACCGCTGGATCGTATTCATAGTTTAGTAACTGCAGTCGTTTGAAGTGTAACCTGAAATGCAAAAAACATTTTTCTATGCAAAATATTGAATATCAACTATATATGTTTTGACTATGAGCAGCCTGGGATCTCATTTCGGGCATTTGTTCATTTGTTGATAAAAAGCCGGACCGGTTCTTCCGCCGTATAACGCTTTTTGGCAACGCTAAGCTATCTTTGCCGCCGAAAATAAAGGAATTTTCTTCTTTTCCCACTGCCTGATAGTATAACGGTAGTACGACAGACTCTGACTCTGTTTGTCTTGGTTCGAATCCAGGTCAGGCAACAAGGCCTTCTTCCGGCATATACGGAGAAGGTCTTTTCTTTTGCACCGGAACTCCGGAAGCGTCTGTCTTATTATTTTATTGGAGCATCCGTTCGCGGATATACTTTACCGGCGAACTGCCGTATTTCAGGAAATTTTCGTGAAAAGTCTTCAGACTGTATTGGTTGCCCATCTTCTTCCGGTATTCTTCGCGGAGTGCCAAAATCGCGGTGGCTCCGGTAAAATAAGAACAAAGCTGCACCTGTGAGAGGGTAGCCCGGTGATATTTTTCATCCACCTGGGCGGGTGTCTGAAAGCATTTCTTTGTCAGGAAGTCTTTGATTTCTTTTTCAGATTTTCCAAGGCTTTGCATCTGGTAGTCGATCACCACATTTCCCAGTTCGCGAAGTTTAAGCTTATCCAGCATCAGCTGCATTTCCGGGGAATGATTCCCCCAGCCGCTCTCGATCATCATGGATTCCGTATAAACAGCCCATCCTTCCACCATGGCCCCATTCTGGAATACCGAACGCAATACATCGGGTGATTTTTTATTGTTGTAAATCCCCTGAAGGCAGTGTCCGGGAATGGCTTCATGAATGGAAATAAGTTGTGAGGTATAATTATTCATCTCCCGCAGCGTGCTTTCCTGTTTGTCTTTCGGATAACGGGTAAGGTCGTCGATATTATAGTAGGTGTCCCCCTGTTTCTGGTAAGGTGGCGTGAATTCGGCAGTCGCAATGGCGACTCCCCTTGCATATTCAGGCATCAGCCTGACGATGATTGGATAACTGGAATCGAAATCGAAAAGATTTTTTTCGAGGATGAATTTTTTAAGTCCGTATACCTGGTTCTTTAAAGAATCGAAAAAATCTCCGGCTTTCGCGTGCTGCAGGGAAACAGCATCTATAACTGCCCGGATCATCTCAAGGGAGTCGGCAGGCTTTGGCTTGCTGTTCAGATATTTTTTCCAAAGGCCGTCAGCAAGAGAAACCATTTCCGTTGTAATGATCTGCTGATCCGACAGGGCTTTGTTGTAGACTTCCTCCGGACTGAGGTCTGTCGCCAGGTCAAATTTGAATTTTTCGGTGAACAGATCCCTGCCAATACTGTATTTCCTGAATGGATAATCCGGTTTGTTCAGAATCGACTGAAGTGAATCAGCATATTTTTTCATGGCCGCCACGCAACCGGCAATATTCCGGTTCAACGTGTCGGTTTCGGCAGCCGAAAGGCGGGAGGCATGAATTGAATCAGTCAGGTCTTTTCCGAATACATCCAGGCCGGCTTTGTTTTGCATAACGGCCAGGCCTGCACTCTCCTTCGTGGGATTTTTGAGTGTTTTCCATGCTGCCTCGTAATATGCGCCGGCAGTCCGAAGATGTTTGGAAAGCAGGCGCAGCCTTTCTTCCAGCGGTGCAAAGGGCTGATGAATCAGATAGTAGGATTCACCACTCAGGTTATATGATGCAGGCTCCCACTCCTGGTTTCTGAAAATGGTTGTATACCAGATATCGCTTTCAAGCTGATTCCTGATGATGCGGAAGGAGATCTTATTATTATCACTGAGTGCATCATAGTTCAATGCCTGCAGAGAGTCGATCCATTGTTTTGAATAGGCCACGTGACGTGCAAAAGCGGAACTGTCCGGGATTACCAGGTCTTCATAATATTTTCCATAACCTATAAAAATGGCGTTTGATGGATATTCTTTCCAATAACTGTCCAGGAAACGCGTTTCAAACCCCGCAAATGCAGTATCTGCCGAGTCCTTTGCCGCCGGCGCGGGTGACTGACAGGAAAAAAATACGAATGCAAGGGCTAGGTAAACTGCCATGTTAGATTTCATGCTGGAAATATTCTCAGGGTGAAACTATGCAATTCCCCGATAAAGGCAACCATCTGCTCTGCATGAATGGAAAAGTGCATTCCGGACATCTCCAGTTTAAGTGCACTCATTTTCAGTTACTTAAGTTTTGCACCTCTTCCCGGTTCGTAGATCTACCAGCCAGTCTTTCAGGGTTTTTACTTTGGGGATCTGGCCTCTGGTAGGTATTTTTAAAGTGCTTTTAATCCAATCCTATCTAAAATTGTACATATGGAAACTGTAATCGATTTGTTGAGGGCCATACAGCTGAATATGCTGGAGGTCGGAATTGCCGGTCTTTTTATTTTCTCTTTTGGTTATCTGATCGGCATGAAAAAAGTCAGAAAACTTACCCACGAAATTTATGGTTTACAAAGGGATGTTCTCGAATTGAACGAGGAACTGCTCTATGGAAATCCTGTGGACACGAGTGGAACGCCGGTAATCGGACTGAATCCTGAAAATCTGAAACAGGCCAAGCTGGCCAAATAATTAAAGCCTATAGCCCAATCTTACACTTCGTCTTTTTTAATCTGTTCCAGACAAAAAGCAAGGCTCGATTGCCAGTCGGGAATATGCAGTCCGTATTCCTTTCTTATTTTCGACTTATCCATCAGTGAATAGACAGGACGTTTTGCAGGAGTGGGATATCCTGCACTTGGTATGGGCAGCACATTGCACCTGCTGTTTATCAGTTTTTTAATTTCTGCCGCAAATGCATGCCAGTTGGTTACTCCTTCATTGCTGTAGTGAAAAATTCCGGGTACCACCCGTCCGGACCCGATGATCGCCAGTATCGCAGCGGCCAGATCACCCGCGTAGGTCGGGGAGCCGGTCTGGTCATTTACAACACGGATGGTATCTTTTTCCCTCATCAGCCGGATCATGGTTTTCACAAAATTATTTCCATAGGCAGAATACAGCCATGAAGTCCGGATCACCAGGCTTTGCGGATTATTTTTAAGCACTTCCTTTTCCCCGCCCAGTTTTGATTCACCATAGCTGTTAACGGGTTGCGTGGGCGCATCTTCTTTCAGCGGTACGGATGAGGTCCCGTCAAAAACATAGTCCGTGGAAACCTGGATCATCGGTGTTTGTCTTTCCGATAAGGTCCGGGCAATGATACCCGGAGCAAGGGCGTTAATCTGCCAGGCTTTTTCTTTTTCCGATTCGGCCTTATCCACCGCAGTGTACGCTGCGCCATGAATGAACCAGTCCACGGGATTATCCTGAAGCCAGGACTGTATTTTTTCAGGCTCTTCCAGGGGGAAATTTTCACGCGTAAGAAAGTCGAAACGGAAGGAAGGAAATTCCGGAACAAGACGCGCAATTTCCTTTCCCAGCTGACCATTACTGCCACTAACGGCTATGCGGATGGATGATTTCATGCGGGTTTATAAATGAAATCCCTGAGTCCGGGATCGAAAGCCGGCAATAGCATATCCTTAGCAGAAATCAGTTCCTTCCCGGAAGGGATCTGCCAGTCTATCTGCAGTACCGGATCGTCGAAGCGGATCCCTGATTCGCTTGCTTTATTATAGAAATTGTCGCATTTATATGAAAGTTCGGCTGTTTCGCTGAGTACGGAAAATCCATGGGCAAATCCCTGCGGGATCAGTACCTGCATTTTATTTTCGGCCGACAATTCCACGCTGAAACTTTTCCCGAAAGTGGGGGATCCCTGACGCAGATCCACCATCACATCCAGTATTCTGCCACTAATGGCGCGGACGAGTTTGGTCTGGGCCCAGGGTGTCCGCTGATAATGCAAACCCCGGATCACGCCATAGGAAGACTGAGACTGATTGTCCTGCACGAAATCAAGATGCAGATGATTCGCTTCAAAAAGTTTTTTGTTATAGGATTCGAAAAAGAATCCGCGTTCGTCGGGATAAACCGCCGGTTCAAAAAGAATCACTCCCGCAAAAGGGGTCGCGTGAAAGGGCATTATCGGTGGTATTGTTTTTCGTAATAGTTCTGGTATTCGCCGGATGTAACCTGCTTTACCCATAGTTCGTTCTCCAGGTACCAGTCAACAGTTTTTTCAAGGCCTTCTTCAAACTGAAGGGAAGGTTTCCATCCCAGTTCGCCGTTCAGTTTGCTGGCGTCGATCGCATACCGCATATCGTGACCCGGACGGTCCCTGACAAAGCTGATAAGCTTTTCGGATTCACCAGGTGTCCGTCCCAGTTTTTTATCCATAATGCGGCAAAGCAGGTGTACGATGTCGATGTTTTTCCATTCATTGAAACCACCGATATTATATTTTTCGCCAATCCTTCCCCGGTGAAATATGGTATCGATGGCGCTGGCGTGATCATCCACATACAGCCAGTCACGTACATTCTCGCCCTTACCGTAAACGGGAAGTGGACGGTTTTCCTTTATATTATTGATCATCAGCGGTATCAGTTTCTCGGGAAAATGATGCGATCCATAATTGTTGGAACAATTGGAAATGATGACCGGAAGCCCGTACGTATGATGATAGGCCATTACAAAGTGATCCGAGGCAGCCTTCGATGCGGAGTAAGGTGAGCGGGGATCATAAGCCGTGTTTTCGGTGAAATAACCTTCCCTGCCCAGCGAACCATATACTTCATCGGTGGAAACATGGTAAAATAGTTTGCCTTCGCTGTGTTTTTCCCATCTTTTCCTGCAGACATTCAACAGGGTGCAGGTTCCCATGACATTGGTCTTTACGAAGGCCAGGGGATCAGCAATTGAACGGTCGACATGACTTTCGGCAGCAAGATGAATCACCGCGTCGAAGTGATATTGTCCGAACAGTTCGTCCATTTTATCCTGATCATTGATATCTCCCTTTTCGAAAATATAATTCGGAAAGGGTTCGGTATCGCGGAGGTTTTCCAGGTTGCCTGCATATGTCAGCGCGTCCAGGTTTACGATGCGGTATTCGGGATATTTGTTGACGAACAACCTGACCAGATGCGAGCCGATGAAACCGGCTCCGCCCGTGATCATGATTGTTTTTTTATACGAACTCATGATAAATTGATTGGGAAACCCGGACGCAGCAAAATGCCCGGATTCCTAGTTTTTAAATTCTTTAGGTTGTTTATACCATTCTTCCGGAGGAAGGGACTTAAAATACTCGTATGTTTTTCGGAGCCCTTCTTTCCTTTCAATGCTGGGTTCCCAGTTTAGTATTTTTTTTGCTTTGGTAATATCCGGCCTTCGCTGTTTTGGGTCATCAGCGGGAAGAGGCTTGTAAATAATTTTTCGGTCGGTTCCCGTGAGGGCTATAACTTCTTCTGCAAAATCCCTCAGCGTTATTTCAGAGGGATTTCCGATATTGACGGGCATTGAATAATCGCTCATCAGCAGTCTGTAAATTCCTTCGATCAGGTCATCGACATAACAAAAGGACCGGGTCTGGCTTCCGTCACCGAAAACGGTAAGGTCTTCGCCCCGCAATGCCTGCCCGATAAAGGCCGGCAGCGCCCGTCCGTCGTTGAGCCGCATGCGCGGACCATAGGTATTAAAAATCCTGACGATCCGGGTCTCGAGTTTGTGAAAGGTATGATATGCCATGGTGATGGCTTCCTGAAATCTTTTGGCCTCGTCGTAGACACCGCGTGGTCCGACCGGGTTTACATTTCCCCAGTATTCTTCGGTTTGCGGATGTACGAGGGGATCACCATACACTTCAGAGGTGGAAGCCACCAGAATGCGCGCACCCTTGGACTTGGCAAGACCCAGGCAGTGATGGGTGCCCAGAGAGCCCACTTTCAATGTCTGGATGGGAATCTTGAGATAGTCGATGGGGCTCGCCGGTGAGGCAAAGTGCAGTATATAATCCAGCGTCCCGGGTACGTGAATATATTTACTGACGTCCTGGTGATAAAATTCGAATTGCTCGAGTTTGAAAAGGTGCTGGATATTGGCAAGATCGCCCGTGATCAGATTATCCATACCGATCACGTGAAATCCTTCCTTAACAAAACGATCGCAAAGATGGGAGCCTAAAAATCCGGCCGCGCCGGTGATGAGTACTCTTTTTCTGCTCATGCGTGTTGTTTGGGTTGGACATTTTCAGGAACAGCGGTTTCTCTTCCGATGCTTTCGTAATAAAAACCAAGGTCCCTGATTGCTTTGATATCGAAGAGATTTCTTCCGTCGAAAATGACCTTATGTTTCATGGAAGTGACCATTTTGAGGAAATTCGGTGTCCTGAATTCATTCCATTCCGTGGCGATGATCAGGGCATCGGCGTTTTCCAGTACTTCATACTGGTTTTCACCATATTTTACTTTGTCGCCGATTTGCTCCTGTACGTTCGACATCGCTTCGGGATCATATACCGATAAGATACAGCCTTCCTTAAGCAGGGCGTCAATAATGTAAAGGGCCGGTGCTTCGCGAATATCGTCGGTATTGGGTTTAAAAGCCAGACCCCACAAAGCGAAATGTTTTCCTTTTAGTTTTCCGTGAAAGTATTTTTTAATCTTTGGTATAAGATGCAGTTTCTGTAGTTCATTTACATCCATCACCGCATTGAGGATCCGGAAATCATAGTTCACTTCACGGGAGGACTGCACAAGGGCCTGCACGTCCTTAGGGAAACAGCTTCCGCCATATCCGATGCCGGGGAACAGGAACCTTTTGCCGATGCGCTCATCGCTGCCAATGCCTTTTCTTACCATGTCAACGTCAGCTCCCAGCCTTTCGCAGAGCTGTGCGATCTCATTCATGAAAGTAATCTTGGTCGCCAGAAAAGAGTTGGCGGCATATTTGGTCAGTTCTGCTGACTTTTCATTCATAAAAATGATGGGATTGCCCTGGCGGACAAAGGGATTATAAAGTTCCTCCATGATTTTACGGGCACGGTCAGACCGGCACCCGATGACCACCCGGTCGGGCTTCATGAAATCGTCCACGGCCACACCTTCCCGTAAAAATTCGGGATTGGAGACCACGTCGAACTCACCGTCAAAATTTTTAGCTACAGCGCGGTACACTTTTTCTGCTGTGCCTACAGGCACCGTGCTTTTGTCCACGATCACCTTGTAGTCAGTCATAAGTTTGCCCAGTTCTTCGGCCACGCCAAGCACGAAACGAAGATCGGCCGATCCGTCGGCACCCGGCGGTGTAGGCAGCGCGAGGAAAATAATCTCGGCTTCTTTTATGCCTGACTCAAGATCGGTGGTGAATTTTAAACGATCTTCTTTCTGATTGCGAAGAAACAATTTGTTCAGGCCGGGTTCATAGATCGTGATCTCACCGGAATTCAACTTTTCGACTTTTAACCTGTCGATGTCCACACAGGTCACGTCATTTCCGGTTTCAGCAAAACAGGTTCCGGTGACCAGTCCGACATATCCGGTTCCAACTACTGCAATTTTCATGAGAATGCGCTATTTAAATGATAAGGGTTTAATCAAGATACTCCAAAACGGCGTTGCTGATAAAATTTAGTTGCTCTTCATCGAGTTCTGTATGCATCGGAAGGGATATTACTCTTTCCGTGAGCCAGTCGGTGACTTCCAGCTTCTGTGCCGCGGACTGAAAGGAAGCAAACATCTTTTGCCGGTGTGCGGGCACCGGGTAGTAAATCATGGACGGGATATTTTTAGTAGCAAGATATTCATTCAGGCGGTTTCTGTCCGCGGCTTCGATAACGAGTGTATACTGATGGAAAACGTGCCTGGTATAGGGCGCCCGGTAAGGCGTCTTTATTTTAGGATGACCTTTGAAAGCGCGGTCATAATGATCAGCCGCCCCGCGCCGGGCGTCAATATAATCATCGAGCAAGTCCAGCTTTACATTCAGGATGGCAGCTTGCAGGGTATCCAGCCGGCTGTTGCATCCTACCAGGTCATGGTAATATCTTTTAGACTGTCCATGGTTGGCGATCATCCGGAACCTTTCAGCCAGTTCATTATCTGAAGTAAACAATGCGCCCGCATCGCCGTAGGCACCCAGATTCTTAGAAGGGAAAAAAGAAGTTGTGCCGGCATGTCCGAGCGTTCCCGTTTTGCATTTGCGTCCGTTGGGGAAAATATAGTCGCTTCCAATGGCCTGGGCGTTATCCTCAATTACTTTCAGTCCGTGTTTAGAAGCAATGTCGAGGATCTCCTTCATCGGCGCTGACTGTCCGTAAAGGTGTACGGGGACGATTGCTTTTGTCTTCCCGGTAATCTGCTTTTCAACGGAAGCCGGATCGAGGCAGAATGTCGCCGGATCCACATCCGCGAAAAGAGGTTTGAGCCCCAGCAGGGCAACCACCTCTGTGGTGGCAATAAAAGTGAACGAAGGAGTGATGACTTCATCACCTGGCTTCAGATCCAGTCCCATGAGGGCAATCTGAAGCGCATCTGTGCCATTGGCACAGGGGATAACCTGGGAAATTCCCAGGTAGGATGAAAGGTTTTTTGCAAAATCAGTGACGGCTTTGCCGTTGATAAATGCAGTCGATTCAATCACTTCCCGAATCGCGCCATCCACTTTCTCCCTTATTTTGGCATACTGACCTTTCAGATCCACCATTTGAATTGGCCGCATAACGCACATGATTAACGGGGACAAACCTACGCTAAAATAATGGTTTGTACAATGAGTCAATCAGTTACGTAACCGTTAGGGAAAGGATTACATTTGCTTCCGAACCATTTCACTTTCAGTGTCGATCCTTCTGTATAATCTGTTTCTTTGGTTTTATCCCCTTTTCATCCGGATCGTTTCTCCATGGAACCGGAAGGCAGCAGCGTGGATCGAAGGAAGAAAGGACATTTTCCAGAAGATCCAGGGTATCCGGGGAAGCCGGCGGGTTTGGATGCACTGCGCTTCCCTCGGTGAATTTGAACAGGGCAGGCCCGTAGTGGAGGCGCTGAAAAGAGCCTATCCCGACCTTACCGTGATCGTTACTTTTTTTTCTCCTTCAGGCTATGAGATCCGGAAGGATTACCCCGGCGCCGACCATATTTTTTATCTTCCGATGGATTCCCCGGCCAATGCCAGAAAGTTCCTTGATGAAGTGAAGCCGGATCTGGTATTGTGGATAAAATACGATTACTGGTACTACTATTTAAGAGAGATACAAAAAAGGAGGATTCCCGCCCTGTTGATTTCACCCGTTTTCCGGCCGGATCAGCCCTTTTTTAAATGGTATGGCAATATTCACCGGCTGATGCTGGACAGCTTTCATGCCTTTTTTGTGCAGAATGAAGATTCCAAAAAACTGCTCGGGACGCTGGGTATCAGTCAGACCGTTTTCGTAAACGGCGACACCCGGTTCGACCGGGTAATCGATATTGCCGGTTCGGAGGAAGCCATTCCCGGTATTTCAGCATTCTGTAACGGTCAGCCAGTGATTGTGGCGGGCAGCACCTGGGAGGAGGATGAGGAGGAGCTGGATCATTTTGCCAATACCCACCCGGATATCCGGTTTATTATCGCCCCGCATGAAATTGATGAAGACCATCTCGGGCAGATCGAATCGCTTTTCAAAGGAACCATCCGCTATTCGGCTTTGAAAGAAGGCCTTCAGGATTCAGGAACGGGAAAAAATGGTGCACATCATGTGCTTATAGTCGACAATATCGGCATGCTGGCCCGTCTTTATTCTTATGCTAGTATCTGCTACGTAGGCGGAGGCTTCGGCGACGACGGAGTGCACAATGTGCTCGAAGCGGCGGTATATGGCAAGCCTGTTGTTACCGGGCCTGTCATTGAAAAATTTGTGGAAGTGATGGAACTGGCGGACTGCGGAGGGGTCATCGTGATTGACAATGCCCTGGAAGCGGAATCAACGTTTAACCGGTTGTTGAACGATCCCGCGGAATATGCATTTCACAGTAAAACAGCAAAGGAATATGTGTATGAACACCGGGGAGCGACGGAAAGGATCATCCGTTATATTCAGGAAAACCGTCTCCTGACGAGCTGATAGAAGTGCTGGACAATATCTCTGGAATCATCCCATCCTATTTTTATCTTTAGTTCCCGTTCCATCCAGTATTCGGCTTCCGGAAGGATCCGGAAATTATTAATCGTTTTGATGCTTCTTTCGTACATCGCTTCATCGCCTCGGAAGAGTTCGTTGATGAAAAGAAAGCGGTCATTTACGCTGATAGCCTTGCGGAGTTCTTTCACCGGCGTTTTCAGGGTAGAAGCCAGCTCAACGGGACTGCCACTTTTCAATTTATCGTTCAGCGATGAACCACCACCCAGCAGGTCATTGATCTCCTTGTTTCCGGGCTGGTGGGAAAGCGTGGGGATCTCAATCATCGGATCACCCATCCATGCCTGATGACCGGCTGGTACAGGCTGGCGGGGCCGGGTAACAGGTTCTGCTTTTTCCTGCTGTACAATTATTTTTTCTTCTATTTTCTCTTCGACCGGATCAGCTGTCCGCATATGGAAAGCCATGGAAGGCATAACCACGGAAACGCCGGGATTCTTTCTTCCGGTAACGGCCACGGTGTGTATCTGTGTCAGCTCGGCTTCAATCTGTTTGAGCGTGACAAGCATTTGTAATGCGGCCTCGTTTTGTTCGCTTTGTTCATTTAACTTGCCAATGAGTTCTCTTAATCTTTCCATCGTGAAAACAGGAACGCCCGTTGTATAAAATTAATGCAAATATTTATCCAAATTCATATGGATTATGTTCATTGAGCCTCCGTTTGACCGCCGCGGGTGGATCGAAGTGATCTGCGGTTCGATGTTCTCGGGCAAAACGGAAGAGCTCATCCGGCGTCTCCGGCGTGCCCGGATCGCCCATCTAAATGTAGAGATCTTTAAGCCCGATTCCGACAACCGCTATCATCCGGAAAATATCGTTTCACACGATGAAAATTTTTTTCCTTCTATTCCCGTTCCGCACGCCCGGGCCATTCTGGAAAAAGGAGTTTCAGCGGATGTCATCGGCATCGACGAAGCACAGTTTTTCGATGAAACTCTGCCGGATGTCTGCGATAAACTGGCATCGGGCGGTATCCGCGTCATCGTGGCAGGCCTCGATATGGACTTTCAGGCAAAGCCGTTTGGATCCATGCCTGCGCTGCTCTCTAAAGCGGAGTACATTACCAAGTTGCATGCCATATGCGTTCAGTGCGGTCAGATCGCGAACTATTCCTACAGGAAATCAGGAAATGCTGAACAGTTATTGATAGGAAACAAGGATCTTTATGAACCCCGGTGCCGTGTTTGTTATCAAAAAGGCGATTTGTTAAAATAACTGTTAAGAAATGTCCCCGACCGTTCTGACGCTGATCCGAAAAGATATTTTACTGGAGTTCCGACAGCAACACAGTTTCTACGGCGTGTTACTCTATGTCGCTTCTACCATTTTTGTTCTTTACCTGGCAATGGGTCAGCCTGAAAGTCCTATATGGAACGGCCTTTACTGGATGATCCAGCTTTTCGTATGTGTTAACGCAGTAGCCAAGTCGTTTTTACAGGAAAGCCGCGGCAGGCAGCTTTATTTTTATTCGATATGTAACCCGGCCCATTTTATTCTGGCACGCATGCTTTTTAATGCTGTGCTGATGCTGGTGATGAATGGAATAAGCCTCGGGTTATTTTTCCTTTTGCTAGGATCTCCGCTTGTGCACACAGGTTGGTTTGTCCTTATCTCAGGTTTCGGTGCCGTAAGCATCAGCCTGGTCTTTAGTTTCCTGGCGGCGATCGCTTCCCGCGCCCAGCAGAATGCAGCCCTCATGGCAATCCTTGGATTTCCGCTGATCGTCCCGCAGCTGATGCTGCTGATGCGCCTCTCCTCTGTAGCTTTTTCCGATGTGTTTCAGAGCGGATGGATTTCAATGTTTGGATTAATGGCCGGATTCGATGCGCTCGTGATTGTCCTTTCTCTTATCCTTTTCCCGTATCTGTGGAAGGACTGAACCGGGATGTTTTTTGGGTTTGAATACGCTTTCCTATTTTTGCCTGCCGGAAAAGAATCCGTCCAGGCTCATCAACTTACCATATGATCCGAAAGAACTGGTGGAAAATACTAAGTATCCTTTTTCTTCTTTATACAGTCATTGCGGGTTTTCTCGGCCCGGTTCCTGCCAGGAGGATTCTTAATGAAACCATCCGCAATCTCTATTTCCACGTGGCCATGTGGTTCTGCATGATGATCCTTTTTATCGTTTCGCTGGTTTATGCCGTGAGATACCTTCGGCATAACCGCATAGGCGACGATATTTACTCTGTCGAATATGCGCGCACGGGAATCGTTTTCGGAATGTTGGGACTGATCACCGGAGCGGTCTGGGCCAAATACACCTGGGGTGATTTCTGGTCGAATGATCCCAAACAACTCGGCGCGGCCATTGCGCTGCTGATCTACCTGGCTTATTTTGTTTTAAGAAATTCGCTGACGGACCGGGATAAGTCGGCCCGCATCAGTGCCGTATATAATGTATTCGCTTTCGCGATGCTTTTTCCAACAATCTGGATCATACCGAGACTGATGGACAGTCTGCATCCCGGCGGGCAGGGAAATCCTGCGCTTGATACCCGGGACATTGACAACCGGATGAGGCTTGTGTTCTGGTTCGGTGCCATTCCCGGCTGGACCCTGCTGGCGATATGGATAACAACCCTGCGCATCAGGCTGCGCCAATACGCCCTAAAACATGAACTTCATGCATAAATCACTTTTCCGGCTTTGTATTCTTCTGTTTTGTATGATGGTCCGGTTTTCCGTATTTGCCCAGGACAGCCTGGGATCCGAAAGGACACAGATGGCCGAAGGCATGCGTTCCAACGGAAAAATCTATGTAGTGGTGACCGTGCTGGTCATCATCCTAACGGGTTTGTTTATTTATCTGGGAAGACTTGACAAAAAAATAAGCCGTCTTGAAAAAAAGGACAACCTCAGCTGAGAAAAGAAATTTACATCTAACGATATCATATGGCTGCCAAGAATGAATATAAGTTTTTTGAAGCGGTAGAAAAAAGTTTCGATAAAGCGACCCCTTTCACTTCCTGGGATCCCGGGGTGCTTGAGCAGATCAAGCAATGCAATGCCGTTTATCGCATGTTCTTTCCCGTTAAAATTGGAGACAAGGTAGAAGTCATCAAAGCTTACCGGGTTCAGCATTCCCATCATAAGACGCCCTGTAAAGGAGGTATACGTTTTTCCCTTTCAGTAAATCTCGACGAGGTAATGGCTCTTGCCGCACTGATGACATATAAATGTGCGATTGTAAATGTCCCCTTTGGGGGTGCCAAGGGCGGGATCGCCATCGACCCCAAGAAATATTCAGCTTACGAGCTGGAAAAAATTACGCGGCGTTACATCCGAACTCATCAAAAAGAATTTTATCGGCCCCGGCACTGACGTTCCCGCCCCTGATTATGGAACGGGTGAAAGGGAGATGGCCTGGATCCTTGACACATACATGAGCATGCGGCCCGGCGAAATCGATGCGCTGGGTTGTGTTACGGGCAAACCGGTGACCCAGGGCGGTGTCAGGGGACGAAGGGAAGCCACCGGGTTGGGTGTGTTTTACGGTATCCGCGAAGTCTTGCATATGAAAGATGTAATGGAAAGACTCGGCCTTTCCACAGGTGTGGAAGGAAAGAGAGTGGTGGTGCAGGGACTGGGGAATGTGGGTTATCATGCCGCCAAATTCTTTCGGGAAGGCGGATCGAAAGTGATTGCCCTGGCTGAATTTGAAGGAGCCATCACCAATCCGGACGGACTGAACGAGGAAGAAGTATTTCAGCACCGTAAGAAAACAGGATCCATCCTGAATTTCCCGGGAGCTACCAATATTTTGAAATCCACGGAAGCGCTGGAGCTTGAATGCGATATCCTGATTCCCGCTGCGCTGGAAAACGTAATTAATCATACCAACGCGCCCAGGATCAGGGCGAAGATCATCGGAGAAGCCGCCAACGGACCGTTGACGCCGGAAGCAGATGAAATCTTTATCAAAAAAGGCGTGCTGGTTGTTCCTGATATGTACCTCAACGCAGGCGGTGTAACGGTCTCTTATTTTGAATGGCTGAAAAACCTTAGCCATGTCCGTTATGGCAGGATGGAGAAAAGGTTTACGGAAAATCTTAATTCACATATCCTGGGCCAGCTGGAAGAACTAACGGGAAAGAATGTGAGACCCAGGGAGAAGGAGTTTATCATGCACGGGCCCGAAGAAGCCGACCTGGTGTACAGCGGACTCGAGGAGACGATGATCACGGCCACGCATGAGATCATGAACTGCTGGAAAGCCAACCCGAAAATACCCGATATGCGCACGGCGGCCTACGTCGTCGCGATCAATAAGGTCGGAACTTCCTATGCTGAGCTGGGCATATTCCCATAATGCCTTTATTCGTCGTAGCTCGGTAGTACGCTGACTTCTTCAAAGTCTGTGATGGCCCGTTTATAGGCATGACATTCCTGGCCATTTGTCAGCACAAGATATTTTACGGGTATGGCGAGGTTGTAATGAAGGGCCTGCCAGATAACGGTTTTATCGAGCGGTTTGCTCATGGCCTTGCACTCAATCATCATCCATGGCTTGGCGGCACGGTCGAAGACAAGAATGTCAAAGCGCTTATTCATTTCCCCCAGTTTCATTTTCTTTTCGACGGCGATATAACTGGAAGGATATTTCTTAACCTGCAGAAGGTATTGTGCGAAATTCTGACGTACCCATTCTTCGTCGGTCAGTCTTACCCATTGTTTGCGTTGTTCATCGAAGATGAATTCCTTGCCATACTCCTCTTCTTTAATTTTAAAAGCATAATGAGGGTAATAGATCTTAATCATACCTCAACAATTTGCTAAATTACAGGATGTTGTTCCGGATAAGGTTCAGCATCAATTGTAGAATGAATATATGAAAACTAAAGAAGATATTGTAAGCAACTGGCTTCCGCGATATACGGGAGAGAAGCTGGAAAATTTTGGTTCCTATATACTGCTCACGAATTTTTCGCACTATGTCCATCTCTTTGCCGACATGCACAAAGTAAGCATCGTAGGGGAGGATAAGCCCATGCAATGTGCCACGGCGGGTGATATCAGCATCATAAATTTCGGCATGGGCAGTCCGACGGCAGCCACCGTTATGGACCTGCTGAGTGCCATTTCACCTAAAGCCGTACTCTTTTTGGGAAAATGCGGAGGACTGAAAAAAAGAAATAAGCTCGGTGACCTTGTCCTGCCGATCGCCGCTATCCGTGGTGAGGGTACTTCAAATGATTATTTCCCTCCTGAAGTACCGGCCCTTCCCGCCTTTGCCCTGCAAAAAGCCATTTCTACTTCCATTCGCGATAATAAAGTCGACTATTGGACGGGCACGGTCTATACGACCAACCGCCGTGTGTGGGAACACGACGAAGCGTTTAAGGAATACCTTAAGAAAATAAGGGCTTATGCCATTGACATGGAGACGGCGACTATTTTTTCTGTCGGTTTTTACAACAAGATTCCTACCGGCGCGCTCCTGCTTGTCAGCGATCAGCCGATGATTCCCGAGGGAGTCAAGACAGCCGAAAGTGACGAGCGGGTTACGGGCGATTTTGTGGGTATGCATCTGAAGATCGGCATCGACTCGTTAAAACAACTTATCAATGGCGGTCTAACGGTCAGGCACCTCCGATTTTAATTTCTGATTTGCTACCCCTGCTTCAAATAAAAAACCTTACGGTCGAGTTTCCGGGAACGGAAAATGCCGTCACTGCGCTGCAGGATTTTTCTCTTGAACTGAACCGCGGAGAGATACTGGCCGTAGTGGGGGAATCCGGTTCAGGAAAATCAGTCATGTCGCTTGCGGTCATGAACCTGTTGTCACCTTCGGCCCGGATTAAAAACGGATCCATTCTTTTTTCTTCCGATGGGAATAATGCAATAGAACTACTGGGCATGCCGGAAGGGGATGCCCGTCTTTATCGTGGCAGCGGGCTGGCCATGATTTTTCAGGAACCTATGACTTCACTTAACCCGGTAATGACCTGCGGTGAACAACTGATGGAGCCCCTGACAGGCCATCGCCGGATAAACAGGAAGGAGGCTAAAGAGGAAGCCATCCGCCTGCTTGAAAAAGTGCAGATATCCAACGCCGGGGAAATTTTCAAACGATATCCCCATCAGCTCAGTGGCGGCCAGAGACAGCGGGTCATGATTGCCATGTCCATCAGCTGCCGGCCTGCCGTGCTTATTTGCGATGAGCCGACCACGGCGCTGGACGTCAGGGTACAGAAGACCATCCTGGACCTGCTGAATGAAATCAGGAAGGCCGAACAGATCGGTATGATTTTCATAACCCATGACCTGGGTATTGTGGCGGATCTGGCAGACCGGGCGATTGTAATGTGGAAAGGAAGGTCTGTGGAGTCGGGTCCGGTAAAAGAATTGTTCAGTCATCCGCAACATCCTTACACGAGGGGATTGCTGCAATGCAGGCCTTCCCTTCATCACAGGGGGGAAAGACTTCCGGTGGTCTCCGACTTTTTAAAAGAAGGGCGGGCATCGGATATTTCACAACTTACCATCAGGACAGAAAGCGCCGGAGTAATACCGGTATCGGGAGGTGAACCTTTGATGCGGGTTTCAGGGCTAAGCGTTCGTTTCGGCGGAGGTAAGGACTGGCTTGGAAGAGAAAAAAAAGGGTTTGATGCGTTAACTGATATTTCATTTGATGTTTACCGGGGGGAGACCCTGGGGCTGGTGGGAGAGTCCGGTTCCGGAAAATCTACCCTTGGCCGTGCCCTGTTGGGGCTGTTGAAACCTTCAGCAGGTGCTATTTTATACGGAAAGCATAACCTGGCAGTGATGGGCAGGCGGGATCTGCTGGCCTTTCGAAGGAATATCCAGATCGTTTTCCAGGATCCGTATTCATCTCTGAATCCACGACGAATGATCGGACCAGCCATTATGGAGGCGCTGACCGTCCATACGCCGCTGGTGGGAGTTTTGAAAAGGCAAAAAGTGATGGATCTGCTGATCAGGGTCGATCTGAAGCCGGAGCATTACGGGCGTTATCCATTTGCATTTTCCGGGGGTCAGCGTCAGCGGATCGTTATCGCCCGGGCGCTGGTTCTGGATCCTGGATTTGTGGTCTTTGATGAATCGGTGTCTGCACTGGATGTGAGCGTGCAGGCACAAATCCTGAACCTGATCCGGGATTTGCGGGAGACAATGGGTTTTACGGCTGTTTTTATCTCTCACGATTTGTCGGTAGTGCGATGGCTTTGCGACCGGGTAATAGTTTTAGAAAATGGAAGGATCGTCGAGGTTGGAGAGGCCGAAACAGTTTACAGTAATCCCCAAAGTCCGTATACACAGGCGTTGCTGGATGCCATTCCCGGAAAGTCCCTGCTTGCGTCAACATGAACTAACATGCACGTAAATAGTGAATTATACCATCCGGGAGGGTAAATCAGATGATTTTTTTAACATTTTGCTTAAAACGCCTCTTTTTTATGCTACCTTTGCGCGCTTGTAAACATGCCGCAACATGACCGAATCGGGTGCCGTAAGACCTGGTTTGATCCAACAGCCTTATACTCGCTTCATTCGACTCATGTGCCGGGAACCTATAAAAATTTCACTCTGAATGAAGCTTTCCCAGTTCAAATTTGACCTGCCCCTCAACCTGATCGCCCAACATCCTGCCAAAAGAAGAGAAGACAGCCGAATGATGGTTGTCCATCGCAAGACCGGACAAATTGAAAACAAACATTTCAGGGATGTCCTGGATTATTTTGACGACAAGGACGTCTTTGTAGTCAATAATACCAAGGTATTTCCTGCCCGGATGTATGGCCGCAAGGAAAAAACGGGTGCCAAGATCGAGGTCTTCCTGCTGCGCGAGCTTAACAAGCCCAACCGGCTTTGGGATGTGATCGTGGATCCGGCGAGAAAGATCCGTGTGGGCAACAAACTTTATTTTGGCGACAACGATGAACTGGTGGCAGAGGTAATCGACAATACCACCAGCCGCGGACGGACCATCCGTTTTCTGTGGGATGGTACCGACGACGAGTTTCGCCAGGTCCTCGAGATCCTGGGGGAAACTCCGCTTCCAAAATACATCAAGCGCAAGCCCGACGAGGAAGACAAGGAAAGGTACCAGACCGTCTATGCCAAACACGAAGGTGCCGTGGCAGCACCCACTGCGGGACTGCACTTCAGCAAAGAACTTATCAAAAGACTTGAAATAAAAGGGGTCCGTTTCGCGGAGGCCACCCTGCATACAGGGCTTGGCACTTTCCGTCCGATTGAAGTGGAAGACCTCAGCAAACATAAGATGGATGCCGAGTATTACCGCGTGGATGAGGAAGCCTGCAGAATCGTGAATAAGGCCCGTATCGGCGGACACCGCATTTGTTCCGTTGGTACCACTACCATGCGCGCCCTGGAATCTTCTTTCACTGCAGAAAAGCTGCTTAAACCTTCTGAAGGATGGACGAATACTTTTATCCATCCACCGTATCAGTTCAATATTGCGGATGCACTCATTACCAATTTTCATTTGCCAAAAACCAGCCTCCTGATCATGGTTTGCGCATTTGCAGGCTACGATCTGACGATGGAAGCTTACAAAAAGGCCATTAAAGACAAATACCGTTTCTTCAGTTACGGAGATGCTATGCTGCTGGTTTGAGTATAGCGAACACATTGAGCGCTTTCATATTAGTTGATTTATTCGTAATTTCATCAGTGCGCTAAACATCGCATATCGTACACCGGTAGACCGTTGATCAACCTGTACAGACTATGAAGTTCGATTTCCCCAAGAAGATCCGTAGCGGCTACCTGGTCGTATTCCTGCTGTTATCCCTGTGTTATTTTCTCTCGCTTTCCTCATTTATACAACTTAGAAAGCAAAACAGGTGGGTGGGGCATACCCGGGAGGTCATCAATAAGATGGGTCAGCTGAATACTGAGATGAAAGACGCGGAGGTTAAGTGGGAGGAATACCTGATTAACCGGGAGCGTACTTATCTGCAGGCATATCAGGAAAGCCGCATCCTGGTCGATTCCATATACCATTTACTTTCCGTTTCTGTTGGTGACAATCCAGTGCAGGAAAAGAGACTGGAAGACATGCATGCAGTCATCGAACACAGGTACCAGGTGCTGGACGAAGAATTGGGTATCCTCTCCCGAAACAGTTTCAAGGTGAGTGATTCCATACTGGCGAAAGAAAAAATGAATATGGTTCTTATCGACTCGATCGATCACATCGTGGATTCGGTTACCAACACAGAAAACAGGCTGCTGGCAGAACGCACACAGAAAGTCATGTTCTATAGTAAGGTGGTTTTCTGGATCATTATCGGAGCCGGTCTTATTTCCGGTTTGCTCATTATTTATTCGCTGGTTACTTTCAATATGGAAAATAAGGCAAAGCAGCAGGCTAAGATACAGGCAGAAACCTATCACGACCAGCTGGAAAAAAGGGTAAAGGAACTGGCCAGTGCAAACCGGGAACTTATGGAACTGCGAAGCCTGGAAAGATTTACCAGCACGGGAAGGGTCGCCCGGGTGATTGCCCATGAGATACGCAACCCCCTCACAAATATTGATCTCTCCACGGTTCATCTGGAGAATGACCACCTCCTTCCGGAAGACAAGAAAGGTTTTCTCGAAATAATTAACAGGAATTCAAAACGGATTAATGAACTGATCAATGAGCTGCTTTCTGCCACCCGTTTTTCAGAACTGCAATATGAGGATATTCCCCTGGATGTATTGCTGGACGAATCACTGAACGAAGCGGCCGACCGCGCATCGCTGAAAAACGTATCCATCGAAAAGCAATATTCTCCCGAAAGGATCTGGGTGAAGGTAGACCGGTCGAGAATGAAGATCGCTCTGCTGAACATCATTGTGAATGCGGTGGAAGCGATCCCCGGCGACAATGGCAAACTCCACATCGGGACAAGCGTTTCGGACGGCCACTGTCTGATCGTAATCCGGGATAATGGTAAAGGGATGGACGCAGAGACACTGGCCCGTGTATTTGATCCTTACTTCACGTCAAAGTCCAAGGGCAACGGGCTCGGCATGACGAACACGCAGAATATCATTCTCAACCACAAAGGCAAAATTGAAGTGATGAGTGAAGAAGGGAACGGCACATCCTTTATTATTACACTCAACCGTAAGGAGACATCAGTTTAAATGCATGTGGTCGTCCATCCACTTTGTCCTTTCGCGGAAGGGTTCGATGTTTCCGAAAATACTGCTGAGGGAATCCATCCATTTCGAAAATTCTGAGAACAGCTGCTCCGTGTCCGGCACAGGATCGTCTCCGCTCGATGATTTCCATTTTTTCCACATCTCCAGCCCGTCTTTCATTTCATTCTCGTAGAGCAGGATCACCCGCGAAAGGATTTCAGGTGAAACGGGCATGTAGCGGTCCATTTCATCATTCTTCCAGGAAAGAATGCCGTTGATGAGTTTGAATTTGTATCGATTGCCGTGAGGCATATAAACTGAATTTTCCCAGGATCAAGGTACGCGTTTGTTTTATAAAATTCAGTTATTTCACCAGATTCCAAAATTGGGAAAATCACCGGCTAACCTGCCATGGCAGGCAACATATTAAAATCATTTCTTTCCTTCATCCCGGCTTTTTTACATTCAGAGACTTCCACCGAACAGACGCCAAATTCTTCGACGACCCTGCCTTTCATTTCATAAAACCCCTTACCGGTCACGGGCTGGCGACCGGAAATCTGGGGAAAGAAAATGCAGTCGAGCCAGTCACCGGCAGCATCAAGAAAAGTATGGAAATGCATGGGTTCGTTTGTGACCGTGTTAACGGTTTTGGAAGTGACCAGCCAACCCAGCACAGAAACAATTTCGCCCAGGTGATTTTTCAGTTCAGCGGCTGCTAAATAATTCTCGGGATTTGTTTTCGCCAGTGTAAATACGTCGGAAAGCGGGAATCCAAACAATTCGATTTCATCGAGTGCATCATCCAGCGGGTGAATCGTCAGTTGCGGCAGACGGAATTCCTGAGGCTTTTCGTGAAACAAATAACCGGAGCCGCCCACCGGAATGCGTTGCCTGTTTAGGAAATTAGCTTCCCATAATATCTCTTTTTTGGATTTTCCACTGAACCGGAAGGCGCCGCAACGGACGAGCAGATTGAGCTGTTCCTTCCCCGGGTGGATACGCTCAATTAAATTTCCGACGTCTGTATAATCACCCGCCCGGTTCCGCTCTTCAATAATGTCCTGCATTAACTTTTCTTCCAGGCCCTGCACGTGAATAAATCCCATGAATACTTTTTTTCCTGAAACACGTGTCATGAATTCACTCCGGTTAATACAGGGTGCTTCGATTTCCGCGCCTATTTTCTTTAATTCATGGAAATACAACTCTCTGGAATAAAAACCTCCAAAATTGTTTATGACCGAAACCATGAACTCCACAGGGAAATAATTTTTCAGGTAGAGACTCTGATAACTTTCTACGGCGAAACTGGCGGAATGTGCCTTGCTGAACGAAAATCCGCCAAAGCTTTCGATCTGCCGCCAAACTTCGGCAGTGACGGTTTCGGCGTATCCCCGTTCCAGGCAGTTTTGGAAAAATTTTCTTTTGATGTCTTCGAATTGCTTTCTGCCCCGGTATTTTCCACTCATCGCCCTTCGCAGGACATCGGCTTCAGCGAGGTCCAACCCCCCGAAATGATGTGCTACTTTGATCACGTCTTCCTGGTATACCATAACGCCATAGGTCTCCTTAAGCAATTCCTCCATTTTTGGATGGAGGTATTGAAAATCATCCGGATGATGAAACCGGTAGATGTATTGCTTCATCATCCCGCTTTGCGCCACGCCAGGCCTGATGATTGAACTGGCAGCCACCAGGGTTAGATAGTCGCCGCATTCCAGTTTTCTGAGCAGCTGACGCATTCCCGGGCTTTCAATATAAAAACATCCGATGGTATCGGCCTTTCTTATCCGCGCCGCCAGCTGTGGATCGGTTTTAAATTTTTCGATATCATGTATGTCGACACGGATACCCTGGGTTTTTTCTACCCATTCCATGGTCTCCCGGATATGACCCAGTCCGCGCTGACTGAGAATATCAAGTTTGTACAATCCGATTTTCTCTGCGACAAACATATCTATCTGTGAAGTGTAGAAATTTTTAGGAGGAAGTTCGGTTGCCGTGTATGAATGGACCGGCAGTTCGCTTATCAGCATTCCGCCCGCGTGGATGCTGAGATGATTCGGAAAATTTTTCAAAAGATTTCCATAGTAGTAGATCTGTCGTTGGATCGAATCATCTTTCATGTGTCCCGCATCCAGCTGGTCGATCTCTTCTTTCGGAAGTCCGAATACTTTTCCCAGTTCACGCAATACAGCCCTTGTTTGGAAAGTAGTGTATGAGCCAAGCAGGCATACGTGTTCACGTCCATAGCGGTTAAAAAGATAGCGGATCACTTCGTCCCGGTCCTTCCAGGAAAAGTCCAGATCGAAATCCGGTGGTGAGGAACGGCAGGGATTCAGGAATCTTTCGAAGTACAGATCCAGTTCTATAGGATCTACGTCTGTGATCTGCAGGCAATAGGCAACGATTGAGTTGGCGCCGCTTCCTCTGCCCACAAAGAAAAACCCACGCTTCCTGCAGTAACGGACGAGATCCCAGGTTATCAGGTAATAGGCGTTGAAGCCCATCTGATCAATGATGGCCAGTTCTTTCTCAACCCGTTCCCGGGCAGCGGCATTATCCCAGGTATAACGTCCGGACATTCCTTCCAGTGCAAGTTTTCTCAGCAGCTGGCGGTCTTCTTCATGCGAGGTGGAAAAAATTTTTTTCGTTTTGTCGGTATGAAATTCCATTTCAATTGAGCATTCTTCCATCACCCGCTTCGTATTGGCGCTCAGGGACGGATAGGCACTAAAACTTTCTGCCAGCTGTGCCGGATCACCAAAGGTTTCGTGCTTTCCCGCCAGATCGGCCGGATTTTGTTTGCTCAGAAGAATGTTTTTATCGATCGCCCGCAGAAGCCGGTGAAGGTTGTAGTAGCGGTTGTCCTGAAAACTGACTGGCTGCCGGATAACGTATTTATCTGAATGAATCTGGACGCTGAGTCCGAAAAGTTTATTTACCTCGCCGACCTGTACACCGATCAGTTCACCGGTCTGCAATTCGCTGACCGGAACGGATCCCAGCGGGTAGATGCAATAGGTATTCTGGAGGCCAGGTCTTGCGGGGAATGATTTTCCATGATGATCAGAAATGAACCGGTTGATCTGCCGGAAGCCGAAATTATTTTTTGCGAGCAGGATATAACAGAGTCCTTCTTCTCCCCGGATCTCCGCGCCCAGGATGGGTACGATTCCCGATTGTCTGCAATGGTCCACAAAATCCCAGGCGTCGCAGGTGTTGTTGATATTGGTGAGGGCGAGCCGGGAGATGCCAAGCCCTGCGGCCTGTTTCACCAGTTCTTCCGTGGAATACGTACCGTAGCGGAAACTGAAATATGTTTTACAATTCAGATACATGCACCCCGCATTAAGAATTTTTCACCAAATTGTTTTTTTACACTGTCGATTGCCCGGTAAAGACCGATAATCTCCTGACTGTCTTCGAAGAGGTTGATCTGATAGTTTCCTTCCACAAGATGAGTAAAACGCACGCCGACGAGGCGGACGAGAAGCCTCCGGTCGTATAGCTTCGCGAACAATTCTTTCACTTTTTGCAGAATCAGGTGATCGCTCGCCGTATAGGGTATGACCGACTGCATGGTCATCGTCTGAAAATCACTGTAACGGATTTTCACGGTGATGCAACCCGTAAGTTTGTTGTTGCAACGCAGTTCGAAGGCGATTTTTTCGGTCATCCGGACGAGTTCTTTATTCAGAAACTGGAGATCGATGGTATCCGTTTCAAAGGTATTTTCCGTACCGATACTTTTCTGTTCGTGGTATGGCACGATGGGTGTTTCATCGATGCCATTTGCCCTGCGCCAGAGTTCGATTCCATTTTTACCCAGCAGGTTGATCATCATTTCCACCGGTATCTGGCTGAGGATGGCAATAGTTTCCACTCCCATCTGTCGCAGCAGGGTGGATGTCTGATTGCCGACCATCGGTAATTTTTCTATGGGCAGGGGAGCCAGAAATCCTTTTTCGTTCCCGGGTTTGATTTCAAGCTGGCCATTGGGTTTGCATTCGTTGGTAGCTACTTTGGAAATCAGTTTGTTGGAAGCAAGGGCATGGGAAACACTGAGGCCGCTCTCCTTCACTATTTTTTTCCGAAGCTGCTGGATATAGCCAAGGGTTCCGAAGAATTTATCCATGCCGGTCATATCGATGTAGAACTCATCGATGCTTGATTTTTCAAAAACGGGTACCTCACTGCGAATGATTTCGGTGACCAGGCTGGAAAAGCGCGCATAGCTGTCCATATCACCGCGGATAATGAGTAGTTCGGGGCAAAGTTTCTTAGCCAGGCGGGTGGGCATGGCTGATCTGACCCCGAATTTCCGGGCCTCATAACTGCAGGAGGCAATCACTCCGCGGTCGCTGTGTCCCCCGACAGCAATGGGCTTTCCGCGTAATTTGCTGTTACGGAGGTATTCAACGTGAACAAAGAAAGCGTCCAGGTCAAAATGTACGATGGAACGGTCGCCGGCGTGCATCCCAATATCTTTAGTGCAATGTACTAAAATATTTAGTACATTGCAAATGCGCTTTTCATTCTGCCAGCAGCCGGTCTACGAGGGTATTGAATTCCCTTATGTATTCGGTATAGTGTGCGCCCGTACCCGGACCGTTGAAGCCGGTGTGGATTTTCCTGATCTCACCCTTTTTATCCAGGAATATGGTTGTCGGGAAGCCCGCGATCTGGTCGATTTCAGGGATAGTCTTTTGTGACCGGAGTGAATCGCTGGTGAGGGCGCCCGTGATCAGGATGGGATATTTTACGCTGAAACGTTTTACAAATGGCTGCAACAGCTCGGTGATTTTGCGGGTATTGGCCGTTCTTTCGTAGGCCAGACCGATAACTTCGACCCCGCGGGACCTGTTCTTGTCATACCAGGGACTCAGAAATCCTGTCTCGTCCATGCAGTTGGGACACCAGGAGCCGAGCATCTGCAGGATGACCACCTTATTTTTATAACGGGGATCACTAAGCGAAATCATATGACCCTGAAGGTCGGGGAACCGGAACCGTGGAACAGCATTTAAAGAATCGCGCAGGTGACTGAGGCCGTATTCATCGGGTAAACTGGCTGAGTCGTTTTTTGCTCCCGTCCATTGCTCTACCGAAGCGGCGCCCGAATAGAAATGGCCTGACATATTCCGGGAATCACTGATCAGGCTGACAAAAGAATAAGCGTGTCCGCCGTCAAAGGCAGAGAGTATGAGGGTGTCGCCATCCACCACGCCGTCCAGGTAACGGTAGTCTCCGGTAGGCGTCAGAAAAGTCCCCTTCACGTCAGAACCTTTTTGTCTGAATTCACCCACGGCAGCCGTGGTATCGTCCTTACCCGTAAAAAGGGCTGACCATCGGCCACTGATATCATAGCGCGGAGGATTCCTTGCCGGAAAACGTGCGGGTCTGTTATCCTGATAGACAGCTTCAAACGGGACGACGGTTTTCTTTTCACCCGAATACTTTATCCAGTCCCCCTTTAAAGTATGTTTATCTGTCATCCGCAGTGCAAAATGCGAATCGAAAAAAGGCATGTCTATATACACCGAATCGGCCTTTTGCCGCACCTGGTCGACTACCAGTTTTTCGCTGCCATTGATGACCCGGATGATTTTTTTTCCGGAAACCGCGCTCACCTGAAAAAGAAAAACGATAGGATTTCCGTCTGCGCGGAGAATGGAAGCCCGCCAGTAACCGGATTGCAAACCCGGTTTGGCAACCTGTGCTTTCAATTGCATCAGGGGAAAGAGAATAAAACAAAGAATAAGACGCAGGTGGGAAGAACGATAGGGCGAAACGGTCATATCAGAAATTCATTTCAAAGGTAACGGCATTTGATCATCCGGTTCCTGCCGCAACTTATCTTTATTCCATGAGGGATCTGGTAAAATTCATTATGATACATGCGACTTTTTTATTTTCTTTTCAAAACGGGTCTTCCCAGACAGTTATCCCCCTTTATCCGGGAGAGATCCCCAACGCGCGGCCCGGTCCCGACAGGGAGACGGCCGCTTACGAAGAAGACAGCATCTGGACGATCAGAAATGTTTCGCGTCCCAACCTGACCATATATCTTCCGCCGAAAAAAATCGCCACCGGTATTGCGGTTATTGTTGTTCCGGGAGGCGGTTATGGGATTGTAGCCGCGAAACACGAGGGATATGATGTGGCAGAAAAGTTAGTCGCGGCCGGAATCGCCGCTTTTGTTCTTAAATACCGCCTGCCTGATGACTCCACGATGATCAACAAAGAGATAGGGCCTCTTCAGGATGCCCAACGCGCGTTGCTGGTAGTCAGGTCGCGGGCGAAAGAATGGGGGATAAAACCAGACCGGATCGGTATTATGGGATTTTCGGCCGGGGGTCACCTTGCTTCTACAGCCGGAACGCATTTCAAAAAAAGAAGAATCGACAACCCTGGTCGTGTCTCCCTGCGTCCGGATTTCATGATCCTTGTTTATCCGGTAATCAGTTTTAATTCTGAATACGGGCATATGGGCTCCGCGCACAACCTGCTGGGTCCCGATCCTTCACCGGAGAAGATAAAAGAATATTCCAATGAGTTGCAGGTTACCGGTCAGACGCCGCCGGCATTTTTGGTGCATGCCCGCGATGATGACGCGGTTCCCCTGAAAAATTCCCAGGTGTTCGCGGCAGCGCTCAGGGCCCATCATGTACCCGTGGAATTATATTTGTATGACGGGGGTGGACACGGGTTCGGACTGAATAACAGGACCAGCCCGGTAAAATGGATAGACAGCTGCATAAGGTGGATTAAAAAACTGCCCTGAGACCGGCAAGAGCCGTTCGAATAAGATATTACCTGAAGTACAACCCGGTTCCTGTTAAACTTTTGCCCATTCGTGGCTTCAGCAGGCAGAAATGGTAAAGAAGGAAAGAACTGGCACGATTTTATGCTCTGAAATATAAAAAGCTTCAGATGCAGACGATCCTCGATAAAACTCACGGTATTGGCCGGGCGCCTTCTTCATTCCAGGCGGTAGTTGCACCTGAAACGGTATCATCGGGATCTGAAAACAAATTGAAAACCAGGGAATTCATTTCCTGGGCTGCTTGTTTCGCCGTCCTGTTTCTTATTACCGGGCTTATCAAGTGGATGGGACTGGAAACTACCATGGGTTCCGTGACCAATTTCCTCTTTTTTGTTTCTCTGGCCGGCACGGCCTATTTTATCATGAGGGCTTTAGGTATTTCCAGGAAATCACTGGGTGTCGCCACCCGTTCCATGGTCCACAACGGATCAGGACTCGCCTGAGAATTTCAGTCAACCTGCCCATTTTGAACCACTTTCACCGCACAATGCTGTATCGGATTCGGACATCCGCGACCGCCATCTCCTTCTTCATTCATTGAAAATGAATCTTTAAGCTTCTGGCACTGACTTGGTACCTGTTTTCATTTCCGACACGGACCAAAGCCATTACCATGCTACGCAATTATTTTATTACTGCCTGGAGAAATATTACAAAGAATAAGGCTTTTACCCTGATCAACATACTCGGCCTGAGCACCGGACTTTGTTGTTTTCTCCTGATCCTTCTCTTTGTTCAGGATGAACTCCATTTTGACCGCTTTCATAAAAATGCGGATAATATCTATCGTATCCAGTCGAAGATTCGTTTCGGCGGTGCGGACATGAATTTTCCCCTCGCCGCAGATCCCATGGGTGACGTGCTGAAAAAAGACAATCCGCAGATTTTGCAATACACCAGGGTCTATACTTCAAGTGGTCCCAAACAGATTAAAAAGGGCAGGCTGTATATAACGGAAAGATCGGTGGCCAATGTGGATTCCACCTTTTTCGAAGTGTTCAGCTTTCCTGCTCTCAGCGGTGTAACGGAATCAGCCCTCAGCGAGCCCAATACCGTGGTCCTCACCGAATCCGCTGCCATAAAATATTTTGGCACAAAGGAAGCAGTGGGAAGAACGATCGAAACCAATGAAAAAGGGCAAACGTTCTATAAAGTTACTGCCGTGATCCGCGATATGCCGGAAAACAGTCACTTCCACTTCGACTATCTCTTTTCGATGAAGAATGTAGAATATAACTGGGGTAGTTATCTGAGTCACAATTTCTACACCTATCTGCTGATGAAACCGGGCACGGACTATAAAGCCTTCGAAAAAAATCTTGCAGCATACATCGACAGGTATGTACTTCCCCAGGCAAAGCAGTTTATGCAGATCCAAAGCATGGAGGAGTTCAAGAAAGCCGGAAATACGCTGGAGTACAGCCTGGTTCCCATTACACGGATACATTTGTACTCTTCCGGTCAATATGAAATGGAAGCCGGAGGCAATATCCAGTACGTATATATATTTTCTGCTGTTGCCGTATTCATCCTGCTGATCGCATGCATCAACTTCATGAACCTAACTACGGCCCGATCCGCCAAACGAGCCCGGGAAGTCGGAATACGCAAAGTACTGGGAACAAGACGCAGGGGTCTGATCCTGCAATTCCTTTCAGAGTCCACCCTGATGGTTGTACTCTCTCTGCTGATGGCCATTTTTGCAACTTTCATCGCCATCCCCGGATTTAATATACTGGCCAATAAATCCATTCATCCGTCGCTTCTTTTTTCGCCTCTTATCCTGCCCTGGCTTATACTCTTGCCCATAATTGTGGGTTTGTTTGCGGGAATTTATCCGGCCTTCTTCCTTTCCGGTTTCCGTCCGATTGAAGTATTAAAAGGCCGGTGGAAGATCGGATCGAAAAACGGAGGAGGCCTGAGGAGCCTGCTGGTTGTATTCCAGTTTGGAACTTCCATTGTGCTGATCATTGGCACGCTCGTAATTTATCGTCAGCTTCATTTTATCCAGACCACTAACCTGGGTTACAACAAAGACCAGGTTGTGACGATCAATAACGGCGGACTCCTTAAGGAATCCGTACAGTCGTATAAACATGAACTGCTAAAACTGCCGGGCGTGTTAAATGCTACGATGAGTTATTACCTGCCTGTGGAATCGAGCCGCTCAGATGAAAGTTTTTCCACTACGCCGGTTATGACCGCATCAACTGGCCTTGATATGCAAACCTGGTATGTAGATGAAGATTACCTGAAAACGCTTGATATTAAACTTTTGAAAGGAAGGGATTTTTTCAAAACGCCCGGTTCGGATACATCAAGCATTATTATCAATCAAACCTGCGCTTCCATGCTTGGGTTTTCTGATCCGATTGGTAAGACAATCTATAATTCTCCGCCGGAAGGGAAAAAGACCCAACCTTACACCATCATTGGCGTCATGCGGGATTTTAATTACGAATCCCTTAAACAAAAAATTGGTCCTGTCTGTCTTTTCCGTGCCACTTTCGCTTCGAACATCAGCGTGCGGGTGGAACCGCAGGCCATGAAATCTTTTCTGGCAGAAGCAGAAGACCGCTGGAAGAAATACGTGCCTTCGAGCCCCTTCAGCTATAATTTTATGGATGAGTCTTTTTCCCACACTTACAGCGCTGAACAACGCGTGGGTAAGATCGCCCTGCTTTTTTCGGGGCTGGCCATTCTGATCGCGAGCCTGGGTCTTTTTGGTCTGGCCACTTTTATGGCGGAGCAGCGCATGAAAGAAATAGGTATCCGGAAAGTGCTTGGTGCCAGCGTGCAGCGAATAGTCACCCTTTTATCAACGGAATTCATCAAACTGGTAGGCATTGCTTTTATAATCGCCGCACCCGTAGCCTGGTATGTGATGAGCAGATGGCTGAATGATTTTGCCTTCCGCATAAATCTTTCCTGGTGGATGTTTGGGATTGCAGCGCTGCTTGCCCTCCTCATTGCCCTGATAACGGTCAGCATCCAGGCAATTCGTGCGGCAGTGATAAACCCGGTTAAGAGTCTGAAAACAGAATGATAAAATTAACCCGGCAGGTCGCCGAACAGCTGCATGAAATGGTTTTTGTATTTTCCTGATCCGGACATATTGATCTGTTCCTGCATTTCGCTCTTCCACACGAGTGTAATACGGGCGAGCAAGGGAAGGATTATTATCACCGGAAAGGTCCACGGCGATCCGAATAAATTCCAAACCACGATAAGCAGCGCCGTGCAGAAAAGCGGATAAAGAAAAAATAACAGGATAAAAAGCAGACTGTCATAGTACACGAAGCGGGCAGGAAATAATTTCATCATCCATTTGAGCGGATAGTAAAGTATTCCATGGATCAGCCAGCCAGCCATCGCCGGTATGGCAAATAACAGCAGAAGCATCCAATGAAGACCGCTTTTATTTTGTGGGTTCATCCCGATGGGTTTCTCCCCGGACAAACGAAGCGGCTTTTTTTCAGGAAAATCTTCCGGCAGGTCCTCCAGGGCCTTAAGCTTTCCGAAATCCATTACCGGCAGAAGGCGGATAAGGGCCTGGATCCATTCCGGATTTTTTTCAGACTGCAACATGCAGCCTGAGATGCCCGACCTCAGCAGGCCATTGCAAAGATTTATTTTTTCTGATTCTTCTATATTCCCGGGCAGGTCGGATAGCGCAATAGGCAAACTGCTCCTGACATAAATAGTTTTACCGGGTCCCTTGTAGGAGTCATAGTTTATGGCAAGGGGAAGAATCTGCAGGGGCTCGGGAAAAAAAGGAGCGGTATCAAGCCAGATCCTGGCGGTCAGTTTTTTTAGGGGTCTTAGTTTCCAGTTGTTACCTGTAATTCCCTCAGAGAAAATGACGAGTATTCCTTTTTCCCGCAGCAGATTAAAGCAGGATTCGCCCATTCTCCGGCGCATTTCCCTGGGGTCATATACATTTGAACCGGCATATACCGGCAGAATCCGGAGCATGCGCATTAAAAATTTGGGAAGCAAGCGGTCCGCAAGGTCACCCCGTCCAGTAAAATGCAACGGTTTTTCTATACAGGAGGCCAGGACGAGTGCATCAAAGATGGCATTGGGATGGTTCGAAGCCAGTATCAAAGGGCCTCTGACGGTGGCCAGGGAAGAGTCATGAACCCGGATCTTCCGGCAATAGAGCCACAAACCGCAGCGAAGAAAAAATCGAACGACAGCGTACATGGCGATCATTTATCAGCCCACGCATACAACACGCGTTTCCTGTTTTTAAAAGTCCGGCCGTCGAAACCATATATATCCGGGCCGTTGATGATTTTCGTCCCACCCTTTTCGAATAGTGCCAGCTGGTATAGCACTTTCACCTTACCCTCACTGACCACAAAGGCAAGTGAATTGAAATTAGAAAAAGAAGACGAACCGGTGGGTGGCAGGTAACAATCCTGACCGAGCACAAGACTGGCCACTTTATCACCCGGGAAATATTTTTTTATCAGGTCTTTTTGCTGAACTGACCCCTGGTCTCCCAGCCCGAGTGCAGTTGTGAGACCGCATTTCAATTCCTCGCATCCCGTACCTCCCAGTGCAGCGTATAATGCGGCCAGCCCCTTGAGGGAAGCCGGAAGTTTTGCCACTGCACGGGTATCCAGTTTGCCGGTGGAATGGGGGATTAACACATAAGTTTTTTGTGCGCCTGCAACGTTGGCTGAAAAAAGAAAAAGAAGAGCGATGGCCGGTATATTCATTTCCCTGAGGGTCGCTGGTTAAAACCATACAAAATATAGTAAAATTGCAGCGGTATGAAAAATTTTTCTATCCGTCCGATCGGTCCGGAGGACAACGAAGGGATCGCCGCCATTATCAGGAGAGTACTGAAGGAATTTGGTGCAGACAGACCAGGCACGGTTTATTTTGATCCGGCTACGGATCATCTGTATGAATCTTTCACGATCGAAAAATCGTTTTATTTCATCGCGGAGTGTGAAGGAAAAATAGTAGGCGGTTCGGGCGTTTATCCCACGGCCGGTTTGCCCGAAGATTGCTGCGAGCTTGTAAAACTCTACCTGCTTCCGGAAATGAGGGGCCAGGGTTTTGGGCTAATGCTGATGGAAAAATGTTTTCAGAAAGCCATCGACTTTGGCTACCGGTCCATTTACCTGGAAACCATGCCTGAATTATCGTCAGCCATCGGTCTGTATAAAAAATCAGGTTTTACTTACCTCGCCGGACCCATGGGGAATTCGGGTCACTACGGATGTGCTTTATGGATGATAAAAAAATTATGAGGCTGCCGCCCTTGCCTCCGGAATCCGTGTACTCAGCTGCATCATCCAAATGCCCATAAGAGCAATCAGCGCAAAAGAAATTCTGAGGCTTGTAGCCTGGGCCACATATCCGATCATCGGTGGCACCAGCAGAAAGCCCAGGTAGCCGAGGGAAGACACCGAGGCCAGTGCGGCGCCCGGGTTAGACATCGGAATCCTTCCGGCAAGACTGAATACAAAGGGTACAACACAGGAAACACCGAAACCAGTAAGCATATATCCGAATATGGTTAAGGGAATATAGGGAGATAAGACAATGAAGAGAAAGCCTATGGAGATGAGCAGTCCGCTCATGGTAATTACTTTACGGATGCCATAACGGTCAGCCATACGGTCGCCCAGAAACCTGCCGCTGGTCATCGCGACCATATAAACCACAAAGGCGATGGTGGCAACGCCCTTGCTGCCTTGTAGTACCTGACGAATATAAATCCCGCTCCAGTCGTACATGGTATTTTCACAGGCCATCGAAGTAAAGCAGATAAAAGAAAATATCATCATGTTTTTCGGCGGCAGGGTGAAGATGGAGCGCTTATGCCTGTGGTCCGGCTTCTGGTCGAATGTATTTTTATAAAAGAAGAGCGCTGCGGTAGACAATGCCAGACTTACACCCATCAGGTGCCAGGCAGGGATTACATTCATGGTCACCATGGCATATCCGACCGCTGCCCCTGCAAAACCGGCCAGGCTCCAGATCGCATGAAAATTACTCATGATCGATCTGGAATAAAGTGATTGAACACCTACGGCCTGCGCGTTGATAGAAAGATTCATCAGGTTTCTGGAAGAGCCAAAAAAAAAGAGGAAGGTCCCTAACACCCAGGTGTATGTGCTGAATCCGAGACAGGCGAGCACGAGGTTGTAGAACAGGGTGCCAATAAGCATGATCGTCCGGCTCTTATAATGGTCAAGCAACCTGCCCGTCAAAGGCAGGGTCAGGATCAGTCCTACAGGCATCATAAAAAGCAGGGTCCCGAAATGAGCATCATTGAGCTTAAGCGATTCTTTGATTCCGGGTATGCGGGATGTCCAACTTGAATAACCGAAACCGGAAATAAAAAAATAAACAGCGTTGGCCTGGCGGATCCTGCCGGGAGAGAGCTCGGTCATCGGGAATCAAAGATCGGTATTTTCTTCAGGGAACGCAGTCCGATTTTCATTTCAACCGGTAATCTGATTGGTGTTACCTGAGCAGCGCCGTTCCAACAAGGGTGGCCAGCAGACCGAGGATAACTGAACCAGCCGCATACAAAACGAATTGTAGCATGGCGCCCTGTTTGAGCAATACCAGCATGTCATATGAATAAGTTGAGAAAGTAGTAAAACCACCGCAAATCCCCGTGATGAGAAAAAGTTTCCATTCACTATGAAAGCCGGTATATTTTTCTGACATCGCATAAAATAATCCGATCAGAAAGCAACCGGTAATATTGACCAGCAGGGTGCCCAGGGGAAATACAACGGGTACCTGCCTGCCTATGAACAGCGATATCACATAGCGAAGAACGCTTCCAAGGGCACCACCCAGTCCGACAATCAGCAAGGCTTTCATGGTTTTTTCAATTTACTTTTTCAAACCGGTAAGGATCTTCTTCCACAAAGGGATTTTCTTTCGTCGTCACCGCTGTCACTTTTTCACCGGAAATTTCAAACCGGGTACTGAATATCCCGTAGAGAATATTGTTATATGTGAGCAGCCATTCGTCATTACCCATGTATTCGAGCGTGGCCGACAGATCAGGCTTGGTTTCAAACCGGATCAGCAGATGATCGGCCTCAACCGTAATCCGGATTTTTCCATAGAGCGTGTTTCGGTATTCACCCGCATAGGCAGAAAGAGGCATGACAGGACGCTCTTTGTGAAGTCTCGATTTCCAGCCCCTGATTGCTGCCAGGGTTTTTTGGTCAGATTCCAGATGATCAGGAAGTCTTTGCAGGCTGCGGTTTACATAAGGTTGTCCCAGGTATGCATCCAGGATCTGGTAGCGCAGGGCTTCAAAAAAATTCTGGTTGTCGTTGTTGGTCAGGATGGCGATACCCAGTTTTTCTTCAGGAACAAAACAAACGTTGCTTACCATACCGCCGGCGCCACCTGTATGATAAAAAATCTGACGGCCGGCATAGTCGTTGGTGACAAGCCCCAGGCCGTAACCTCTGAAATGCATTGGAAGGGTAGGCGACAGTATACTGCTGATCCAGGTATTGGCCCATCTCGTCTTCGCCAGGGATTTCCAGGAAATGATCTGTTTTCCCTCATAACGTCCGCTGTCGAGCTGCATCATCAGCCAGTGGGAGAGATCCTGTACATTGCTCACAATACTGGCGGCCGGTGCCATGTTGTTCCAGTTATCATAAGGAACTTTCTCCAGGTTACCGGTGTACGAAGTTGTATAAGGTGTGGCTACGTTGGCCTGCGATGCGATCCCTGTTGAAAGTACCCTGCTTTGGTTCATGCCCAGTGGTGTAAGGAAATGAGACTGTACAAATTCTTCCCAGGATGTGCCGGTTACGACGGGTATGACCTGACCTGCCGTAAGAAAACAGCTGTTGCAATAGCCATACACCTGCCGGAACGGATAGACGGGTTTGAGGTAGCGCATTCGGTGCATGATTTCTTCCCTTGTCAGGGCAGTATTCCAGAAAGTAAAATCACCCTCATAGGTTTTTGTACCGATCCGGTGACAAAGAAGATCGCGGATGCTCACCAGACCCGTGGACGTTGAATCATACAACCGGAATTCGGGAAAATATTTGGTGATGGGGTCATCGAGTGAAATCTTTCCCTGCTCATCCAGCATTGCCAGGGAACATCCTGTAAACAATTTGGTGTTGCTGGCGATCATGAAGAGTGTTCCGGCATCCACTGTTTTTTTTGTCTCTATATCACGCACGCCATAACCTTTCATCAGGACTACCCTGCCATCTTTCACAACCACCACCGCCAACCCGGGAACCTGCCAGTCTTTTAGTCCCCGGCTGATATAGGCATCAAGGCTGTCGCGGATAAAAGGTGGCGTTCCGGACGGGAGATCCTGCGATCTTCCGGCCAGCATGGAAAACAACCCGATTAAGAAAAGCGGCCACCTTTGCGCCGAACGTCCCTGAATTATCATACTCTGAGAAATATTTTTTGACGATAAAGAAAATACAGAAATGCCCATTTGACAAAGACATAACATATTGCCATCACGACGCCCTCATAGAGTAAAGGAGTCAGCTGGCCAAGCCATCCGAAAAAAGCGTTGGTTGTGTAGTCCCAGTTGATGAATCTTCCGGACAGATAGATTAGAATGGAATTCATTCCGATCACTTTAAAAAAGAAAGCCCATTTCTTGTGTCCTTTCACGTCGATGATGAAATAAAAAAGCGAGAGGAAAAGGAGGCTGAGGCCGCCCGCAAGACATACAAAGGAGCTGGTCCATAGATTTTTGTTGATAGGAAAGACGAAATTCCAGAGCAGGGCAAGCAGAATAAATCCCGCACCGGCGGCTGCCATAAAGGAAGATTTCCTGTTGCCGCTAAATCCGCTTTTCTTTATGAATGTTCCTGTAAGTATTCCCAGTAATCCCGTGGCGATTGCAGGGATGGTGGAAACAATTCCTTCAGGATCGTGGATCCCAAGATAAAGTCGTCCCGGAACAATATGGCGGTCGATATAGGAAGCAAAATTTCCCTCCATGGTCAGGTCGCCCATTGGATAACCAGGCGCTGAAGTGAATCTGAGCAGAAGCCAGTATCCTATAATCAGTGCCCAGAACCAGATGATCTGTGCATTTCTTTTTGAATATAGAAAGATGATGTTCGCAAACATATAAGCCAGACCGATCCTGCCCAACACGCTGGCGAACCGGATTTCTGCAATGGGTTTGATATGAAGGCCGTTGTTATTGATGACGCCGAGGACGACGAGGATAAGACCGCGCCTGATGACACGTCCCAGTACTTTGTTTTTGTCTACTCCTCGGTCAAGGTCCTTGCCTACTGAAAAGGGCGTAGCCACACCGGCCATGAACAGAAAAAGCGGAAAGATGAGGTCATACATATGAAATCCATTCCAGGCCGGATGGGTGAGCTGATTGGCGATGGCTTCAAAAAACGGCCAGCCCGTCGCTTTGGCGAGGGCGTTGAAAATATCTTCTGCGCCCATGATCCAAAACATGTCGAAGCCGCGTAATGCATCAAGAGAATAAAGACGTTGTCCGCCGACGGGTCCCAGCGGTGATTCGGAAGTAGGGTGAACTTGTTTATTCATGGTTGAAAATAAGGGGTTCTATTGAAAACTGGTTGTTATTGATCTTCATGGCTTCGCAGAGTAAGCGGTCCTCCCGTTGACTACCGTCATAATGATCTTCGTGTCTCTGATTTTTTCCGGAGCAATAGAAAAAAGGTCTTCAGACAGAACGGTAAAATCGGCCAGCATGCCCGTCCTGAGCCTGCCTGTCCGGTTTTCCTGAAATCCTGCATAAGCACTGTTCACGGTATAACAGCGCAATGCTTCTTCCACAGAAACTTTCTGATCCGGAAACCAGCCCTGCGGGTTTTTTTCATCAAGGGTCCGGCGTGTCACGGCAGCATATATGCCGGCGATCGGGTCGAGCGGAGCAACAGGCCAGTCTGATCCGAAGGTTAGTTTTGCCTGCTCGTTGAGAAGGCTTTTAAATACATAAGTTCCCCGGAGTCTGGCGCTGTCCAGTCTTTTTGCTGCCCACTTGCCGTCGTCGATGGCGTGATAGGGCTGCATGGAAGGTATTACATGCAAGGCCGCAAATTTTTTAATAGCTTCCGGTGTCAGGTGTTGCGCATGTTCTACGCGGAAACGGTGATCCTTTCCCGGATTTCTTTTTTCCGCCTCTTCATACACGCTCAATATCCAGTCGTTTGCCCGGTCGCCGATGGCATGGGTGGCGATATGTAAGCCGGCCGCATCGGCTCCGAATATCCATTGACGTAAAAGACCGGTGTCAGTCACCTGCAGTCCGGTGCTGTGAGGTGCGTCCAGATAGGGTTTGTAAAACCAGGCAGTGGTAGATCCCAGCGATCCGTCCACAAATCCTTTGAGTCCTCCCCAGTGTAATCTGTCATTTCCCCAGCCATTGGCTTTTACAAATGAATCGAGTTTCTGCCAGGTCCGGACAGCTACGAAAGAATAGATCCGGAGTGGCAGTCCGCCTGCACTTTCTGCCTTCCGGTAGCAGTCAAGGTCCACCCATCCGCCGAAAGAGCCCATATCCTGAACCTGGGTCAGGCCATGAGACAGTGCATGGGCAGACGCAATTTTCAATACTTCTTCCAGCTCCCTGTCTGTCGGGTCGGGGATGATGCGGTATACAAGGCTTGTGGCTTCGTCGCGAAGTATTCCTGTAGGTTCGCCGGTTTTCGGATCGCGTACGATTTCTCCGCCGGGAGGATCGGGTGTGTTTTTGTCTATGCCGGCGCGTTGCAGGGCAATGGAATTGGCAAGACCCATATGACCGTCATACCGGCTGAGAAAAACAGGATGAGATCCGCTGAGGCTGTCGATCCATTCTTTTTTTGGAAGTTCGCCGCCCCAGGCTTCATGATCCCAGTTGCCTGTGCGGATCCATTCACGGCTGCCGGCCGAGTCAATATATTTTTTGAAAGTGCTGATGAATTCCTCTTTTGACCTGACCTGTCGCAGGTCGATGCTTGAGAGATAGTATCCGCCTTCGAGAAAATGGGTATGGTTGTCTATCAATCCGGGAACCATCATATGGCCACCGAGATCGGTAAGTACTGTCCGGTTGCCGGCGTAAGGTTTGTAATCGTCGCCTACATATACGATAACCGAATCTTTTATTGCTATCGCCGTGGCCCGGGGATTGGAGGAATCTCCCGTCCATATTTTTGCATTGAAAAAGATCTGGTCTGCTTCCGGTTTCTTATCCCTGCAGGAGACGCTCAGCAGGAACAAACCGAAGAAAAGCGACCATGATTTCATGCAGAAAAATTAATCCCCAACTTAGTGAAAAACAGCTGACCATGATGAAAGCGGCGTGTTTTTTTTCCTTTTGCGGGCTGGATGATTTTCTATATCTTCATTCTACAACGATTTGCAGCTGTATACAGCTGCTTTTTCTATTTGTACCATTCAAAAATTTACTATGTCCCATTCTCTTCTCGATTCATATGAGGGGCCCGCGGGGTTTTGGGATGAAATGGGCAAGGCGCCGGATTTCAGGGATCAATACCGCAATGTGGTGCAGGCTTTCAACCAGCTTGACGTGGCCAGTCTGCAACAGAAAGAGAAGATGGCCGGTGAATTATTCATGAACCAGGGGATAACATTTACGGTCTACAACGACGATGCAGGTATAGAAAGAATCTTTCCTTTTGATATCATTCCAAGGGTGCTGACCGGAAGGGAATGGAAGCTGATCGAAGACGGCCTTAAACAAAGGCTCAGGGCCCTCAACCTTTTTCTTAAGGATATTTACAATGAACAGCAGATCATTAAGGACAGGATCATTCCGGCAGAACTGATTGCGTCCTGCCCTCACTATATGCGGGAGACGGCAGGAATAAAGGTTCCACATGATATCTATATACATATTTCAGGCATTGACCTGATTCGGGGTGACAATGGTGTATTCTATGTGCTGGAGGACAATCTGCGTACACCTTCGGGCGTGTCTTATATGCTGGAGAACCGGGAGATCACAAAGCGGCTTTTCCCGGAACTGGTGGCCAGTTCCAGGGTCCGGCGTGTGAGCAACTATCCATTGCTTCTCCACGAAATCCTGCTTTCGCTCTCGCCTGCCCAGATTTCGAATCCGCAGGTTGTGCTGCTCACTCCGGGTATCTTCAATTCTGCCTATTATGAACATGCATTTCTGGCGCGCCAAATGGGTATTGCACTGGTGGAAGGCCGCGACCTGGTCGTGGACAATCATAAAGTGTATATGAAAACCACCCGGGGGCTCGAACAGGTACATGTGATCTACCGTCGCGTAGATGACGATTTTCTTGATCCGCTGATCTTCCGTCCGGACAGTGTGCTGGGTGTGCCCGGCCTGATGGCGGCTTATCGCAAGGGAACAGTGGCCATCGTCAATGCGGTGGGCAATGGCGTGGCAGACGATAAAGCCATTTATGCCTTTGTACCTGCCATGATTCGATATTATCTTAATGAAGAGCCGCTCCTGCCGAACGTCGAAACCTATGAACTGAGTAATCCCGATGCAAGGGAATTCGTATTTGAAAATCTCGGGCGCATGGTGATCAAAAGAACCAATCAGTCGGGAGGATATGGGATGATTATGGGCAACAATGTGAGTGACCAGGACTGGGCTAAAGCAAAGGAAGAGATCCTCAGCGACCCCAGAAATTTTATCGCACAGCCTATCATCAATCTTTCCACGGCACCCTGTTTTATCGACGGAAAATTTGAAGGGCGTCACGTCGATCTGCGGCCTTACGCACTTTGTGGACCTTCGGGCGTTCAGATTGTGCCCGGCGGTCTCACCCGGGTGGCACTCAGGAAAGGGTCACTGATCGTAAACTCATCCCAGGGCGGCGGAAGCAAGGATACATGGGTCATCGACTGATACCAAAAAAATAAACCGGAAATACATGTTAAGCAGGATCGCAGATTCAATGTTTTGGCTGAACCGCTATATGGAAAGGGCGGACGGCATGCTGAGGCTTGCGTCCACGCATTATATCTTAACCCTGGACAAGGATTCCAGCCGCGCGACAACCTGGAAATCTGTCCTGGAGATTTTTACGGATTCAGAAGAAAATTACCTCCGTTCCATAGAAAACAATACCGAGCTTTCCCTGAAACGACTTTTGGTTGACAATACCAATCCCAACTGCCTGAAACTGCTGGTGAACCGTGCCCGCGAAAATGCGCGCGGCGTGCAGGATCATATCACCAAAGAGGTATGGGAAGAGGTAAACCAGTTGTATCATCTAGTAAACCAGCCCTTCCTCGAACGGAAGATCGACTCTTTTCTGGGACTCGAAGTGATGGAACCCTTTATCCAACATACCGTCATGTATGCCGGCATTACCGATATTACCATGCCGCGCGGCATGGGATGGTGTTTCATGAACCTCGGAAAGTATATAGAGCGCTGCCTGCAAACGATTGCTTTCATGCAAAAACAGCTCGAGGTAATTCATTTCCGGGAAGAAGATACCAACGATCTGCTGCAATGGAAATACCTGCTTTTTAGCTTATCAGGGTACGAATTGCATGTAAAAACCTATCGCAGCAACAACCATAACTACAATGTGCTGCACCAGGTGCTGAGCAATGAAAATTTCACCCGGTCCGTACACTATTCATTACAACGGATTGAGCATTACCTGAATAAGGTGATTAACGACCAGGTCAATGAGGAAAGAGCCGCACTCGTCAGAAATTTCGGCCGCCTGTTCAGCAAAGTGCGGTATATCGAACTCGATACACTGACTAAGGAAACCGTCCCGGCATTTTTTGAAGAGATCAAATCCGATCTGGTGGAATTTAACCAGAAAGTTGTCCAGCATTTTTTCTCTTATTCCTGACCGGCATGCCGATTTATAAAATACATCACAGTACCCGGTATGAATACGACCGGATTATCCAGGAAAGCATCAATGAGATAAAAATCTTTCCGGTTCAGTCCGCGGAGCAGGAAGTGGTTCAACAGGAAGTGGAGATTACGGGCAATCCTGAAATACAGTTTTTTTATGATTATTGGGGAAACAGGACCGGAGTCTTCAACCTGCTTCCGCCACATCGCGAGCTCGTCATCGACAGCCACCTGATCATCCGGACCAGCGAAAGCGGAGATCTGCAAATAAATTTCATTAGTGGTTTTGAAGATATGGAGAGAGAATGGGTTGACGATCTTAAAATGCTGGAGTTAAAAACTCCTGAACCGATCCGCTCGCAGGATAAAATTCTCGGTATAAATGCTGAGTTACGGAAGGCAGATGATTCTGTTGCCGTGTCCGTCAAAAGCTGCAGTGACTATATTTTCGGGCATTTCGGCTATGTCAGGGGAATAACCAATGTGGAGACGACGGTAGATGAAATTCTTGAGAAAAAGGGAGGCGTTTGCCAGGATTTTGCACATCTGTTGCTTCAGCTCCTCAGAACGATGAACATACCCAGCCGCTATGTAAGCGGATATATTTGTCCAAACCGTGAAGGCCTTCGGGGAGAAGGGGCCACGCATGCCTGGGTGGAAGCCTGGATTCCGGGCAGCGGATGGGCCGGCATCGATCCGACGAATGGGGTATGGGTCACCAACACCCATGTTAAACTGGCGACGGGACGGCATTTTGCGGATTGCAGCCCGGTGAAAGGTTCATTCAAAGGCACCGCTGTCCAAGAGCTGTCGGTGCTGGTATCGGTGGACTATGAAGACGGCCATCATGCTAAGAATCTGAATCATGTAGATCTCAGCAAAGAGAAGCCGTCAGACTCACCCCTTTATTCCCCCGCCGGGCAGCAATAGGAACAACTGATTTTATTTATCTTGTCCCGTTTGGCCCCGGCGTTAGAAACAGGAACGGTTACTCAGAAATCATTTCATGAAATTTTATTTTCCTTTCCCCCGCGTTTTCAGCCTTCTGGTTTTAATCGTCTTCGTGAACGGTCTGTCGGCTCAGACGGCAGTTTCTTTTGTGCCGTCCGACAGCCCGGTGGTGTTTAGCCCGGGAATTGTTTCAGACGGATTTTCCAACCGTGATTTTGCGTTAGCGCCCGACGGGAATGATTTTTTTTATACCATGCAGTGGGGGTATGGTCAGTTTTCAGTGATTCTTCATTCCCGCAAGTCGGCGGGAAAATGGTCAAAGCCGGATACAGCCTGGTTTTCGGGCCGTTTTAATGATCTCGAACCTGCATTTTCGCCAGACGGCAACAGGCTCTTCTTCACGTCTAACAGGCCATTAAAAAATACCATCGACACTGCCAAGGACTACGACATCTGGTATTTTGAAAAAAAGGAGAAGCGATGGGAAGGGCCATTTAACGCGGGACCTGCAGTAAATTCAGAGAGGGATGAATTCTATCCCTCGATTTCGAAAAAGGGCAACCTGTATTTTACGAGAGACAATGGTGACAACAAGGATGATATTTTTATATGCGCTTTAAGTCAGGGACAGTGGGACAGTGCAAGGCGGTTACCGGAAGCAGTGAATTCACCCGGGTATGATTTCAATGCATTCGTTGACCCGGACGAAAACTACATTCTTTTCACTTCATATAAAAGATCCGATGATTTCGGCGGTGGCGATCTATATTATAGTCTGAAAAAAAATGCAGAATGGCAACCGGCCATCCATTTAGGAGCGCCATTTAATTCCCGCTGGCTTGACTATTCTCCATTTGTTAGCGCGGACAGGCAGTATTTTGTCTTTACTTCGAAAAGGCAGGTGTTGAAATTTCCATTTAGTAAAGCCCGGTCAGCGGATCAGATCAGGATGATGCTGGAAACCTTCGGTAACGGGAACGACGATATTTACATCGTCCGCTTTTCAACCCTCGAGAAAATAATGGAGCAACCCCACTAATTTTGGAAAAAAGTCCGGTTTATGGCGGTTCCCGTTTTTAAATCAGTTTACCCTTTTACCCAGGAAACCATTGCCGAATATGCCCTTCTCGACGAAGCCAGGCTGGATCTGGCTGTCAATGCTGCTGCGCGGGCATACCATGTATGGAAAAAAACTTCTTTTTCAACCCGGGCGCAGATAATCCGAAACGTCGCCGCGCTGCTTCGCCGCGATAAAGAATCCCTGGCTACGCTGATCACACAGGAAATGGGGAAGGTTATTTCGGAATCACGGGGCGAAGTGGAGAAGTGTGCATTAAGTGCTGAATACTATGCGGATCATGCCGAGGAATTTCTGAAAGACGAAATTATCCGGACTGAATATTCGAGAAGTTTCGTCAGCTATGAACCCATCGGTATTGTGCTTGGTATCATGCCCTGGAATTTTCCTTTCTGGCAGGTATTCCGCTATGCCGTTCCGACGCTGATGGCAGGCAACGTGGTCTTGCTCAAACATGCACCGAATACCAGCGGTTGTTCGCACCGCCTGGAAAAATTATTTCAGGAAGCAGGGGCGGCAAAAGGAGTATTTACCAGTTTGATCATCGATACGCCGCTGGTAGAAAAAATTCTTTCCATGAATTCGGTGCAGGCGGTCACCCTGACAGGCAGCGACAGGGCAGGCAGTGCGGTGGCATCTCTTGCGGGGCAGCACATAAAGAAATCAGTCATGGAGCTGGGCGGTTCCGACGCGCTCCTGATCCTGCCCGACGCAGATATGAAAAAGGCGGCGGAGGTTGCATTGCAGTCCCGGATGATCAATGCGGGCCAGTCATGCATCTGCGCAAAACGGTTTATTGTGGTGCAGGAAGCCCGGGATGATTTTATGCAGGAACTGCTTATACAATATCAGCGATTGCAGCAGGGGGATCCCTTCCTTCCGCAAACCACGACGGGTCCTATGGCCAGACAGGATCTGGTGAATCACCTCGTGGAGCAGATGAACAAATCGGTGTTACTCGGTGCAAAGAGAATTCAGGGTGGAGAAGTGAGTGGCTGCAATTTTAAGCCCGCGATTCTCACGGAAGTGAAACCCGGCATGCCAGCGTTTGATGAAGAAACTTTTGGGCCGGTGGCGGCGGTGTCCGTTGCGGCGGATATTGCTGAAGCTGTCCGGCTGGCCAATGAATCCTCTTACGGATTGTCGGGCAGCGTCTGGACCCGCGATATAGAGAGAGGAATGGAGGTTGCCCGTCAGATGGAAACCGGCAGTGTTTTCATTAATACCCTCGTAAAATCAGATCCCACCCTTCCATTTGGAGGAACTAAAAAATCCGGTTACGGGAGAGAGCTTGGACGTCATGGGATCCTTGAGTTCGTAAATGCAAAAACCATTGCGGCCCAGCACAGGGATTGAGGAGACGGGAAGAAGATCCTGTTTTATCTCTGGTCAAAAACCAACCGGGCTTTGACCTGCGTCAAGTATTCGGGATCTAAGGGTTTTTTCCTATCCGGTATACTACCGTCCTGTCCTACTTTGTCGGACATTCCTGTTCATGTATTTTCCAACACTCCGGATTTGCAAGGGTAAAAAACTGACTGCTCCAGCGGGAAAGGGCAGGGACTGGTGCGCCGATGAAATGATTACCAGTCTCCCGGGCCTTCATTCATTTGAAATCCCCCAACAAAAATCCGGAGGCTTATTTTTTGTTTTTAAATCAGGCGAAACCAGTTCATATCTCCTGGACATTCCGGAAAATCACCTGCTGTGCATTATCAGTCTGGAAGGGGCAGTCAGTTTTTTTTCGGAAGAAACCGAACTTCACCTCTCACGGTATGCCGCCCAGGTGGTATGGAT